>Ga0214471_10002036_pt1 | contig 15942 bp, 14 predicted proteins | sample RVTome_5_FD_207665 | JGI IMG/M metagenome (GOLD analysis project Ga0214471, IMG submission 207665) | Soil microbial communities from uranium-contaminated site in the Upper Colorado River Basin, Wyoming, United States - RVT142D155 | ecosystem: Environmental > Terrestrial > Soil > Contaminated >... | reverse complement strand
CACCACGAAGTTGAACTTGTCGACTTCGAAATCGACGTTCTTGCGCAAGTAGAGCGTGCCGCGGTCGACGCCCGTGTCGGCCAGCTTCTGCGAGACGCGGCCGCGGAGGTCGGTGGACTTGAGGATCCCGATCAGCGAATCCTGGACTTCGGTGCTCGCGACCGGGAGCTGCGGCCCGCTCGGCAGGTTCGGCGCCTCGGAGGTGAGGCTCAAGCCTTCTTGCGCCGTCGGCAGGAAGCCCTTCGCGCGGCTCTTGTAGACCGGATCCATGCCCGCCGAAACGAGCCACGCCGCCGCGACCGAGGCCAAAGTGACCAAGGCAACGACGTAGACATGCTCGTATAGGAGCTGGAGCGGGCCTTTTTGGTTGCGGCTCACGTGCCGGAAAGGGCGGGTTCGGTCATCCGGGCCGGGGCAGACTCATTGTGCCCGCGCCTGGCGCGGGTCGCCAGGACCGGCGACGGCGACTCCGGCCGCCCGCTGGACCAGCCGCTCCGCGGCTTCGCGCATGCGCCGGCGGAACACCGCGGCGGCGAAGCCTCCGGCGTGCTCGCGCACCGCTTCGGCCGGGTAGGCGGCGGGGTCGAAATCCTGCAGCGCCGCGGCCAGCGAGTCGGCGGTCTGCGCGGCGAAGTGCGCGCCGGAGACGCCGGGCCGTACGGTCTCGAGGCAGCCGCCGGCGGCGAAGGCGAGCACCGGCCGTCCGGCGGCCATGGCCTCGACGGGCGCGATCCCGAAATCCTCCTCGGCGGCGAACAGGAACGCCCGGCAGCCCGCGTAGAGCGCCGGCAGTTCGCCGTCGGCGACGAAGCCGAGGAACTCCACGGTGGGTCCGGCCGCGCGGCGCAGTTCGTCGAGCAGGGGGCCACGCCCGGCGACCTTGAGCGGCAGGCCGAGCCGTGTGCACGCCTCGACGATCAAGTCGACGCGCTTGTAGGACTCGAGGCGCGCGACGGTCAGGAAGTAGTCGCCCGGTTCCCGTGCGCGGCCCGCGGCTTCGAAGGCTTCGGTGTCGACGGGCGGATAAACCACTTCCGAGTCGCGGCCGTAGAGCTTGCGGACCAGGCCCGCGCAGTAGTCGGACAAGGCGACGAAGTGGTCGGGGCGGTGCGCCGTCCGCTGGTCCCACTTGCGGACCCTGCCGATCAGCGCGCGCAGCAGCGGCCGCAGCGGCGCGGGATAGCGCGACAGGAAATCGGCCTGCCGTTCGTACGCGAACATCATCGGCCGGCAGATGTAGCAGAGGTGCGGCACTCCCGGCGGCGCTTGCAGGCTCTTGAACCACGACACCGAGACCGAGACCAGCAGGTCGATGTCGTCTGGGAAGCGCATGCGGTCGACGATTCCCGGATAGAGAGGGAACGGCACGCGGTACATCGAGTCGGGGAGCAGCTTCTGCAGCCAGCTCGTGCGGATGTCCCAGGCGGCGTACTGCTCGTTCGGCTCGGCCAGGAGCGTGTACACCGTCGCGTCCGGCCAGAGGGCGTGCAGTTCCTCGAGCACCTTCTCCGCGCCGCCGTGGCGGATGAAATCCTGGGCGAGGGCGACTTTCACCGCGCCACCGTTCCGCGCGCCGCGAGCATCTCGCGGTGCATGCGCCGGCCGTGCAGGCGGCCACGCCAGGCCGGCAGGAGCGCGCCTACGCCGAGCAGGTTGCGGTTGCGCCAGAAGATCCTCAGGACCGAACCGCCCGCCGCCCACGCGAGTCCCGGGCAGGGGAAGTTGCCCACCAGGAATGCGAAGGCCAGGTGGGCCCAGCGCGCCGGCGCGCTGCGGTAGTGCTTGAGGAACACGAAGGTCTCGTTGGCCGCATTGTTGCGGATCGTCGCGGCGACGAAGCGCTCCTGGTTGCCGCCGCCGCGCGGCGCCTCGTGGTGGTCGGCTTCGACTTCCGGGTCGAACAGCAGCCGGTAGCCCTGGCCCGCCACGCCCATGCAGGCGTCGAGCTCGAAACGGAAGCAGTCGCCTAGCAGCCGCGACTCGAATCCGCCTTGCGCCCGCAGCGCATCGATCCGCAGCGACATGTTCGCGCCGCGGTAATGGTCGACCCGGCACACGCGCTCGGTGTGGCGCGTGCTCTGGTCGAGGATCATGCCGGGAAAGATCACGCGGTTGCGGAAGCGCGCCCGTTTTTCCTCGGACTTGCCGTCCAGCACGTTGATCGCGGGGCCCGCAACGCCGCCGATGCGCGCGTCGCGCTCGTAGTGGCGGGCGAGGTTTTCGAGCCAGAACGGGCGCGGGATCGCGTCGTCGTCGAGCAAGCACGCGACGTCGCCGGTGGCGGCTTCGAGCAGCGCGTTCTCGGCGACCACGATCCCCTTTTCGTGCAGCATCACCGGCACCACCGCCAGATCCGGGTTGGCCTTGCGGAACGCATCCACCGTCGCCACGCCCTTGGCGTCTTCGTCGGGACGCAGCGAAATCAGGATCTCGTCGGGGCGCCGCGTCTGCAGCGCGAGCGCTTCGAGATTGCGGCGCAGCAGTTCGGGGCGCTTGAACGTCGGCACGAAGATCGAGAATCTCATGCGCGCGACTCCTGCGCGCGGCGATACGCCGCCACGTGGCCGGCGGCCGACGCGTCCCAGGTGAAACGCGCTGCGCGGGCGATTCCCGCGGCGACCATCGCCTGGCGCTGCGGGCCGGGCGTCGCGCAGTCCTCGAGCGCGGCGGCGATCGCCTCGGCGTCGTGCGGATCGACGAGCCGACCGGCGCCGCCGGCGACTTCGGGAAGGGAACACGCGTCGGCGACGACCACCGGGGCTCCGCAGGCCATCGCTTCGAGGACCGGAATGCCAAAGCCCTCGAGCAGCGAGACGAGCGCGAACGCAGCGCAATTGCCGTACAAGCGCGGAATGTCCGCGTCGTCGACGAAGCCGGTCTGCACCACGCCCTGGTCGTCGCCGCGGGCCACGATCCGCGCCCACATCTCGTCGTAGAGCCAGCCTTTGGAACCGGCGAGGACGAGCTGCCCGGCGTAGCCGCGCGCGCGCAGCAACTGGAAGGCCCGGCACAGGCCTTCGACGTTCTTGTTGGGCTGCAGGGTGCCGAGATAGAGCAGGAAGCCCGGCTCGACGCCGTAGCGCTCGCGCAAGCGGACCAGGTCGGCCGCGGGATCGCGCGGCGGCGCGTAGCCGGCGGGGATGCCGTGCGGGATCACTTCGACGCGCTCAGGTGCCACGCCCAGGCGCTGCACGATGTCCTGGCGGGAGAATTCCGATCCGGTGAGCACGCGGTGCGCGCGGCGCGCCGCGGCCGGCACCTGCCGCGCGAGCACGCGCACCCACTCGGCGGGCAGGCCGTCGGGCGCGCGCAGGAACGCGAGGTCCTGGATGGTGACCACGCGGGTGGCGCGCCGCGTCGGCGGGACGTCGTCGAAAGCGCCGTGGAACAGGTCGTGCGGCCCGGCGGTCCATTCGGCCGGCGCGTGGAGCGCCTTCAACAGCCGCGGGTGGACGCGGCTCAAACGGTGTTCCGGCCCGCCGACCAGCGCGACCGCCTCGCGCATGCGCTCGAGGTGCGCCTTGCGGAAGAAGTTGAAGTACAGCTCCAGGCTCCAGTCCGCCGGCAGCAGCGCCGGCAGCCGGCTCAAGATCTCGACCCCGTAACGGTAGGCGCCGCCCTTGTGGTAGCCGGTCAAGGCGAGCGGCGTGGCGTCGAAGAGGATTTTCAAGCGGGCAGCTCCAGCGCGTTCCGGTAGGCCTGAAGGGTCTCCCCGGCGCAGCGCTCCCACGTGAACGGCCTGGCGCGCTCGCGGCCTGCGGCGCGCAGAGTGTCGCGCAGCGCGGCATCCTGGTCGATCTCCTGCAGCAGTCCGGCGAGACCGTCGTCGTCGTCGGGATCGAAGAGTCTTGCCGCGCCGCCGGCGACTTCCGGCAGCGCGCCGCGATGCGAGCAGAGCACGGGGGTGCCCGCCGCCATGGCTTCGAGCACGGGCATGCCGAATCCCTCGTAGCGCGAAGGCAGCACCAGCGCGCGCGCGCCGGCGACCAGGCCGGGCAGCAGATCCTGGTCGACGAAGCCGAGAAAGCGCACCCGTTCGCGCAGCGCGGGCGCCGCCGCTGCGGCGTTCGTGACCAGTTCGGACCGCCATCCGGCGCGGCCTGCGACGACCAGGTCGGCTTGGAGGCCGCGCTCGAGCGCGGCGCCGTAGGCGTCGAGCAGCACGCCGAGGTTCTTCTTGGGCTCGACGGATCCGAGGAACAGCAGATACGGGCGCGCGCCAAGGCCGAGCTGGCCGCGCGCATCGGCCGCGGACGCGGGGTCGTCGCCGGCGGAATGGAAGCTCGCGTCCACTCCGTGGTGCACCACCGCGGTGCGCCCGCGGGGAATCGAGAACTCGCGGACCAGGTCGTCGCGGCTGTGCGCGGAAACGCAGATCCAGTAGGCCGCGCGCCGCGCGAGTTCGATGGTGCCGTTCTCCAGGCGCGCGACCCACCGCGGGTCGAGGAACTGCGGGCAATGGTGGTACATCAGATCGTGCAGCGTCACGACCACGCGCGCGCGGCCACGCAGCTTCCAGACCGGTTCGACCGCGTGCACCAGGTCGTGACCGCCGGCGAGCCACTCGGCGCGCAGACCGATCCGGCCCGCCGCCTCCAACCACTGCGGCGCGGCCCACCAATGCCGGAGCACGGCGCCGGCGCGGCGGTAGGGCTCGAGCGCGCGCGCGCGGGACGGCTTGAGGAACGCGGAAAGGATCTTGAATTGGACGTCGTCGCCGGCCTGGTCCAGCAAGCGCGGCAACAGCTTGCGCCAATAGGAATCCACGCCGCCGGTGTCTTGCTGGCGCGCGAGGCGGAAGCCTTCCAGGAGGACCTTCATGCCGAAGCGGACGGCACGAGATCCCGGTAGTGGGCCTCGAGCGCGCTCAAGTGCCCCTCGGGGTCGAATTCCGCCTGCACCCAGGATCGCATGGCCGCGCCGCGCCGCGCGCGTTCGGCCGAATTGCCGCAGGCTTCTTCCAAGCGGGCGGCAAGATCGGCGACGTCGCCGAAACGGAAGGTCCAGCCGCGCTCCGGCGGTGCCAGGAGTTCCGGCACTCCGCCGGCATGGCTGGCGAGCGCAGGGCGGCCGCGGGCGCCCGCCTCCAGCACCGTGAGCGGCGAATTCTCGGGCACGCGGGACGGCAGGATCTGCAGGTCGGCGCGGCGGTAGGCGGCGTCCATTTGCTCGGCGTCGAGCAGGCCGAGGAAGCGAACTCTCTCGCTCAGGCCCAAAGCGCGCGCCTGGGCCTCCAGCGCCGCGCGCTGGTCGCCGTGACCGGCGATTTCGAGAATGGTCCGCCGGGCGCCGCCACCCGCGCGGGCCAGGGCCTCCAGCAAGAGATCCACACCTTTGGAACGAAACAGCGTGCCGGCGAAGAAGAGGCGGGCGGGGGTCCCTGTCGGCGCTGGGGCCGCGGCGGCCGGAGCGATCGGCAGGCGCAGCAGGTGGGCCCGCGAATCCGGCCGGCCGAGGCCGTCCGCGAGGGCGTGGGTGGGGCAGAGGAAGCGGTCCACCGCTTCGAACACTGCCTTGCGGTCCTTGTCGAGGTCCCGGCGGTCCAGGCGGAGCTTGAGCGACGCGAGCAGGCCGCCTCGGGGCCGTCCGCCGGGATTGGGATCGTCCAGGCTGAAATCGTGCACCGTCATCAGGACGGGCAGGGCGTGGCGCGCCGCCGCCGGGAACAGCGTGGTCCGAAACGGCGCCATGTTCTGGAAGTGCAGAAGATGGGGCTGGAATTCCTCCACTGCCCGGTCCAAGGCGGCCGCGAGGGGGGCATGGAAGCCATGGAAGTCCCGGCGCCGGCGCAGGGCCGAAGGGGTCGCTGGATAGCTCCACGCCCACTCGAGGGGGGCAATGCCGCCGACCTGCTCCAGCGAGAAGATCCCGCTCTCGTGCCCCAGGCCGACCAAGGCCGGGACCAGGCTGCGCAAGTAGATGCTGGCACCGCCCAGGAGGTCCGGGGCGTCGTGGAGATGGAGGATCCTCAAACCTGTCGGGCGCGAGTGCGGAGAACGAAAAGGCGGGCGGCCGTCGGGACGGCCTACACTTCACGACCGCCCAATGCTCGTACCAGCCGGAATTCCGGGGATTTCGCGTAAAATTTTTCCAGGGCAGCTCTTAGGTCCTGCATCCAAGTCTCCGCGCGGCAAACTTGAGGGAAAAGCGCCGACATTTCCGAAATCGTAGGATTTCCGTAACCCTTTGCAAGCAAAGACTTTGCACTGTTACTTTGCGGCTGCTGCGAGGGTGGGGAGGAAAAGCGGGCAAATGGCCGGGGGGACTGGCCGATGCCTCCCATAAGGACATTGGTCCTCGGCCGGAATAAGCGTTTCTAGTCCCTCTGGGGCTTGTGCTTCTCCGCCGACCAGCCAGAATGTTCGGCCAAGTTTTCCGGGGACCGTCCCTAGGTGCCCGGAATCTACCTGATCGAATCGCTCGCGGGCTCGACTTGAAGCGCGGCGCGCGAGGGTCGGCAGAACCTGCCGGCCAACTGTCACCCCCAAGAGGGGTTCCTTAGGAGGATGTTTCGGTGATGAAGGTGCGCTTGCTCTCGATGGTGGCCGCTGTTGCCATCGCCGTCTGCGCTCAAGCCAACGCCCAAGAGGGCGAAAGTCTTGAACGCGCTTTGGCGGATCTCAACAACGGCGTAATTGCCCCTAGTGCCCAGAATGGCGCGGTGTCGGCTCTCGGCTCCTCGTCCCTCGGCATTTCCGGCGACGCCCGAATTCGCAATACGTGGCTCAACCCGGTCAACAAGAGCTCGGACCAGAAGAACGTGGACGCCCGTCTGCGCCTTGGTTTCGAGTTCGACGTGAACCCGGATGCTGGTGCCTACGTGTTGTTCAACGCTCATGAGAACTGGGGCGCTGTCCCGGGTCTCGGCCGGAACGTGGCCACCCGCGAGGCGCCGAACCTGAATACGGGTTCCGTCGAGCAGGCCTATTTCACCGGCCGCAACGTGATTTTCGAGGGTGAAGAGTGGCGCTTCGGCCGCTCCGCCTACAACTTCGGCTCCGGCCGGATCCTCGGAACCGACGACTGGAACCAGCTGCCCGCGTCCTACTCGGGTGTCTGGTACAGCAATAGTTTCGAGGGCGTCGCGTTCGAGTCGTTCATGATCACCGACATTTTCAATGCCGGCGGTTTCAACGGCAACTGGACCCGCAAGATCGGTGGCGCCATTCCCGGCGACCGGGACCTCTACGGTCTTATGGTCGACTGGGGATTCGATGGCATCGACTTCCTGGGCGACGTCGACCTCAACCCTTACATCCTGCGACTCAGCTCGCAAGGTGCGCCGAACGGCACCCAGACCTGGTACGGCTTCGAAGCCGGCGGTGGTTTGACCGAAGTGGTCGACTGGGATTTCGAGGCCGTCTGGGTTGATTCCGAGCGGATCAACGACCCGTCGATGGGCGACTTCAGCGCCATCGCACTCGATTTCGACATCGATCTGACCGAGCTCCTCGGGGACGGCCTGCCGGCCGGACTCGATCCGAGCCTGACTGCCGGTCTCGCCAAGGCCGACGCTGCCAACCCGACCATCAACCCGGTCTACCATGACACGGCTGGAATCTACGATCTCCAGAACCGCCTGGGACGTCCCGGCGTGTGGAGTGGTCAAGCCGATAGCTGGTACCTCGGTCTCTCCGCGGAGCCGGTCGAGGGATGGGAAAGCAACCTGACCTTGGTGCACTTCGACGATTCGAACCCCGCCGGCGGCAACACCAACGCCGACGCGCGCGAATTGGATCTGAGCGTCGCCCACACCTTCCACAATGGCACTGCCTTGTGGGTCGGTTGGGGCTGGGTGGACTTCAACGCCCTGTCGTCCGACGCTTTCATCGCGTACGCCTCTCTTAGCCTGCCCTTCTAAGGCCGGAAGTAGCGCTTCAGCCAGGGCGGTCCCCCAGGGACCGCCCTGGTTCTGTTTACGGCCGCGCTATTCCTGTAGCCATGCTGGTGCGCTCCCTGCCCGCCGGTCCGGTGGACGTCGTCGGCGACGTCCACGGCTGGCTCGAGCCGCTGCGTTTGCTCATGCGGCAGCTCGGCTACGCCGCCGACGGCAGCCACGCCGAAGGCCGGCGGCTGGTCTTCGTGGGCGACCTGGTGGACCGCGGTCCGGACAGCGCGGAAGTCGCGAGGCTCGTCCACGCGCTGATCGCCGCGGGCAATGCCTTCGCGGTGCTTGGCAACCACGAGCTCAACCTCCTGTTGCGGAGGCCGAAGGCCGACAACCACTGGTGGTTCGGCGACGCGGCGCGCGACGAGGAGATCCCGGACTTCTTCGCCGGCTGGCCGCTGGCGCTCGAGCGGGCCGACCTGCGCGTGGTGCACGCCTGCTGGGACGCTGCAGCGATCGAGGCGGTGCGCCCGGTGGCCGACGTGCGGACAGCCTGGCGCGCCGGCAGGAGGGCCGTGGCGGCGCGCTTGCGGGCCAGGTGCGGCACCGGGCGCATCGGCGCCCTGGAGCGTGAACTCGCGGAGCAGAACGCCAATCCGGTCAAACTGCTGACGTCCGGCCCGGAAGCGCCGAGCGCGCGGGCCTTCAAAGCAGGCGGGAAGTCGCGGCGCACCGACCGGGTCCGCTGGTGGGAGGCCTATGCCGAGCCGGTCGCCGTGGTCTTCGGCCATTACTGGCGGCACCGTTGTCCCGGCGACCGCATCAGCCGGCAGCCGTACTTGTTCGACGCCGCGGCGGAGCCGCAGTTCGCGCTCGGTCCCACCGGGACTGCGTGGTGCATCGACTACTCGAACGGCCACCGCAGCGTGGACGCCGGCGCCGTGCTGGCGGCGCTCCGGATGCCGGAGCGCACGCTGCACTTCGTCTAGGCGCCGGGGAAGCTCGGAACTAGACCGCGCTGCGGGCCGAGTCGCCGTCGTCGGCGGGCAGCGCGAGTTCCGGCGCGTCCGCCCACAGCCGGTCGAGGCCGTAGAAATCGCGTGCCTCGGCGGTGAGCACGTGGACCACCACGCTGCCGAAGTCCATCAGCAGCCACGGCGAACGGAAGCTGCCCTCGATGCGCCCCTTCAGCTCGCCGGATTCCTTGGCGGCCTGGTTGAGCGCGTCCGCGATGCCGCGGGTCTGCGGAGCCGAACCCGTGGTGATCAGCACGAAGAAGTCGGTGATGAAAGTGAGTTCCCCGACGTCGAGGATGCAGACTTCGCCACCCTTGCGTTCCCGGGCCGTGCTCGCCAGCAGCAGTGCCAGCTTGCGCGCCCGGGTCCTGTTGCGGCGGGGCGTCTTCAGCTGAGGAACAGGGGCAGGAGGAGCAGGCTCACCACGGACATCAGCTTAACCAGGATGTTGAGCGAAGGTCCGGAGGTGTCCTTGAAGGGGTCGCCGACCGTGTCGCCGACCACCGCGGCCTTGTGCGGTTCGGAACCCTTGCCGCCATGGTGACCCATCTCGATGTATTTCTTGGCGTTGTCCCACGCGCCACCGGCATTGGCCATGAAGATCGCCATCATCACGCCGCCGGACAGCGCACCCGCCAGCATGCCGCCAAGCATCTCGACGCCGCCGAGCATGCCGACCAGGATCGGCGCGGCGATGGCCAGGAGGCCGGGCAGGATCATCTCGCGCAGCGAGCCCTTGGTGGAAATCGCCACGCACGCGGCGTAGTCTGGAGTTCCGGTGCCTTCGAGGATTCCCGGGATCTCGCGGAACTGGCGGCGGACTTCGCCGATCATCGCGAACGCCGCGCGGCCGACGGCCTGCATGGTCATCGCGGCGAACAGGAACGGCAGCATGCCGCCGATGAACAGGCCGATCACCAGGTCGGGGTTCGTGATGTCGAGACTGAACTCGGGACCGAGCTTGAGGCGCGCCGCGGTGCCGAAAGCCGAGAAGAACGCGAGCGCGGTGAGCGCGGCCGAACCGATCGCGAAGCCCTTGCCGATCGCGGCGGTCGTATTGCCGACCGCATCCAGGCTGTCGGTGCGTTCGCGCACTTCCTTGGGCAGGTGCGCCATTTCCGCGACGCCGCCGGCGTTGTCGGCGACGGGGCCGTACGCGTCGACGCCCAGCGAGATGCCGAGGGTCGACAGCATGCCGACCGCGGCGAGCGAGATGCCGTAGATGCCGCCTTGCGCGTACGCGACCGCGATCGTCGCGCAGATCACCAGGATGGGCGCGGCGGTGGACTTCATGCCCACGCCGAGGCCGCCGATGATGTTGGTCGCGCTGCCGGTCTCCGATTGTTCGGCGATCGACTGCACCGGCTTGTACTCCATCGCGGTGTAGTACTCGGTGATCTTGCCGATCACGACGCCCGAAGCCAGACCCGCGACGATGGCCAGGAACAGCCCCGTTCCTGTGTAGGTGCGGTCGCCGTCGATCACGTCCTCCATGCCGCTGGTGAGGAACCAAGCCACGCCGACGAGCGCGATGGACGCCATGATCAGGCCCCGGAACAGCGCGGAGTGGATTTTCTTCTCGTCGTTGGTCTTGACGAAGAACGTGCCGAAGATCGAGCAGAGGATGCCGGCGCCGGCCAGGGTCAGCGGCAGCATGGTCAGCGATCCGGCGCCTTCGCCGGCGTTGATCGCGATGGCCGCGCCGATCGTCATGGTGGCGATGATCGAGCCGACGAAGGACTCGAACAGGTCCGCGCCCATGCCCGCGACGTCACCGACGTTGTCGCCGACGTTGTCGGCGATGGTGGCGGGGTTGCGGGGGTCGTCCTCGGGAATGCCGGCCTCGACCTTGCCCACCAGGTCTGCGCCGACGTCGGCGGCCTTGGTGTAGATGCCGCCGCCGACGCGCGCAAAGAGCGCGATCGAGGACGCGCCGAACGAGAAGCCGAGAATGCTCTGCAGGTCGTGAGGTTCGACGCCGTAGAGCTTGGTGAAGGCCCAGATGCCGAGCACGCCGAGGCCGACCACGGTCATGCCCATCACCGTGCCGCTGCTGAATGCGATGGTCAGCGCTCCCGAGAGCCCGGTCTTGGCGGCTTCGCAGGTGCGCACCGCGGCGCGCGTCGCCGTGTGCATGCCGATCCAACCGGCCAGGCCCGAGGCGAACGCGCCAGCAAGGAAGGCCAGCACCGTGCGCAGACCGCCGCCGAGCGCTTCGCCCATCAGCAACAGCGCGACCGAAACGATCACCACGAAGCCCGCGAGCATCGAGTACTCGGTGCGCAGGAACGCCATGGCGCCTTCTTGCACGGCCTTGGCGATCTGAGCCATCTTTTCGTCGCCGGCCGGGGCAGCCATCACCCGCTGACGAAGAACGAGGGCGAGGACGAGGCCGGCGAGGGCCCCGAACCAGGGAAGCTGGGCGAGAATCGTTTCCATCCGGTCAGGCGCGGCGGGTTTTGGGGAGGGCGGGGCCCTCCTGGGGGGGCTTCTTCGCGGCGCTCACCCCTGGCGAGACCGAGAAAATTAGCCGCAAATCATACCGCCGCCGTCGCCGCGGGGCAGTGGGACCCTTGCCGGCGGATCGCCGTCGCCCGCGATCGTCGGGCGCCTGGGCGGAATATCACTAAAGCATTCTAAATAAAAGACTTACACGATCCAAAGGGGGACAGCCCGGCACGAAAGCCCTGGCGCTTCGTTGTCGCGTGGCCCGACGGGGCGGACAATGCCGGCCATGAAGCTGCTTTTTGGCCGCAAGCGCCGGTCCGCGCCCTTACTGCGCCTCTACACCCGGACCGGATGTGGGCTCTGCCAAGAGGTGGAAGCCGCCCTCGCGCCGCGGGTCCGCCGAGGCGAGTTCCGGCTCGAGAAGGTCGACCTCGACCAGGACGCCGCGGCACGCGCCCTCTACGCCGACTGCATTCCCGTGCTCGAGCACGCTGGCCGCGCGCTGGCCAAAGGCCGCTTCGACACCGCCGAGGCGCTCGCCCGCCTGGCACGGAGAATCGGGTGAAGCTGGTCCGCCGCGACGACGGCGCCGTGTTGATGCTGGCGCACGGAAAAGTGATCGGCCGCACGCCGCAGACCGATCTGCAGGTCGACGACGGCAGCATTTCGCGGCGGCATGCTCGCGTCGATCAGCGCGAGGGTCGCTGGTTCCTCGTCGACCTCGGTTCTTCGAACGGTTCGCTTCGCAACGGCGAACGGCTCAAGGAATTCGAGCTGCGCCCCGGAGATCTCGTGACGCTGGGAGCGGTCGCGTTCCAGGTCGAAGGCGAGCGCTCCACGGCGCGGCCGGCGGCAGCGCCCGTCGCCAGCAAGCGTGCAGCGGGGCCATCCCACCAAGAGGGTGCGGACGCGCTCCAGCCGAGCGGGGGCACCGACCGCGAACGCGCGCGGCTTCGCGCCGAACTGGGCGCGCGCGGGCGTTCGAAAGGCTTCGGCGATCTCAGCCAGCAGCCGTTCTATCTGCAACTGCTGATCGGCGTGGTCGCGCTTGCGTTTCTCGGCGGCGTGGCCTGGCTCGTGCTGCAGCTCGGGCACGGCCTCGAGCGCTGAGGGCTTCAGACGCCGCCCAGCCCGCAGACCTGGCGCAGCACGGCGTCCATGCGCGACGCGCTCTCCCGCCAGGAGAACCCGGCGGCGCGCTCCAGGCGGGGACCCGGATCGCCGGGCTCCTGCCGCAGCTCCGAGATGGCCGCGGCAAGCGCTGCCACGTCGCCAGGCGCGAAGTAGCGCGCCACGGCGCCGCCGACTTCGCGGTGCGCCGGCAGATCGCTCGCGACCACCGGGCAGCCTTGCGCAAGCGCTTCCGCGAGCGGCAGGCCGAAGCCTTCGTAGCGCGAAGGACAGATCGTGACGGCGGCACGCCGGTACAGCCCGGCGAGTTCCACGTCGCTGGCCGGACCGGCTTCGACGCCGTCGGGGAGCTGTCCCGCCGGCCGGCCGACCAGCCGCAGGCGCGGTCGCGGCGCAAGTCGGGACCAGGCCTGCAGGAGGGTCGGCAAGTCCTTGCGGCGGTCCCAGGGTCCGACGGCGAGCAACAGGTCTGCGCGCGCTTCGGCGCCGGCCGACCAGTGCTGGTCCAGCGGCAAGTGGTCGCAGCCGTTGGGCACAACTTGCGCGGTGCAGCCGGGGAACAGGGCCTGCAGACGGTCGGCAGTCGCTTGGGAAGGCGTCACGACCGCAGCGGCCGCGCGTGCGGCATGCGGGATCGTGCGGCGCAGCCACCAGCGACGGCCGGCGGATACGAGCTGCGGCGCGTCCCAGGCGCGCGCGTCGTGCACGAGCAGCACGAACGGGAGCGCGCGCGGCGCCGGCGGCACGTCGGTGAGCAGCACCGTGGCGCGCCGCTGGCGCAGCTCGCGCGCGAGCGGCGCTCGCGCCAGCGCCGCGCGCAGCGGGGCTGGATGGCGCGGCACCGGCAGCGGCACTGTTTCCACGCCGGGCAGGTCCGCCCACAGCGCACCCGAGTCGCGGGACACGAACAGCACCGGTTCCCAGCCGCGCGTCGCGAGCCGCGGCAGCAAGCAGGCGACGCGCCGGCCGGCGCCGGTGAGTTCCGGGTCGAGCGCGGTGCCGTCGACGGCGAGCCGGGCGGGGGCGAGTCCGGGGCGGTGGCCGGACATCGCGTCAGCCCGCAAGCTCGCGCCAGACGGCCAGCAGCTGCCGCGCGGGCCCCGACACGGGGAACGCCGCCGCGCGTTGGCGTCCGCGCGCGACCCAGGAATCGCGTTCCAGTCCGAGCGCGCGCTCCAGCACCATCGCGGTCGCGAGCGGGTCGTCGAAGTCGACGAGCAGGGCCGCGCCGCCGGCGACTTCGGGCAGCGCCGCGCTGTCGCTCGCCACGACCGGCGTGCCCGCGGCCATCGCTTCGAGCACCGGGATGCCAAAGCCTTCCGATTCGCTCGGCATCAAGAACGCCGCCGCGCTGGCGTACAGAGTCGGCAGGTCCACTTCTTTCACGTAGCCTGGGACGTGCACGCGGTCGTCCAGGCCGAGCCGGCCCGCGAGTTCGAGCGCCGCCTGCAGGCCCGCATTGCGCGGTCCGGCCATCACCATGTGCCACGGCCCGTTGGTGCGGTCGAGAAGGACCCGGAGCGCGCGCACCGCGCGCGGCAGGCCCTTGCGTTTGAGCGCGCGCCCGAGCGTGAGCAGCCACGGCGAATCGGCCGGCAGACCGTAGTCCTCGGCCAGGCGGGCGCGGTCGGGCAGCGCCGCGGCGAAGATCTGCGGCACGCCGTGGTGCACCACCACGCAGCGGCCGGCGGCGCGCGGGTGCAGCTGCAGGAAATTGTCGCGCGTGCGCTCGCTCACGGCCACGATGCGGTCGGCGGCGCGCGCCACCATGTAGGCGACCAGGCGCCGTCGGCGCAAGGAGCCTTCGTCTTCGACTCCGGTTGTCTCCATCCACGACAGCTCGTGCAGGGTCGCGACTTTCGGGCGGTCCAGGAGCATGGGGATCGCCTGGACCGGCGAGTACCACAAGTCGATGCGCTCCCGGTGCGCGAACGCCGGAACCTTGCGCTCGCGCCAGAGCACCGTGCGCCCCTTGGATGCCAGCATGCACTCGACGAATCGCGGGTCCGCGTAGTCGGGAAGCAGCCAGGGCCGCCGCGGCGCCGTGAGCAGGTACTGGTTGTCGTCGGGTCGCGCGCGCAGCGCTTCGAGCAGCTGCAGCAAGGCCTTCTCGACCCCTGTCGCATAGGGGCGGTCCAGCGCGGAGACGTCGATCGCGATGCGCATGGCGGCAGACCTGCGGCGGCCGAGCCTAGCCGCTGCGCGCGGGCCGCGTCAGGCGCGCTCCTGGAAGCGCTTGATGGCGTGCTTGTAGACCGCGAGCGTGTCGGCGGCCGCGCGTTCCCAGGAAAACTCCCTGGAGCGCAGTTCGAGCACGGCGGCGGCTTGCTTGCGCCACCAGTCCTCGCTGATGATCCGCTCGATGCCCTCGCGGATCGAGTCGACGCTGTGCGGATCGACCCGCCGGCCGCCCTTGCCCGCGACCCACGCGGGCGCCGTGTCGGCGCCGACCACCACCGGAATGCGGCAAGCCATGGCTTCGAGCACCGGCAGGCCGAAGCCTTCGTGCAGCGAGGGATACACCAGGGCGAGCGCGCCTTGGTAGATCTGCACGAGTTGCTGGTCCTCGAGGTCCTTGAGCCAATGGATGCGATGGCGGTGGCGGCTGGCTTCGAGCTGGGTGAGGAAAGCCTGGTGCTCCCAGCCTTCGCGGCCGAGGATCCACCAGTCGGGAGCCATGTCGGCGTCCCAGAGCGGTTCGAGCGCCGCCAGGATCCGCGGGTAGTTCTTGCGCGGCTCGAGCGTGCCGACGGTGAGCAGGTAGCCGTGCTCGGCCGGCAATTCCTCGGCAGGCTTGAACGCCGGGCTCACGCCGTTGGGCACTACGAACACCTTCTCGGGGTAGACGCCGAGCAGCTCGGCGTCGGCGCGTCCCGGTTCGCTCACCACGATCACGGCGTCGGCGTCGTGGATCGCCCGGCGCACACGGTCGAGGAGCACCGACGAGTTCCAGCCGTGGAATGCCGGATTCACCGCGAAGGCGGCGTCGTGCAGCGTCATGACCATCGCCGCGCTGCGCACCTTGGGGTACACGTAGTCGGTGCAGTGGAACACGTCGACGGGCGCGGGAAAGCGGCCGGCGTCGAGGCCGGGCAGCCGGTTGAGCTGGTGCATGGCCCGCGCCGGCAGGAAGCCGCGGTGCATCCGAAAGCGGCCGGGCGCCATTTCCCGCGACAGGATGCGCCCGCCGCGCCACGCGGGAGCGAACAGCTCCAGGAACGGGCCGTCCTGCATCTGCGTCAGCTGCACCGAGAGCTCGCGCGTGTAGCGCCCGAGGCCGGCCTTGTTGAACAGCGCGGGACGGATGTCGTAGCCGACCTTCATTGCGCTCAGCGTAGCCTTGCGGCCGATCCGGCCAGCATCACGGCTTCGGCGCCGGCGCGCGCAAGGGCGGCGCCGGTGATTCCAAGTGGCGGCACCAGCAGGGCGAGGAAGATCAAGTCGGCCGACAGCGCGGCGGCCGAGACGCCGAGCGTCGCGCGCGCGGCGCCGCGCGCGACCAGTCCCACGAGGAAGACG
>Ga0214471_10002034_pt1 | contig 15945 bp, 12 predicted proteins | sample RVTome_5_FD_207665 | JGI IMG/M metagenome (GOLD analysis project Ga0214471, IMG submission 207665) | Soil microbial communities from uranium-contaminated site in the Upper Colorado River Basin, Wyoming, United States - RVT142D155 | ecosystem: Environmental > Terrestrial > Soil > Contaminated >... | reverse complement strand
CTTCGCTCCAACGACTCGGGTTGTCGCTCCACACGTACCGCCCGCGCATCGGCGACCCCGGCAGGCGTGCCTCCTGGAACCAGGCATGCTGGTCCGACGTGTGGTTGATCACGAAGTCGGCGATGACTCGCATCCCCCGGCGGTGCACTTCTGCCACGAACGTCCGGACGTCATCGTCGGTGCCGTAGACGGGAAGCACCGCCCTGAAGTCCGAGACGTCGTAACCGCCGTCGCGCAGCGGGGACTGGTAGAAGGGCAGGATCCACAGGCAATCGACGCCCAGCCACTGCAAGTGGTCGAGGCGCCGGGTCAACCCTGTGAAATCACCCGTGCCGTCCCCGTCGCCGTCGCCGAAGGCGTACACCGGGACCTCGTAGAACACAGCCGTCTTGAACCATGGGACCTGAGCCACGAGATCATGCTCCTTGCGCCGCTCCCTGCGCCGTTCCGTGCGCCGCTCCCTGCGCCGTTTCGTGCGCCGCTCCCTGCGCCGTTTCGTGCGCCGCTCCCTGCGCCGTCAGCGGCGGAGGAGCCTCGAGAGCGCGAACACCGTGGCGGCGAACACGGAGGCGCCGAGCACGACGCTGCGGGCGTCGACCCTGGTCGTGACGTCACCGCGCAGCGAGAAGGCAACGACCAATCGGGCTTCGACGTCGTCGGCATGGAGGTGGCGGGCGACGATGATGCCGGCCCGAGAGTCGACAACCTCGGCGTGGTCGGCAGCGACCATACCCACCTCCGACCTCGCCAGCTCGACCGTCATGGCGCGCACGTTGCCGATCCTGCTGTCGTCGATCGAGATCTCGTCACCGGTGATCGCGTCGAGCTCCCGGCCCGACACGATCTGGGCCGTTCTCGTCGTGGCTGTTTCCATGGCACCTCCCGCCTCATCCAAGCCTAGGTGGCGCCGATCGGCGGGGAAAGCCTTGCAGGACGGTCACCTCGCCGGGGCGTCAACCGACCCGGCGACAGCGGGCGCGCCGGCGGTCCATCGTCGGACCGTTCTGGCCCGGTCAGCGGGTGCGGCTGGCGGTGACGCACTGCTGGGAGGCGACGGCTGCATCGATGTCGGCGTACCCGGAAACGCCGAGGCTCTCCGGACGGAACCGGCTGTCGCCGAACCCGAGGCCGCGGGCCACATCGTTGACGGGGAATGAGAGGCTCGGCGTGTTCAGGGCGTCGGCCGGGAGCGCCCACGGCGGCAGCGCCCATGTGGCGACCTGGCGGTCCGAAGCGCTCCCGATCACCAGCGCGGAGACGAAGTACCACGACTCGAGCTGTTCGTCGTGCGAGGGCGCCATCCATCCCCGCGACAAGTCGACACCGGTGCCGTTGAGCCGGCCCCGATAGGTGGCCAGGACCTCGCCCGCGGGCCGGCACGTTCTCAGCCCGACTGCAGTCCCGTTGGGGTACGTTGCGCCGTCGTTCGGCTCCTGGGCCCACACCAGGCTGTCGGGACCCACGGGGTCACCCGGGTGGACCACGGGCGACAGGGCGGCCAGGCGGATCTCCAGTCGAGCCCTGCGCAGCGGGCGGCCGACCATGTCGGGAGTCGGCGCCCGTGCCGGTGTGGCCAACGCCGGCGGGCCATCGGGGCAGTCGGCGCCGCCGAGGGGGAGCGCCACCCGTCGTGGCGACGGGTCGTCCCCGACATACACGTCGAGCGGGGCGCAGTACCGTGCGCCGGCGACGATCCCGCCGGCGAACGTCGTCGGCTCCAACTCACACGCCCGCAGCGTCACGGCGGGACCCCCGTCGGCCACGACGTACCGGGCGTCCTTCCGCCAGGTGGCGGGATCCCAGATCAGCGAGTAGCGGGCCCGCTCCGATTCCGGCACCACCAGCGTGATCGCGTCGCTCGACTCAACGACGGCGAATCGTCCATACACCCCGGCTTCGGGCGACACCTCCTCGAATCCGGAGAAGGCGAGCGGCCCGACGAACCGCCCCTGCGCCAGGAGCGCCGTCTCGTCGGCGAAGGTGGCGGACTGGTCGCATCCCGCGACCGGCGCGTAGGCCGCGGGGTCGACCTGGAGGCCGACCTCGAGCAGCCGCTCCTGGGCGCGGGCCAACTCGACCTCCAACTCGTCGATGACCAACTCCCTGGACCGGGCGGTCTCGTCGGGCCCTGCGGCCGCGGTGGTGGGAGGAGCGGCGTTCACCGTGCCAGAGCGAGCCGTGGTCGGGTCGGCCGGAAGGCCGGAGGTTCCCTCGGACGATTGGCGGGGTCCGAGCAGCACTCCCAGCGCCAGGCCGACCAGCACGCCGACCAGGCCGATCGGCAGGGCACCGGCTCGCCGCTCGCCACCGGCTTCCCCTGGTCGCACCGAGACGACGTCGATAGGCCTGACCCGGTCGTCGTCGCGGTCCACCATGCACGCAACGCTACCCGCACCAGGTATGCGGACGCAGCGTGATCGAGAGGATCGGCCGCGTCTCCGAACACGGCCTCGCTGCCGATCGGGTCCGCCGTGTCAGATGATCGTCACTAATGGGCAAGTGAAGAAGGCGGTCCACCTTCAGTCCCAACGGGCGGCAGGTTTTGCACGCCCCCTCGATTCGGAGCCGGCGGAGGGCCACGGATTCTGGGTGGGGCGATCGAACCGGTAGAGAGCGCTCCCATCAATGCTTCACATTCCCCTCCAGCCCTAGTGGTTGACGCGGCCACCTGAACCTCGATATGATGGGAGCGCTCTCAAGCCGCACATTGGAGGAGGTTGCGGCAGACGTGAAAGCCCGCACGCTCGAGGAGCTTGCCAAGCTGAGCGGGGTGTCACGGTCGACGGTCTCGCGGGTCCTCAACGGAGGGTCGGTGGGCGAGTCGACCAAGCGCCGGGTCCTGGCCGTCGTGGAGAAGTCCTCGTACCAGCCCAACCTGGCGGCTCGTCGCCTCGCCCAGGGTCGCACCGGCATTCTCGGGCTGGTCTTCCACACCGACGCGGCAGATCTGTTCGGCGATCCCTACTGGTCGCTTCTCCTCAAGGGCACCACCGACGCCGCAGCCACCCGCGCCACCGGTGTCATGTTGTGGCTCAAGACGAGTTCGCCCGCCGAGTTGCTGTCCTCGGTGCTCGGCGTCGGCCTCATCGACGGCGCCGTCGTCACCGCCAGCTACCGCAACGACCCTCTGGTCGACGGCCTGGTCGAGTCCGATCTGCCGATCGTGCTCGTCGGCCACGGCGGCCACAGCGAGCGCGCCAGCTACGTCGACATCGACGACTTGGCTGCCGCCACCCAACTCGTCACGTACCTGATCGACCTGGGTCGCAGGCGCATCGCCACGGTCGCCGGACCGGCACGGTCCGTGGCCGGTTCCGACCGCTCCGAGGGCTACCGGCGGGCGCTGTGGCGCGCCGGCTTGGCAGTGGACGAGCGGTTGGTGGTGGAGGGGGATTTCAACGAGGCGAGCGGGCACGCCTGCACCATGCGATTGCTCGAATCCGGAGCCGAGTTCGACGCGTTGTTCGCCGCGAACGACTCGATGGCCCGCGGGGCATTGCGGGCGCTCACCCAACATGGTCTCAACGTTCCCGACGACGTCGCCCTGGCGGGATTCGACGACGTGGACTTCGCCGAGCAACTGTCGCTCACAACCGTCCGCCAGCCGGTGCAGCGTATGGGAGAGCTGGCCACGACGACGTTGCTGGAGTTGATCGATTCGCCCGACGGCGGGCCGCGAAGGGTCATCCTGCCCACCGAGCTCATCGCCAGGCGCAGCACCGAAGGTCCGACAATGAATGCGTGGTCGCCGGGGTCGGAACCCGGCGACCACGCCGAACTTCCCCCCGGCATGGCAACGCGCAATCGACCACCCAATGGAGGAAGCTGATGCGCACAATACGCAAGTTGAGATGGCTTGTCGCCCTGGCGGCAATGGTCATCATCGTCGCCGCCTGCGGAGACAGCGGAGGCACGGACACAACCGCGGCGCCGTCCGACGACGGCGGCACGAGCGCCCCGACAACCGAAGGCACCGAGCCCACGACCCCGCCCGCCACCGAGCCGCCCAGCGGCGACAAGGTGCAGATCCGATGGTTCATCGGCATCGGCGCCGGCGGCCAGCCCGAGCAGCGGGCGGCACAGGAGGCGGTTGCCGAGGCGTTCAATGCGTCTCACGACGATATCGAGCTCGTGCTCGAGATCGTGGAGAACGATGTCGCCTACGACACGCTCTCCACGGAGATCGCCGCCGGCAACCCGCCGGACATCATGGGCCCGGTGGGCCGTGACGGGGCGAACTCGTTCTCGGGTCAGTACCTCGACATCGAGCCGCTGATCGAGTCGACGGGGTTCGACATCTCTCGCTGGGACCCTGCCACGGTCGAGAACTTCCGCGAGCCTGATGGCACGCTTCTCGGCCTGCCGTTCGCCTCGTACCCGTCGTTCATGTACTTCAACAAGGCGTTGTTCGACGAGGCCGGTTTGCCGTACCCGCCGCAAGAGTATGGGGCCGACGGCACTGCGGTGTACGGCGAGGGGACCGAGTACGAGGGAACCTGGGACTTCGACAAGGTCGCAGAGCTCGCCACGATCCTCGCCGTCGACGCCAACGGCAACGACGCCACCAACGCGGCGTTCGACCGTGAGCAGACGGTGCAGTGGGGCTTCATCTGGCAATGGACCGACCGCCTCTTCCAGGAGGGTTCGTTCTGGGGCGCGGGCTACGTGCCGCAGGACGACGGCACGGCCGTCATCCCGCAGGAGTGGGCCGACGAGTGGAAGTGGTACCAGTCGGCGATCTTCGAGACCGGATTCGCACCGACCCAGACCCAGATGGACTCCGAGCTGCTCGCCGGGAACGCGTTCTCGTCGGGCAACGTCGCCATGGCGGTGTCGCACCTCTGGTACACGTGCTGCGTGCGCAACGACGACGGAACCGGCAAGGACTTCTTCGACATCGCCGTGATGCCATCGCACAACGGCGTGGTGACGGCGAACATGCACGCCGACACCTTCCGGATCATGTCGAGCACGACACATCCCGCCGAGGCGTTCCAGGTGCTGACCTACCTGCTCACCGACGCCGCCCTCGAGCTGCTGAACGCCTACGGGGCCGCTCCGGCGGACCCGGGGTTGACGGACGCCTTCTTCGCCGGCCTCGACGAGGTGTTCCCGCAGGGAGTGAACTGGGACGTGGCACTGGCGAGCGCGTCGTACACGGACGTCCCGAGCCACGAGCAGTACATGGCCGGCTGGGACGAGTACAAGCTGCGGCTCGACGACCTGCAGAGCGGACTGCTCAGCGATCCTGCACTCGACCTCGACGCCGAGATCGCTCAACTCGAGGCCGAGCTGACTGCGATATTCGCAGCCAACAGCTAGGTAGCCGCTTGAGCAGCCACGTGCAAGCGAGCACGGGGGAGGCCGGCACCGCGCCGGCCTCCCCACCGGCTCGCGGCCACGGCTCTTTCACCCGCTGGCACCGCTGGTGGGGCCTCGCCTTCGTGGCCCCTTGGGTGATCGGGTTCCTGCTGTGGTACGCCATCCCGATGCTGGCGTCGCTGTGGTTCTCGTTCACCGACTTCAACCTGGTGAGCAACGAGCCGACGAACTTCGTCGGGCTTGCCAACTGGGGCGACGCCTTCACCGACCCGGAGGTGCGCTCGTCGGCGTGGGTCACGATCAAGTTCGCAGTCATCGCACTGCCCGTGGGCCTCGGGGTGCCGTTGGGGCTCGCCTACCTGCTCACGGCGCGGACCTTGTGGGCCCGGTCGTTGTTCCGCACACTGTTCTACCTGCCGTCCATCATCCCGTTCGTCGCAGCCGTGCTCATCATCGGCGGCGTCCTCAACGGCCAGACCGGGTGGCTCAACCGGTTCCTTTCGACGTTCGGGATCTCCGGGCCCGACTGGACCAACTCGACGTTCTGGATCTACCCGTCGCTCGTGTTCATCGGGCTGTGGGGGATCGGCAACCTCATGATCATCTACATCGCCGGGATCAACTCCGTCCCAGGGGACCTGTACGACGCGGCCCGCGTCGACGGCGCCACGACGTTCCAGATGTTCCGCAAGGTGACCCTGCCGCTCATCTCGCCGGTGACGTTCTACATCCTGATCATCAGCTTGATCGGGCTCTTCCAATACTTCCTCGTGCCGTTCGTGCTGAAGAACGGCAGCGGTGACCCGAACGGGCAGACCTATTTCTACAACCTCTACTTCTACAGGGTGGCGTTCCGGCTCCACGAGATGGGGTATGCATCCACACTCGCCTGGCTGCTGTTCATCGTCGCCCTTGCGGTCACCGCAGCCCTCTTCTGGAGCGCCAAGTACTGGGTCCACTACGAGTTCACGGAGGACTGATGGCGACGACCCAGACCCGTGGGCGCCCGAGTGTCCTCAAGGCCAAGGAGCCGGATCGAACCTGGTCGGAGACACCGAAGGGGGCCCGCCGGATCCTCTACGGGGGGCTGCTGACGGCGCTGGCGGCGTTCCTCGTCGTCTTGTTCCTGGCGCCGCTCGCCTATATGGGGATCACGTCGCTGAAGTCCGAGGACATGATCGCCGATCAGAAGGCGCCGATTCTTCCCTCGACGCGGGCGACCATGGAGTTCGAGGGTGAGAACATCGACATCCTCCGGGTCCCGATCGATGGCGACGTGCGGGACATGGGCATCGTCCAGCCGGGGCGGCAGAGCTCGGTGCTCGTCGACCCCGACAACGTCGAGGCGGGCACGATCGTATGGGAGGGCAACTGGCGCACTCTCGACCCGGCATTCGAGTTCAACCCGCAGTGGGGCAACTTCTCCGTTGCGTGGGAGCGGCTGGATTTCCTACTGCTGCTGCGCAATACGCTCGTCATAGCGCTCGTCGGCATGGTCGGCACACTGGTCTCGTCGACGCTGGTCGCCTACGGGTTGTCGCGATTTCGGATTCCCTGGAAGAAGGCGATCTTCATCGTCCTCATCGCCACCATCATCCTTCCCAGGTTCGTCACCCTGGTTCCCACGTACGCCCTCTTCTTCCGGATCGGCTGGGTCGGTACCTGGCTGCCTTTGATCGTGCCGCACTTCTTCGCCAACGCCTACAACGTGTTCCTGCTGCGCCAGTACTTCCTGACGATCCCGAAGGAACTCGACGAAGCGGCCACCGTCGACGGCGCCAACCCTCTCCAGACGCTGTGGCACGTGTTCCTGCCACAGGCGATCCCGGCGCTGGTGGCGGTGTGCCTGTTCCACTTCTACTTCGCATGGAACGACTTCTTCGAGCCGTTGATCTACCTCTCGACGCGGCCCGACCTGCAGCCGATCTCGGTCGGCCTCCGCCAGTTCAACACATTGTTCGACTCGCAGCCGCACCTGATCCAGGCCGGCGCGCTGCTGTCCCTGTTCGTCCCTGTGATCATCTTCATCTTCGCCCAGCGGGTGTTCCTCAAGGGCATCGACCTGGCGGGGGTGCAGAAATGAGGCTCGGCGCCTCCACGGCATCGCTGCCTCGAATGGAGTTCCCCGGCGCCTTCCGAGTTGGGCTCGCCTCCTCGGCCACTTGGAAGCGCCGGGCGAGCTCTCCCGGGACCGGCCGGGGCGACCTCGCCGGCACCGGAGTGGACTCGTCGTGAAAGGCGGCTGTGTGTGAGCGAAAACCTCGAGTTCCCGGAAGGCTTCATCTGGGGGGCCGCTACGGCCTCCTACCAGATCGAAGGCGGCGTCGGCGAGGACGGGCGCGGCGAGAGCATCTGGGACCGCTTCTCGCACACTCCGGGGGCGGTGGTCAACGGAGACACCGGTGACGTCGCTTGCGACCACTTCCATCGCTGGAAGGAGGACGTGGCGCTCATGGTCGAGCTCGGCCTCGGCGCCTACCGTTTCTCCGTGGCCTGGCCGCGGGTGGTGCCCGACGGCACAGGTCCCGTGTACCAGCGGGGTCTCGACTTCTACGACCGCCTGGTTGATGCCCTGCTCGACAACGGCATCGAACCGTTCCCCACCCTCTACCACTGGGACCTGCCGCAGGCGCTCGAAGACGCCGGCGGGTGGCCGGCTCGGGCGACCGCGGAGGCGTTCGCCGAGTACGCAGGGGCGGTGGCTGCCCGCCTGGGCGACAGGGTGCGCCGCATCACCACGCTCAACGAGCCGTTCGTGTCGGCGATCCTGGGGCACCTCACCGGCGAGCACGCTCCGGGCAAGCGGTCGTTGGGTGACGCCTTGGCCACCGGACACCACCTGCTGCTGGGCCACGGTCTGGCAGCTCAGGCGATCCGCGCCGCCGCGCCGAACGCAGACGTGGGGATCGTCCTCAATTTCGAGCCGAAACACCCGGCGTCCGATGACCCCCGTGACATGGAACTGGCCGAGATCAAGCACGCCCACATGAACCGGTGGTTCCTGGACCCGCTGACGGGCCGCGGGTATCCGGAGGCGGGCGTGGCAGCCCACGGCTGGGCGATGGCCGAGGTCCGTCCCCCTGATCTCGGCGACATCGCCCAGCCGCTGGATTTCTTGGGTGTCAACTACTACACCCGCCACATCCTGCGCCACGAGAAGAGCGTCGCCCCCGTCAACACAACCGCTTCGGCGCGCACCAACGACATGGGGTGGGAGATCTACCCGGCCGGCCTCGCCGAGATCCTCAACTGGGTATGGGACGACTACCGGATCGGACCGATGTTCGTCACCGAGAACGGCGCCGCGTTCCACGACGACTCGGACGCCGCGCCCTTCGTCGACGTCGATCGCCTCGAGTACATCCGCGAGCACCTCCAGGCGGTCCACGCGGCCATCCGGCGGGGAGCGCCCGTGGAGGGCTACTTCGTCTGGTCGCTGCTCGACAACTTCGAGTGGGCTTGGGGTTACACGCAACGTTTCGGGATCGTCCGGGTCGACTACGAGACGATGGAACGCACCATCCGCGAGAGCGGTCGCTGGTACTCCAAGGTAGCCCGGAGCGGAGTGGTCGGTAGTCAGTAGCGCCAGTAGTCAGTAGTCAGTCGTTGTCGGCTAACAAGTAGTCAGTGCTCGATACTCAGCGTGGTCGAGCGTGGCCAGCACGCCGTTGCGCGACAGCGTCATCGCCGTGAAGTCGCCCTTGATTCCCCTCCCTTGTAGGAGGTGTCGCAGTACCCGCCCGTGTCTCCATTCGAGGGCTATCTTCCCCTCCCTTGTAGGGAGGGGTCGGCGACGGCGAAGACGCTTGCGGCTTCGGCGTCGACGGGGGAGGGTTTCGGCCCTGGTCACAGCAACGTTGGTGACCTCTCGAGGCTGATCGCATGTCACCACCGAGGTCTCGTCGGCGGTGGACACCCTCCTCGGCCGCCCCAAAGCCGGCGGCATCCCCCGGCTCCGCCGGGGGCCCCTCCCTTGGAGGGAGGGGAAAACAGCCCCGGAATGAGGCGCGACCAGGTAAAGCGACAGTCCCTGAAAGCGAGGGGGGAAGAGCGGCGGCAAGAGGCTATTCACGAGTCGGCATGTCATGGGTGTGAGCTCGCCCCTGGTTCTCCCCTCCCTTGTAGGGAGGGGTGCCTCCGACGAAGGAGGAGGCGGGGAGGGCCTCAACCGAGGTCGCGTCGACGGTGGTGATCGGCATCGAGGCTGCCGGCATTCATCGCCGTGGCCGCGCCGGAGGTGGACACCCTCCCCGCCTCCTTCGTCGGTACCCCTCCCGCAAAGGGAGGGGAAGACAAGAGGGAGGGGGAAGAGCCCGGCAAGAGTCTGTTTGCGAGTCAGTGCTCAGTGCTTGGTGGCCGTCTTCGAGCGCTGTCGTGCGCCCGAGCCGTCTGCCGGCTTCCTCGTGGCCAGGCGGTGGATGGTGATCGTCAGCGCCGTCGCCACCACTGCGGCTCCGAAGACCACGACAACGCCGGTCATCGACTCCATGGTCTCCGGTGCGAACACCAGCGTGCCGGCGATGGCGATCATCGTCGACCCTCCCACCAGCTTGAGCAGGCGGCCTCTCCCTTCACCCACCTTGGTCACCCGCATGGCGACGACGGCACCGCCGAAGATGGCGAGCTCGTCGAGCAGGAAGACGACCATGTACACGGCGAAGAGCGCGAGCGCTGCGGCAACGCCCACGCCGCGATCGGCCAGCATGTTCGTCCACAGGATCGGGAAACCCGCCGTGCACGGTGTCTCGAGCAGGGACACCCCGACGGCCAACGTCGCCGTGCCCGCCAGCAGCGGCGGCAGGGGCCGATCGGTGGAAGCGATCGTTCGCATCCGCGCCAACAAACCGGGCTTGGCGGCAGACGAGATCGCCAGCGACGGCCCCGAGCCGAATGCGAAGTAGTCCTTCACGTTGACGATTCCCATCACGAGTGCGACGAGGGCCACCACCACCCGGATCCACCCCACGAACCCGACGTACGACAGCACGCCGTAGAGGCCCCACATGTAGAGCCCGTACATGGCGGTCGTGACGCCCAGGAACACCAGCCCGACCAAGAGCACCCTGCGACGCGAGCCGGTGTGGAGCACCAGTGCCAGCAGCATCGAAAGCGCCCAAAGCGAACACGGATTGAATCCGTCGACGAATCCGATGGCCAGCGTGGCGATCAACAGCGAGTGGCTGCCGACGTCGACCTCGCCCACGAACGGCAGGTCGACGAAGTTGGCGGCAGGCCGGTCGTCGACCGGTTCGCCGGCGAGCAGGGCAGCGACCGCAGCCTCGATCTCAGACGCCCTGCGCTCGTCGAACCCCACCCAAACCTGGTCGCCGACGATGGTGGTGGGGACGGCCTGCGGCTCCATGCCGAGTGCCGCCAGGACCTCGGTGAAATGAGCTCGGTTCGCCTCGCTGTCCCGCACCTCGAAGTCGGCGATCCGTACCTGTGGCATGCGGTCTGCCAGATCGGCGAGGAACTCGAGCTCCGCCTCGCAGTACGGGCAGCCCTGCGCCCAGAACAGCACGACGTGTGGCTGGTCGTCGGACGACCCGCCGGTCGCCAGTGCCGGCGCGGCTGGCGTGGCCGCTGTGCCCATGCCCGCAACGAGTGCCGCCAGGAGGAGGACGATGCGAAGCTTCACGCGAGGCGCCTCACCTCGTTGTCTCGGATGTCACCCGACGGGCCTCATGGCGCAGGCCAGCGCGGCTCCCCACGCCGCGGCCCGCTCTAGCTCGCCGTCGATCAGCGGTCCCTCGGTGTCGGCGACGAAGAAACTCGCTGGCGCGCCCACCACCTCGTAGCCGCGGCGGGCCAGTTTGCGTGCCATCGTCTTGGCCGCCGATCCGGTGAGAACGGGTGAACGGTCGAATCGGGTGTCGAAGCATGCGATCCGCCTGCCGCCACCCGGGGGCAGATGATCCACGAAACGCCGCATGGTGCCGGGAGCGTCGTACTCGAGCGGATCACTCTCGGCGTTGCGCCTAGCGGCGGCGCCTTCGAGCGCCTTGCGTGACATCCCCGAGGGCAATCCGTGGGCGTGAGTGGGGGCGCCGACCACGAGCAGATCCGGCTCCACGGTGTCGGGGGGTGCCGGAGGTCCCCCGTTCACCGGCCGGACGTCGACCTCGTACTCGCCGCGCAGCCCGGCGGCGATCGCGCACGCTACGGACGCAGTGTTCCCGAACATCGACTCGTACAGCACCATGGCTCTCATGAGGCACCTCCGGTCTCTCTATGTCCAGTGTGCCCTCCGGGCGGTGCCAGACAAGTGGCGAAGGTCCCTACGGCCGCCTACGACTACACCGGTCGGGCCGCCGGTTGTGACCTTCGCCCGTGGCGCTTGCCCATTCCTGACGTAGGGTCGGGGTGTGTCCATGCTTGCGGGGCCGGTGTGAGCGTCGTCGTGAGCGCGGCGACCGCGAATCCGGCGACCCTCCGGGCCGACGAGGTGTTCGATGCATTCGGATCCCGCCCGGCGGGCTTGACCTCCGAAGAGGCGAAGGTGCGCCTCGCCACCGACGGTCCGAACGTCATCCCCGACCCTCCCAAGGCATCGGCGCTACGCCGGTACGGCGCCAACTTCGCCCACGTCATGGCGGTGCTGTTGTGGATCGCCGGTGCCATCGCCCTGGCGGCCGGCCTGCCGCAGCTCGCCGTCGCCATCTGGGTTGTCAACGTGGTCAACGGGATCTTCAGCTCGTGGCAGGAGTTCAAGGCCGACCGGGCTACGGAGGCGTTACGCGACCTCCTCCCCACCTACGCAGCGGTGCTGCGAGGCGGTGAGCACACCAAGGTCCCCGCAGAGGACCTGGTGGTCGGTGACGTCATGATCCTCGAGGAGGGCGACCGGGTCTCTGCCGATGCTCGGCTCGTGGACCATGTTTCCCTGCGCGTCGACCAGTCGACGTTGACCGGCGAGTCGCGGCCTGTGCGCAAGGCCTCCGAGTCGTGCGAGCCTGCCGGCCGGGCGAGAGCGGAGCTGCCCAACCTGGTGTTCGCAGGGACGTCCGTCGCCATGGGTCGGGGAAAGGCCGTGGTCACCGCCACAGGGCGGTCGACGGAGTTCGGCAGGGTGGCCACACTCACCGGCGCCATGGAGGAGACGCTCAGCCCGCTGCAGCTCGAGATGCGCCGTCTGAGCTACACGGTGAGCGTGGTGGCAGTGGGCATGGGTGTCCTTTTCTTCGTGTTGGCATCGTCGCTGGGCGGCCTCTCGCTCAGCCGCGGGTTCGTGTTTGCCCTGGGGATGATCGTCGCGTTCGTGCCGGAGGGCCTGCTGCCCACCGTGACGCTGGCGCTGGCGATGGGAACGCAGCGCATGGCGCGCCGCCGGGCGCTGGTGAAGCGTCTCTCGGCGGTCGAGACCCTCGGATCGACGACGGTGATCTGCACCGACAAGACCGGCACCCTCACCCAGAACGAGATGACGGTGCGCCGCATGGCCGCCGCCGGCTCCGAGCACGACGTCGCCGGGGTGGGCTACACGCCGGAGGGCGGAATCTCGCCCCCGCCCGGTGAGGCTGCGCTGCGGCTCCTGGAGACCGCCGCACTCGCCTGCAATGCCAGGCTGGTCGCTCCCGGCAGCGATGGAGGGCGCTGGGCCATCGTCGGTGATCCCACCGAGGGGGCGATCCTGGTGGCGGCGGCCAAGGCAGGCATCGATCTCGACGCCCTCGTCGACAGCTTCCCAAGGGTCGCCGAGATCCCCTTTGACTCGGTGAGGAAGCGGATGAGCACACTGCACGCCTCTGGTTCCGACCGGTTCCTCGCGGTGAAGGGAGCACCGAGCGAGTTGCTGGGCCGCAGCTCGGTCGTCGCCGGGCCGGGTGCCCAGCAGGAGCTGCGCTCCTGGTGCGAAGCCGCCATTGAGCGGTATGCGGCCGATGGCTTGCGGGTGCTCGGTGTGGCTCGGCGCACGGAGCGGCGCACGGAGCGGCGCACGGAGCGGCGCACGGAGCGGCGCACCCTCTCGGGCGTCCCGTCCGCCAGGGGCGGCGAGGTGAACGCCGACGAGGTCGAGGACGACCTGGAGTTCCTCGGGCTGGTCGCCATGGACGACCCACCGCGGCCGGAGGTGGCGGATGCCGTTGCCACCTGTCGCGAGGCCGGCATTCGCATCGTCATGATCACGGGCGACTACGGGCTGACCGCCGAGACGGTGGGGCGGCGGATCGGGATGGTGCAGGGAGACGTGCACATCGTCAACGGCGCCGACCTCGAGCAACTCGACGACGACGGGCTCAGGCAGGTACTCGCCGGCGAGGTGCTGTTCGCAAGGGCCACGCCCGAGCACAAGCTGCGGGTCGTCACGATGTTGCAGAGTCTGGGCCACGTGGTCGCCGTGACCGGCGATGGGGTCAACGACGCCCCGGCGCTGAAGCGGGCGGACATCGGGGTGGCGATGGGGGTGGCGGGAACCGACGTCGCCAAAGAGGCCGCCGACGTCATACTCCTCGACGACAACTTCGCTTCGATCGTCGCCGCCATCGAAGAGGGCAGGGCGGTGTATGCCAACATCCGCAAGTTCACCACATACATCCTGACGTCGAACACCCCCGAGGCGATTCCGTTCATCGCGTTCGCCTTCTCCGGCGGGAGGATCCCGATTGCGCTCGACGTGATGCACATCCTGGCGATCGACCTCGGCACCGACCTCGCCCCCGCCCTCGCCCTCGGCGCGGAGCCCATCGAGCCGGGGGTCATGGACCGCCCGCCGCGGCGCCGCTCCGACCACGTCATCGACAGGAGGCTCCTGATCCGTGCCTACCTGTGGCTGGGTCCGCTCCAGGCGTTGGCGGTGATGGCCGCATTCTTCGGCGCCTACCGCCTGGCGGGTTTGTCCGGCTGGCTCGATCTGCCCTCCGAGGGCGATCTCTACGGGTCGGCGACGGCGATGGCCCTGGCGATGGTCGTTGCCACCCAGATCGGAAACCTGTTCGCCCAGCGATCAGACGAGGTGTCGTTGTTGCGCACGGGGTTGGGTGGGAACCCCTTGCTGTGGTGGGGCATCCTGTCCGAGGTGGCGGTCATCGTCGTTCTGGTGTACACGCCGTTCGGCCACGCCGTCGTGGGGACCGACCCGTTCCCGGCCGTGGGCTGGTTGTGGCTGCTGTTGGGGATCCCGTTGTTGCCGATGGTCGACGAGCTGCGCAAGTGGCTCGTGCGGCGCCGGCGCGAGCTTGGGAGGACACGATGAAGATCATGGTGATCGGTTGCGGGAGGGTGGGTGCCGGCTTGGCCCGCCAGCTCTCGCTCGACGGGCACGACGTGGTGGTGGTCGATTCGGATCCGGCGGCATTCGGCCGCCTCGCCCCGGGTTTCCCGGGCAGGACGGTGGCCGGCACCGCCCTCGATCGTCCGGTGCTCGTGGCCGCAGGAGTGGAGGATGCGGACGCGCTGGCCGCGGTGACGGGAAGCGACGAGGTGAACGCGGTGATCGCCCGGCTCGCTGTGAAACGATTCCGTGTCCCCCGGGTGGTGGCGAGGATGTACGACCCGCGCCAGGCCGACCTCTACGGCCGGCTCGGGATCCTCACGATCTCGCCGGTGGCGTTCGGGATCGGCCGGCTGTCGGAGTTGCTCGCCCTGAAGGACGTTGCGACCGTTGCGACGTTGGGAGGCGGGCAGGTGGACCTCAACCAGGTCTCGATCCCTCCCGCCCTCGACGGGCGACCCTGCAGTGAGCTGGAGGTGGCGGGGGAGATCGACGTGGCCGCCATCACCCGGGGTGCCCGTACGTTCATCCCCGACACCGCGACGAGGCTGCACAAGGGTGACGTCGTCTATGTCGTGGCAACGGCCGGAGCCGGCGAGCGCCTGCAGGCGCTCCTCGGCGGAGCTTGAGGGAGGTGGACATGGAGCGATTCGTCCTCGTCGTCGGTGGCGGCAAGGTCGGCACCCAACTCGCCGGCCTATTGCAGTCCGGCGGGCATCAGGTGCGCGTAGTGGAGCCCGGTGCCGACCGGCTGGCCGACCTGCGGGCCCGATGGGGCGACGACATAGCGGTGGAGGGCTCGGGAGCGGACGCCGCGGTCCTGGAGCGGGCGGGGATTCGTTCGTGCGACGTCGCCGCGGTGGTCACCGGCGCCGACGAGACCAACCTGGTGGCGGCGTCCCTGGCGCGATTCGAGTTCGGTGTCACCAGGGTGATCGCCCGCGTGGTCGACCCGCGCAACGCGTGGATGTACGGGCAAGACATGGGCGTCGACGTCGCGCTCGACCAGGCGGACCTGCTGGCCCACCTCGTCGCCGAGGAGATGTCTCTCGGCGAGGTGACGACGCTGCTGAAGCTGCGCAGGGGCCGATTCTCGCTCGTGGAAGAGCGGGTCGACCCGTCGTCGGTTGCGGTGGGGCGAACGGTTGCCGACCTGGATTTGCCGTCCGAATGTGTGATCGTCGGTGTCATCCGCGGTGACGGCCTGTTCCCCGGGACCGGCTCGTTGCGGCTCGCGGCGGGCGACGAGGTGCTGGCGGTGGTCCATGCAGACCACCTCGTCGAGTTGGCCGGCGTGCTGGGAGCGGTTTCAGCCGGTTGACGTGACGCCGGCGCCTTGTAGGGCCCGCCACACCCGTTCCGGGGTGAACGGTGACTCGATGAGCCACACGCCGGTGGCATGGTGCACGGCG
>Ga0214471_10002033_pt1 | contig 15950 bp, 13 predicted proteins | sample RVTome_5_FD_207665 | JGI IMG/M metagenome (GOLD analysis project Ga0214471, IMG submission 207665) | Soil microbial communities from uranium-contaminated site in the Upper Colorado River Basin, Wyoming, United States - RVT142D155 | ecosystem: Environmental > Terrestrial > Soil > Contaminated >... | reverse complement strand
CCTGGGGCGCCTGGAACGTCGTGGCCACCGTCCGGCCGTCCGGCGCGGGGAGATCGGTCGGTTGGAGATCCTTCCGTTCCGTGGTGGTCACGGCGGCGCCCCGCACGGTGAGTTCGACCACCCGGAGCGTGTTGCCGGTCCGGGCGACCGCGAGCAGCCGCGCGTTGATGCCGGTGAGCGCATCGGCGGCGGAGGGCGATCCCCGCGGGAGGGCGAGGAACAGGATCACCAGGAGCAGCACCGCGCCGCCACCGGCAAACAGCCCGTTGCGGGTGATCCGGACCCCCCGAACCGTGAGCGCGGGTTTCGGCTCGCGGCGGTCGGGCTCTACCGCGGGGAGGTTGACCGCAGGCTCGGGGACCGGTGAGCCCGGTGGGGGCGGTGGAACCGGGCTCCGGCGCAGCTCGGTGCGCATCGCTTCCAGGCGAGCCTCGAGTTCCGGTGAGACGTCTTCACCCAAGGTCTGCACCGACACCTGGCGGTACTCCTCCAGGGCCTGGAGTGCGCCCACCTGATCGCCCCCGGCGTGCAGCGCCCGGGCGAGCAGATCCTGACGCTGCTCGTCCAGGGGATTCAGGGCCGCGAAGGCGCGCGCCAGCTCGATGGCGCGGGTCGGGTTCCCCTCGGCGCCCGCCCGCTCGATCTCGCGGACGTACGCGACCTCCAGTCCCACCGCGATCCGCGCGTTGACCGCCTCGATCCAGTGCTCCGCTTCGGATCCGACCTTGCGCTCCTGCCCCGCGGCGAACGGCCCGCGGGCCTGGGCGATGGCCGCCGCGTGGTCCCCCGCGGCGACGGCGCGATCGAACTCCCACAGGTCCACGCCCACCGTCTCAGGGTCGAGGGTGAGGGTGTCCTCGGTCCGCTGGAGGACGTCGTCCGCGTGCCCCGACAGGAAGAACAGGGCCTGACGGAGGGCGCGCAGCGCGCGCGCCCGATCGCTGTCGGGCCACAGCAGCTCGGCCACGTCGCCCCGCCGAGCCGAATGGCCCGGCCGGGTCGCGAGGTGGGCCAGGATCAGGAGCGTCTTGGAGTTGGAGAGGGTCTCCTCGTCGGCGGCCCGGTCGGTCCGCACGAGGGCCATCCCTCCAAGCGTCCGGAGGTGGTACCGCGGCATGAGTTGCCTGGGTCCGCGAGGGATCGGGGCGAATTGCCCGAATGTCACCCGGGCGGCAGGGCTGGACAAGGTCATGGATCACACGCGGCCGGTGATCCCGCCCGCCCCGGGGCGGGGCCGGCGGGATCCTGCCGGGCACGGATGCCGGGTCAGTCGTCCGTGGCCGGACGATACGTCAACGCAAGGGGCGCGGCGAGTTCGACCTTGAGTTTGACCCCCGCCGGGAGCACGAGGTCGTCCCCGTCGGTGGCGATGGCGACCCCGGTGCCGATGGCGGCTCCCGCAACCGCGCCCTTCACGGCGCCGCCTCCGCCACCCAGCACCCCTCCCAGGATCCCGCCTGCCACCGCACCGCCGCCGATCTGCGCCGCGCTCTCGAGCGCGTCGTTCTTGCCGCGAATGCGGAACGGCCGGGCATCCATGCGGTACCGCTCGCCGTCGGCCTCCAGCTCCGTGAAGCGCAGGGTGAGTTCGGGGGCTCCGGCAATGCGGCCGCCGTCCTGGGAGTGGGTGACCTCGCCGAGAATCACGGCGCCGGCCGGGACCACCGCCTCGTCGGCGAGCCGGACGGGCTCCGTCGTCTCGAGCCGCACCGCGTCGCCGATCCGGCTCTCCTTGGTGGACACCGAGCGATCGAGGGCGGCGATGAGCACGGTGCCGGCGGGAAGCGTCGCCTCCCGCCGTGGTGCGGAGTCGCTCGTGATGACCATGGCGGCGATGGTGCTGGCCGCCAGCACCGTGAACACTCCGGGGAGCAGCAGGCCGAAACGCTTTCCGCCCGCCGCCGTGGTTGGTTGGGTCGAGTGCGGCATGGTCAATCCTCCTCGTGGCTCGGCAACCCGTGGATCGCGGCGACCGTTGTATGAGCCCGCCTGACGGGGGACAGCCGGCGGACCAAGACCGTCGGGGAGGGCGCCCCGACATCCCCCGGTCATTGCGATCGTCGTCGCGACCGCGTTCTCCGGTCGCGTGATGGAGCCTAGGAGGCGCGCGTTAGACCGGTGTCGGACGATCGGCGTGGCGTCGCTGCGGGCGGCGTTAGGCGCGGGCGCGTCGGGACCCGACGGCGATCTAACGGGCGGCGCCCATCATGACGCCATCGGGACGTGAGGCGCAGGGCGCGGTTGACCGCCGTCTGGCAGGCGGCCCGAGGCTTCTGGCGCAGGTCCCTCAATCTCGGGAGGCAACGATGCTCGATTCGAATCGCACGCGATGGACGTGGGTGGGGTTCGCGCTCCTGGTCGCGGCTTCCGGCTGCGAGCCCAGGGTGAGCGAGGACGTGCGGGCGCAACTGGCGACCCTCGACACGCTCGCGGCGCAGCGCGACAGCCTGTTCAACGAAGTCGTGGACAACGCGCGGCTCTTGAACGAGATCGGCACGGAGCTGGACAAGGTCGAGGGGCTCAAGGAACCCGACCCCGCAACCGGCGAGTCGCCCCACGGAGCGTTGCGCAACAAGGTGCAGCAGGTCACGGCGCGCCTGGCCGACACCGAAAAACGCCTTGCCACGAGCCGCGCTCAGCTTCAGCGCGCCCGCAAGGACACGGATACGCTGAAGGTACGGGTGACGAGCCTGGAGCAGATGGTGCAGGGATTCGAGGAGATGCTCGAGGGCCAGCGCATCACGATCGCCGGTCTCACCGAGCGCGTCACCGGGCTCGAGACCGAGAACCTGGCCCTGCGCGACACCGTGATGAACATGGCCACCCGGCAGAACACGGCGTACTACATCGTCGGCACCAAGGACGAGCTCCTCGAGCGCGGGATCATCGTGAAGGAGGGGGGCGCCCGTGTGCTCTTCATCTTCGGCAAGGCCGGCGAGACGCTGCAGCCGGCCCGCGATCTGGATCCCGGTCAGTTCATTCCCATCAACCTGCGCCAGGTGACGGAAATCCCGCTGCCCGACTCGACCGCCGAGTACGTGATCGCCTCCCGGCAGGACCTCGATTATCTCGAGCAGCCGCCGGAAGGCAAAGGACGGGTCCGGGGCAGTGTCCGGATCGGCCAGCCCGAGCAGTTTTGGCTGCCCTCGAAGTTCCTGATCGTGGTGAGAACCTGAGCGAAGCGGATGACTCACCCCCCGCTCCCCAGCGGGGCGGGAACACAGCGGCCGGCGGATCCCCAATGACCCGCCGGCCGCTCCGCTATCCACCCCCCGCGGTCAGAGCGCGATGCTCAGGCCCGCACCGAGCAGGAAGGCGCTGCCGTCGTTGAGGATCACGCGACCCTCCGCGAACGGGTGCAGCCGGTGTCCCAGCCGGCCCTCGATACCTCCGAGCAGGTTGACGCCGGCATCGGTGTTTCCGGTGTTCTGAGTCGAGCGGTGCAGGAGGTTCAGCCCGCCGCCCAGGTACACCGGGGATGCCACCTTGTACTTCACGTCGGCATTGACTCCCCAGAGGGAGCCCTGGTCAACGAGGTAGACGCTGCCCGACGGATAGAGCGCAAACCGCGGCGCCACGGGCACGTCCAACTGGGCGCCGACGACCGGATCCCGCACGTCGAAGTGGTAATACAGGTGCGAGCCCATGCGCGGTGCCGGCGTACGGGCCTGCTGCGCGCCCGCCACGCCGAACCCGACGCAGCATGCCACTGCCGCACTCATGGCGATTCGTGTGACACTTCGCATCGTTACCTCCTTGGTTGATGACTCCCGCCGCGGGTGATTCCTCATCACCCGTGGCGGCCCAGACGCCCGACGATGACGGTCACGTTGTCGGACCCGTCAGACTCGAGCGCACGACGCACCAGCTGCCGGCTGGCCCAGGTCGCCGACTCCGCCGTGGAGAGGGTTGCCAGGATTGTGTCGCTGGAAAGGGCGTCGCTCAGGCCGTCGGTGCAGAAGAGGAGCGCATCCTCCGGCTCGAGCTCGACGCTGTGCGTTTCCACTTCGATGGACGCGCGATTGGCGGCGAGCACGTTGTCGAGCACGTGATGCAACGTGCTGGTGGCCGGCAGCGGGGTGACACCGCTCGCCTCCAGGGAGTGCGCCATGGTCTGGTCGCCCGTCAGCTGGATGAGCGAGCCGCGCCGGCAGAGATAGCAGCGAGAATCCCCGACGTGCGCGACGTGCAGGGTCCGACCCCGAATCAGCCCCGCCGTGAGCGTGGTGGCCATCAGGCCCAACAACCGGTCCCCCGCGCCGCAGTTGACGATCGCGTCCTGGCACGCGCGGGCCACCTGCGTGAGCGACGCCTCGACGGCCTCCGACGAGCGGTTGTGGGTCCATTCGTGCGCGCGACCGCGGCGCACGGCCTCCAGGGCCGCGGTGCGGATCACGAGCATGCTGGCCCGGGCTCCGCCGGGGTGGCCGCCTACCCCGTCCGCCACGGCGACGAACGGGATCGGATCGCCGAGCACGTGGCCGTGTCGCGCGGGTGCCGCGTCGGCCACGATGAACGCGTCCTCGTTCCCGGCTCGCACGGGCCCCGCCGCGGTCACGCCGTGCACGTCCAGGTCCAACCCATCGTCGAGCCGCCAGGATGCCTGCCGCGGCTTGACGAAGTTGTTGCCCGCTGTCGCGGGACTGCGTTCAACGGCTCGCATGACCCCACCTGCCTTCCGTACCAGGCCCCGGCGCGGCGCGTCCACCCGTGGGCGGGCCGCCCGGGCGCGTCGGTGCGTTGCGCTGCGAAACGCCTGGGGGAAGTCATGCCGCGGGGCTGTTAGACGGGCGTTGGATCAGCCGGGGCGGGTCGTTAGCTCGGCGTTAGGGGGGCGCGTCCTTCACGGCCACGCCGGGGGCTCCGGGAAAAGACGGTAGGGGACGCAGGAGACGGTAGGGGCCTTGCTGCATGCTCCCTACCGCCCGCTGCCGTCTCCTACCGTCTCGGTCACGAGATACGGCATCTCCAGAAGCCGGTACACCGGATAGGGCTGGGGCTGGTTGCCCCACTGGGCGGCAAGATAGCGGTCGAAAAAATTCCAGGTGACGAGCCCGTCGTCGCTTTCGGGCTCGAGCAGGGCGGCGGCGAGCGGGCCGAGCACCTGGGCCGTGCGGACGAGCAAGGTGCCCGCCGGGAAGTCACGCGCGACCGTGCCGTACGCACCGGTGACCGTTGTCGTGTAGTGGCCCTGGTTGGAGCGGCGCGCGCCGGTCAGCTCGGTCACCGTGAATCCCTCCACCGGCACGGTCGCGGGCTCCACCAGGTGTTCCACCGTGATGCCGTGGGCCAGCAGGTTGTCCAGGACCGCCGGATCCGGTGCGGCAATGAGGTATCCCCGCGGGTACCGCACGCTCTTCGCGGGTGTCCAGCGGGCCAGGTAGGGCACGTCCCCGTAGGTGCGCGTCCGCTCCGTGGGGCGGGCGCGGCGGCGTCCGTTGCCCAGCTCGGTGATTTCCATTTCGTAGCCGCGGATCGTGAGCGGCGTCGCGATGGGGCGCGCCTCGGTGGCCAGCACGAACGCGTCCGTGGCCGCGGTGCCGCGCGCCAGCGCGCGACGGTCGGCGTCCCGCACCAGGCGCACAACCTCGTCCCGGTGCTCGTACAGGTAGTCGAGGAACGTGCGGAACAGGCTGTACGCCCCGCGGACCCGCGTCTCGAAATCCACGTACGGGTACTGCTCGTTCAGCACCGACAGCCGGTTGCGGAGTCCCACGTAGTTGCTGAGGTAGCGCGGTTCGGGGCCGAGCGGCACCCAGCCCCGGGCGGGATCGGCCGGATCCACGAAGTCGCCGTGCGGGATGGTGAGCGTGCCGTAGGTCTCGCGCATCCGGCGCTCCACCTCCGGGAGCATCACGTCCTCCATGAACGACAGGATCCCGGCATCGCCGTTGGGGTTGAGCCCCCACACCCACGTGACCGGCTCCTGATGGTAGGAGCCGTTGTGCGTGTGGCTGTCGAGGAAGAACGCCGGATCCCAGCGGTTCAGCACCCGGACGAGCCCGCGCACCTCCGGCGTCTCCAGTTTCATCCCGTCGCGGTTGAGGTCGAGGTTCTGTCCGTTGTACCGCTCGCCCACGCCGCCGCCCGGCCCCACCTGGTTGGTGCGATTGGCGGCGCTGATGCGCTCGTTGCCGTCCGGGTTGAAATTGGGCGCGATCAGGATCACCAGCCGGTCGAGATAGGTGGGCGTCCCGCCGAGCAGGAGATCCCGGGCCAGCATCTGCGCCGCCTCTTTGCCCTCGACTTCGCCGCCGTGGATGTTCGCCTGGAGGTAGACCACGGCGCGGTCGTCGCCCCGGAGCGCCGCCGGGGAGGCCGGGGCGGGGTCGCCGATCACGAGGAGGGGAATGGCGCGGCCCTCCGGGCTCGTCGCCATCAGCTCCACGCGTACCTTCGTGCTCAGCCGCTGCAGCTCCGCGATGAACGCCATGACGTCGGCGTGGCGCGACGTCGCCGTGAACGCGCTGCGCTCGGCGGTGGTGAGCGGGCCGGTCTGGGCGAGGCTCGCCGGGGCGATGACGGACGCCAGCGTGCCGAGCAGGAGAGGACGAGAGATAGCTATGGAAACCTGTGGAGGCATGGGTCCCTCAAGGTGAAACTGTCGTACGGGCAAGATTAGTGGAGCGGGGCTGGGAGCGGTACTCGTGCGCCCGACTCGCGTCCAACCGGCACCGACCCCATCTTTCCGCGGCATGAGCACCCCCTTTGCACGCGCGCCCATCCAGGACGCCTGGGCAGGTGGCCCGCCCGGGACCGGAGATCTCGACCAGCTCGTCTTTCTGTCCAATCTGATCGGTCGCGAGACGCGGCTCGTCCAGCCCGGGGGCGGGAACACGTCCATCAAGGTGCGTTCCGCGGCCGCGTCGGGCGCGCCGGACGTGCTGCTGGTCAAGGGCAGCGGGACCGATCTGGCGACGATCGGGCGGGCCGGCTTCACACCGCTCGCGCTGGCGCGGCTCAATACGTTGCGCGAGGCGGTCGCGATGGACGACGCGGACATGATGCGGTTCATGGCGAGCTGCATGCTGCCCGAGGGCGGGCCCGCGCCGAGTGTGGAGACGCCGCTTCACTCCCTGCTGCCGCAGCGGGTGATCGTCCACACCCACGACATCGCCACCATGAGCCTCACCAACGTCCGGGACGCGGTCGCGGAGCGACTGGTAGCGGAGGTCTTCGCGGGCGAGATCGTGTACGTCCCGTTCGTCCGGCCCGGGTTCCCGCTCGCGAAGGCGGTGGCGGCCATGGTCGGCCGGATCCCGCCCACCGCGGTCGGGCTCGCGCTCGCGCACCACGGCCTCGTGGTCTGGGGCGACGAGCCCCGTGCCTGTTACGGGACCCTGGTGCGCATGATCGCCCGGATGGAGGAGTGCCTCGAGACCGCGCGGCGCGGCAAGCACGTCTTCGGCACGGCGCGCCGCCCGGTGCCCGACCGCGACGCGCGGGTACGGTGCGCGGAGACGCTGCTCCCGGTGGTGCGCGGCGCGCTGGGTGGCGCGGACCGGGTGATCCTGCACTACGACGACGCCGACGACCTACTGACCGCGCTGGCCGCGGACAAGACCCGGACGCTGGTCGGTCGCGGCGTGGCGACGCCCGAGCACATCCTTCGGGCGGGGCGCCTGCCCGCGTGGCTGGAGCTGGACCCGTCGGCGCCCGCCGAGCGCCTCGCGAGCGACGCGCGCGCGCAGCTCGCGGCGCAGCGGGTGGAGTACGAGGAATACCATCGCCGGAACGCCGGTCCGGAGGTGCCCCCGCTCGACGACTGGGCCAAGGTGGTGCTGGCGCCGGGCGTGGGCATGATCACGGCGTTCAAGGACAAGGCGAGCGCCGTGACCGCCAACCGCTGCTATCGCGCGGTGCTCGAGAGCATCGCGAACGCCGAAGCCGTGGACGAGTTCCAGTTCCTGCCCGAAACGGACGTGTTCGCCTTCGAGCACTGGCCGCTCGAGCGTCGCAAGGTGGACGAGCAGATCGCCAGGGAACGGGCGACGCTCCTGCTGCCGCGGCACGTCGCGGTGGTGATCGGCGGCGGGAGTGGCATCGGCAAGGCGGCCGCGCACCGGTTCGCGGCTCAGGGCGCGCACGTGGTCGCGGCGGACCTCGACGCCGACGCGGCGGCGGCCGTGGCCGCGGACGTCGCCGGCCGGTTCCCGGGACGCGCCGTCGGGGTCGGCGTGGACGTGCGGGACGACGCCAGCCTGCAGGCGCTGTTCCGGGAAGCGGTGCTCGCGTTCGGCGGGGTGGATTGCCTGTTCTACACGGCCGGGCTGGCGCCGCGCTTCGCGTCCCTCACCGACCTCACGCGGGACGATCTCCAGCGCCAGCTCGACGTCCACTACCTCGGCGCCGTGGGGGCCATGGCGGCCGCGGCCCGCGTGATGCGCCGCCAGCAGCGGGGCGGGTCCATCGTGGTGTCGGTGTCCAAGGCGGCCCTGGCCCCGGGGCGGGACGCGCTCGCGTACGGGGCCAGCAAGGCCGCCATGCTCCAGGCCGTCCGCGTCGCCGCCGTGGAGCTGGGCGCCCACGGCATCCGCGTCAACGCCATCAACGCCGACCAGATTGATACGCCCATGTTCCGCCGGTTCGTGGAGGAGCGGGCCGCCGCCCGCGGGCTGTCCGTGGACCAGCAACTCGAGGCCTACCGCGACCGCAACGTGATGGGCGTGTCGCTGATTCCCGCGGAGGCGGTCGCGGACCTCGCCGTGCTGCTCGCCAGCGATCGGTTCCGCTACACCACCGGCGACGTGCTGACCGTGGACGGCGGGCTGCCCGAGGCCTTCCCGCGCTGACGCCGGCGAGCGATTTTCTCTTCCTGATGTTCGTGACCTCCGCCCGGAGCAGACGCATGTCCTTCCGTCGTGTCCGTTCGATCCTGGCCCTCTCGTTGTGCGCGCTCGTGACGGTTCCGGTCGTCGCACAGCAGCCGACGCCGCCCACGCCCCGCCCGGCCGCCATGATGGCCGGCGCCGAGGCCGATCTCCTGCCGGACGAGCCGGTCGTCACCCAGCACACCGCGCGGATCAAGGGCCAGACGGTGGCATACGCGGCCGAGGCCGGCTGGCTCCCCATTCGGGAGGACGGCAAGACGGTGGCGAAGATGTTCTACGTCGCCTACACGCGGAACGGCGTGCAGGACCTGGCGGCGCGGCCCCTGGTCTTCTCGTTCAACGGCGGGCCCGGCACGGCGTCCGTCTGGATGCACATGGGGTACACGGGCCCGCGGCGCGTCGTGTACGACGACGAGGGGTTCGCGCCCATGCCGCCGGGCCGGCTCGAGGACAATCCGCACTCGATCCTCGACGCCGCGGATATCGTCTACATTGACCCCGTGCCCACGGGCTTCAGCCGGATGGTGGAAGGCGAGGACCTGCACAAGTTCCACGGCACCATTCCGGACGTCGAGTCGGTGGCGGAGCTGATCCGGTTGTGGATCGTCCGCAAGGACCGGTGGATGTCGCCCAAGTTCGTGATCGGCGAGAGCTACGGCACCACGCGGGGCGCGGCGCTGGCCGGCCATCTCGCGAGCCGGCACCAGCTGTACCTCAACGGCGTGATTCTGGTCTCGATGACGGATCTCGGCCTCGAAGCGGGGCCGGACGTGGCATTCGCTACGGCGCTGCCGCAGATGACGGCTACCGCGTGGTACCACCGGCAGCTGCGGGCCGACCTCCAGGGCCGCCCCCTGCGCGCCGTGCTCGACGAGGCCGAGGCCTTCGCGCTGGGCGACTATCTCGCGGCGCTCGTGCCGGGAGACCGGCTCGACGCGGCGCGGCGCACGGCCGTGGCGGAGCGGGTCGCGCGGTTCACCGGGCTCACCGCCGAGTACGTGCTGTCCACGAACCTGCGCGTCAGCACGCGGCGCTTCTGGCGCGAACTGCTGCGCGACCAGCGGCTCACCGTGGGCCGGCTCGACAGCCGCTACCTGGGCATTGACGTGGACGCCGCGGCGGAGAACCCGGAGTACGACCCGGCCATCGCCGACTGGAACGGGCCGTTCGCGAACGCGGTGAACCGGTATCTGCGGGAGGAGCTGCGCTACAGTCCGGACCTCCAGTACAACATCTGGGGCGACGTCCGGCCGTGGGACCGCTCGTCGCCGACACCGCCGGGCGAGATGCTGCGCCAGGCCATGCGGGTCAATCCGTATCTCAAGGTGATGATCCAGGCCGGCTACTACGACGCCGCCACCGACTACTTCGGCGCGGAGTACACCATCTCGCACCTCCAGCCGGGCGGAGAGTTCAAGGACCGATTCCGGTTCCGGTACTACGAGAGCGGGCACATGATGTACCTGCGAAAGCCCGACCTCGCGACGTCCAACGAGGACCTGCGCGCGTTCATCCGCTGGGCGCTCGAAGGGGTGCCGGACTATCCGCGCCGCGCGCGGTAGCGCGCGGCCCGGATCGTCCGGTAATGCCGGATGCGGAACACGGAATACTGAAGGGAATCCGACTCGTGACGGCTCCTGAGGTTCCGCCGGACCTCGTGACCGCGGTCTTCGACCGCTATGAGATCCGGCGGGTGCTGGGGCGCGGCGGCATGGCCACCGTGTATCTGGCGTGGGACCGGAAGCACCACCGCGAGGTGGCGGTCAAGGTGCTGCGGCCGGACCTGGCCGCGTCCATCGGCTCGGAGCGGTTCCTCAAGGAGATCCAGATCGCGGCGCGGCTCAACCACCCGCACATCCTGGCCCTGCACGACTCGGGTGAGGCCGGGAGTTTCCTGTTCTATGTGATGCCGTACATCGAGGGCGGGTCGCTCCGCCAACGCATCGCGACCGGGCGGATGCTGCCGGACGAGGCCCTGGCCATCGCGGCGCCGGTGGCGGACGCCCTCACCTACGCGCATCGGATGGGCGTGTTCCACCGGGACATCAAGCCCGAGAACATCCTGTTCTCGCACGGCCATCCCGTGGTGGGCGATTTCGGGATTGCCAAGGCCATCAGCACGGCCGGTGGCGCCAACCTCACGCGTACCGGGTTCCCGCTCGGCACGCCCGGGTACATGAGCCCCGAACAGGCGGCCGGCCTCACCGATCTCGACGAGCGAAGCGACGTCTACAGCCTGGCCGCGGTCGTGTACGAGATGATCGTGGGCGAGATCCCCGGCCGGTGGCCCAGCGAGGAAGCCGTGCGGATCGGGCGGTTTCTCGACGCGCCGCCGGCACATCGCGCGCGCCTGACGCAGGCGGGCGCCACCATGGAAGCCGGCCTGGTGCGCGGTCTCGCCATCCGCCACGAGCACCGGACCGCCACGCCGGCGGTGCTGCTCGACGACCTCCGTGGGGTGGCACCCGCGCGCCGCCAGTACCGGGACGACGACATCCAGGAGATTGTGCGGCGCGCCGCGGAGTTGGAGGCCACGCATCCGACGGCGACCGGGGCGATGACCATCGGCGGTGTCGAGCAACTCGCGGCCGAGGTGGGAATCCCGGCGGAGCTGGTGCGCTCAGCGGCGCGGTCCCTCGACGCGCGCCCTACGCCCTCCGCGCCGCCCGAAGCGCCGCCCAGACGCAACTGGTTCCTGGGCGCCCCCACCCGGCTCGTGTTCGAGCGCGTGGTGGACGGCGAGGTGCCGGATGCCGAGTTCCCGCTGATGGTGGACGAGATCCGGCGGGTGCTCCGGAACGTGGGGCAGGTGAGCCAGCTCGGGCGGTCGTTCGCCTGGACCATGGTGCGCTCCGGCGGCGGCACGCGAAGCGTCGAGGTGGTCGTGACGGTGCGGGGCGGGTGCACGCGGATCACGGTCCAGGAGCCGCTCGGCAATCTCATCGGGGGCATCTTCGGCGGGATCGGCGGCGGGATGGGCGGTGGTGGCCTGGGGCCCCTCCTGGGCATCACCATAGACGGGCTCGGCATGGGCGGGGCCGTCGCGGGCGTGCTGGTTCCCCTCTGGCTGATCGCGACGTTCGCGACCGCGCGGACCGCCTACTACTACACGGTCCGGCGGCGCACCCGCGGGCTCGAGGGGCTGGCGAACCGACTGGAAGCGCTCGCCCGCGACCTCGTGGTGCCCGCGTCATGGCTGCCGTCGGACCCGACCCGGGCGGCGCTGCCGCGGGGGTGAAACGGACGCCAGGAACGCCCCGGTGGTTATCATGCCGGTGGCAGGGTGCTTTCCGGAGGCTTCCATGACGAACCGACTGTTGCTCGCGCTGCTCCTTGGAACGGTCGTTGCGCCCCTCGTGGCGCAGGAGCGCCCCACGGTCACCTTCTCGGGCGAGCTGCGACTCCGCGGCGAATGGGACGGCCGCACGGTGGGCGTCGGCGACGACGCGGCCACACTCTCCCGCATCCGGTTGGGCGCGCGCGTGGCGCTGCTCGACTGGCTCGGCGCGTTCACGCAGCTCCAGGACGCGCGCGCCTGGGGGACCGAGGCGAACACGCTCACCGACGCGAGTGCCGACCAGCTCGATCTCCATCAGGGCTACGCCGAGCTGGGCCGGCTGGGCGGCATCGTGGCACGGCTCGGTCGCCAGGAGATGAACCTGGGGGACGAGCGGCTGGTGGGCGCGGTCGGCTGGACCAACACGGCGCGGGCCTTCGACGGCGCCCGGCTGCTCGGCCGGGTCTCGGGCCTCGACTGGTCCGTGTTCTGGATGAACGTGGCGGAACGCGACGCGCTCCAGCCCACGGGCACCGATCCGCAGGCCAACCAGGGAACCGGCGACGACGGGTGGCTGCTCGGCGGGTTCGCCTCGCGGGTGTTCGGCGGCACGACGGCCGAGCTGACGGTGCTGGCCGACCGCGACGCCGTCACGGCGGAGTCCTACACGGTGGACCTGCGGCTGCACGGATCGGCCGGCGCCTTGCGGTACGAGGCCGCGGGCGCGCTCCAGTTCGGGCCGAACCGGTCGGCGTACTTCGCGAGCGGCACGGCGGGCCTGCATGTGGGGCAGGGCACCCTCGCCGCGCAACTCGACTACCTCTCGGGCGACGACGACCCGGCGGCCGGCGACGCCCGGGCATTCAACACGCTCTACGGCACGAACCACAAGTTCTACGGCTACATGGACTACTTCCTGAACGTCCCGGGGCAGCTGGATGAGGCGGGCCTCATGGACGTCATGCTCCGCGGCAGCCTCGACCTGTCGGCGGTCACGCGCCTGCGCGCGGACGTCCATCACTTCCGGCTCGCGCGGGACCGGGGCGTCGGGCGCACGCTGGGGACCGAGGTGGATCTCGTGGGCACCTGGACGATGGCCGCCGTCGCGGGGCTGGAGGCCGGCGCCGCGGTCTTCCTTCCGTCCGATCCGGTCGCCGCGCTGTTGCCCGCCTTCGCGGGCGGGTCCGATGCCACCTACTGGGGGTACGTCCAACTCACGTTGCGCTGGCCCTGAGGAGGAGCACCACCATGACCGACGCCACGTCCGAGACCGCCACCTCGCGCCTCCGCGACGAGCATCGGCAGATCCTGGCCGTGGCGGAGGCCATGACATCGCTCGTCGCGGCCGCGGACGCCGGGCAGTGGGACGTGGACGCGTTCGCCGACTGCGTGACGTTTATCCGGCTGTTCACCGACGCGTGCCACCACGGGAAGGAAGAGGACCTGTTGTTTCCCGAGCTGGAAAAGGGCGGCCTGCCGCACGACCAGGGCCCCATTGCCGTCATGCTGCACGAGCATGAGCAGGGGCGCGCGTACGCGCGGCACATGGCACACAGCCTGGACGGCGCGCGCGCGGGCGACGAGAAAGCCCGCGCCACCCTGCGCAACGCCGCCGCCGGCTACATGCACCTCATCCGCGGCCACATCCTGAAGGAAGACAACGTCCTGTTCGAGATGGCGGACCAGATGGTGCAGGGCGCCGCGTGCCGATCCCTGTGCGGAGCCTACGGGGCCGTGTGCGCCCGCCGGTTCGAGGGCCACTCCAAGGCCGAGTTGGAGGCGCTGGCGGCCCGGATCACGAGCCGGGTTTGACCGCGGTCATCATCACCGCCTTCACGCCGTACGCCTCGGCGGAGTTCTGGGTGGACTCCTTCCGGAACCGGAACCCCGGGACCACCGCCGACCGCACCTTCACGAAGCCGGATTCCTCGAGCAGCCGGAACATCTCTCCCTCCGGGAGAGCACCGCCGATTCAGCTGGCCCAGAGCTTCGGGTCGTTCACGATGGACTGCGACAGCTGCTTGGCGCTCACGATGTCGGTGATCGAGATGCGGCCGCCCGGCTTGAGTACGCGGAACAACTCCTGGATCACCTTCCGCTTGCGGAACGACAGGTTGATCACGCCGTTCGAGATCACGCAGTCCACGGACGCATCCGGCAGGGGGATGTTCTCCATCGCCCCCTGATGGCACTCCATCCGGCCCCCGGCCGCGCCGGCGTGGGCCTCGGCCTTCTGACACATGGACGGGTTCAGGTCCACGCCAAGGACCCGGCCGGTGGGCCCCACCTGCGCCGCGGCGATGATGGCGTCGAGGCCGGCCCCGCTGCCGAGGTCGAGCACGGTCTCCCCCGGGCGGAGATGGCTGCGCAGGTGGGGGTTCCCGACGCCGGCGAACGATTGTACGGCGCCCTCGGGGGCCGCATCGAGCCACGCCGGGAGGTAGCCGAACTGCTCGGCCGCCTCCCGCCCGTGGTAGAAATGGAACTCTCCCTCCGGGCGGTCCGCGACCTCCTGGTACATCCGGAGGATCTCGTCCTTGAGGACAGCTTCGAGCGATTCCTGGGCGGCGGCGGGATCGGTCATGGACGACTCCTCGGGGTGGCGCGAGGTGGGTTGATGGCAGAGGCGCATCGTTCCGTGAAACCGGCTCACGGGCCGGCCGGGTCCCCCGGTCCGGCGAACCGAGCGCGGGGGCCGCATATTCTGCCCCATGAACGCCACTCCGGCAATACCGACCACCGACGCCGACCTCGACGAGCTGCTGAGCCGGCCCACGGCGGCGGACGTGGCGGCCCTGGCGGCCCTGGACGGTGATCTGCTGGTCCTTGGTGCGGGCGGGAAGATGGGGCCGAGCCTGGTCCGGCTGGCGCGCCGGGCCGCGGACGACGCGGGTCGCCCGCGACGGGTCGTCGCGGTGTCGCGGTTCGGGCAGCCGGCGGTTGCACGACATCTCGCGGCGCACGGCATCGAGACGATCGCCTGCGACCTGCTGGAGCCCGCGGCTCTCGCCGCACTGCCCGACGCGCCGAACGTCGTGTTCATGGCGGGACAGAAATTCGGGACGAGCGGGAACCCGGCCACCACCTGGGCGCTCAACGCCTGGTTGCCGGCGCAGGTCATGCAACGGTTCCGCGATGCCAGGATCGTCGTGTTCTCGACCGGCAACGTGTACCCGCTCGTGGCCGTCACCGGTGGTGGGGCACGCGAGGACGATGCCCCCGGTCCGATCGGGGAGTACGCGCAGTCGGCCCTGGCGCGAGAGCGTCTCGTCGCGTTCTTTGCCGAACGGGGGGGCACGCCCGCCGCCGTCCTGCGGCTCAACTACGCAGTCGAGTTGCGGTACGGGGTGCTGCGCGACCTCGCCGACCGCATCGTGGCACGTGAGCCCATTGACCTGACCATGGGATGGGTGAACGTGGTCTGGCAGCGCGACGCCAACGCCGTCGCCCTGCGGGCGCTCGCGGCCGCCGCCGTCCCGCCGCTCGTGCTGAACGTGACAGGCCCAGAGACGCTCCGCGTGCGCGATCTTGCCGGCCGGCTCGGCCAGCGCCTTGGCGTGGCGCCGGTCTTCGCGGGCGCGGAGGCGGAGACCGCGTTGCTCAGCAACGCCCACCGCTGCCGCGCGCTGTTCGGACCCCCGACCGTGGATCCCTACACGCTGTGCGACTGGGTGGCCGACTGGGTGGGGCGTGGCGGCCGGTCGTTGGGGAAGCCCACGCACTTTGACGAGCGGGGCGGCGCGTTCTGATGCCGGACGTCCGCACGGCTCTCCAGGGGGGGCTCGTCATCCCCGCCCACCCACTCGCGCTCACCGCCAGGCGGCGGCTCGATGAGCGACGCC
>Ga0214471_10002032_pt1 | contig 15961 bp, 18 predicted proteins | sample RVTome_5_FD_207665 | JGI IMG/M metagenome (GOLD analysis project Ga0214471, IMG submission 207665) | Soil microbial communities from uranium-contaminated site in the Upper Colorado River Basin, Wyoming, United States - RVT142D155 | ecosystem: Environmental > Terrestrial > Soil > Contaminated >... | reverse complement strand
GGCCTTGGCCACGCTCTGGGGCGACTTGCCCGCGCGCAGCCGCGCCTGGATCTCGGCGGGCGAGAGCCTGGGGTCGGGCTTGGCCTCCGGCTCGGGTTCGGGTTCGGGTTCCGGCTCGGGTTCGGGTGCGGGCTCGGGCTCGGGTTCCGGCTCGGGCTCGGGCTCCGGTGCGGGCTCCGGCTCCGGTGCGGGCTCCTCCTCCTCGTCGTCGTCCTCGTCCTCGTCGAACAGCTCGTCGTCTTCGTCCGGCTCGTCGTCCTCGTCGAACAGCTCGTCGTCGTCCCACTGCCCTTCGTCCCAGTCGACCAACTCGTCGCCGGGCCACTGCTTGCCCTCCTCGAGGGTCCGGGTGCGGATCTCGAGCAGCGTGGCGAGCAGGTCGGCGTCCACGACCAGGCGGTAGCGACCGTTGGACCCACGCGCGAGATCGAGCACGAGGTGCTCGAGGTCGGCGGTGTAGCCGATCAGGTGGACGTCGATCACGGTTGGCTCCGGGCGACCGCGGAGGTCGTGGGGTGCGCAGCAGCGACCCAGGACCCTACTCGACGGCCCGGAGGAACTCACCGGTCGTCAGCAGATCTACGGCGTACGGGCGCACGCGATCGCGCAGCTCGCGATCGTCGGTGACGACGAGGATCGGCTGATCGGGTGGCGCCGCCTCGACCTCGAACACGATCTCGTCGTCGGCACTGACGCCGGCCGCGGTGAACCGGACCTGGACCGTACGCAGCCGCTGACGAGTCGGCGGCGAGTCGCGGGCACCGTCGAACAGCACCGAGATGTCACTGCCGAACCTGGTGGCCGCCACCTCGAGCGTCGCGACGAGCGCCGCGCGCTGGTGCTCCAGGTCCAGGTGGCCCTTGTGCTTCAGCGTCAGGTTGTAGCCGTCCACCAGCACGCGGTGCCTCGGCGTCAACAGCGCCCGCGCTGCCTCCGAGGTCCCGGGCTGCACGCCGCGCGGGAGCTGGCTGGGACGGCCGGGACGAGCGCCCTGCCGGCCCGTCGTCGCACGGCGCCGCGCGTCCGTCTCGGCCTGCTCGGTCGCCCGGCGTGCTGCCTCCTCGGCCTCAGCACGACGTCGTCGGTCCGCCCGTCGCTCATCCTCTGCGCGACGCAGCGCGCGCAGCTCCTCCCGCAGGGACGCCGTCTCGCCCTCGAGCTGACGCCGCTGCCGGTCCAGTGCAGCCTCCCGTTCCTCGCCCGCAGCGGCCAGGTCGTGCTGGAGCTGCTCCATGCGCTCCCGGGCCGCGGCCAGATCGTCGGTGAGCCTCGCGGCCCGTTCCTCTGCCGAGCGTGCACGGACCTCAGCACCCTCGGCCCGGCGGCGGGCCCGGTCGCGCTGGTCGGTCAGCTCGCGGATGCGCTCCTTGCGGCTGCGCCGAGCCTGTTCCTCGTCCTCATGGAGCTCTGGCACGGTCAGTTGTTGGAGACGACGACGCCGAGCTGGTCGAGACGTTCCAGGAAGGTCGGCACCGAGTTGCCCTCGAGCGCCGCCATGGCGTCGATGTCCTCGTAGCGGATGAAGAGCAGGTGGCTCTCCTCGCCGCGCTGCGACTGGATGAACGTGAGGTACTGCACGACCGGTTCGAGCTCGTCGCGTGCGCGCAGCCGGTCGACGTCCAGCGCGTAGGCCGCCGTCCTGCCGCGGTCCTTCGGCGATCCTCGCCGCGGAGTCGAGTTCGACTCGACCACCCCCGAGGGGCCCAACGCGGCCTGGCCCGGCCGGCGGGCGCGCACGACCAGGAACGCGGCGGTGCCGGCGGCCGCAGCAGCGACGCCGATGAGGGTCCAGGTCGTGGTTCGCGCCTTCACGCGTCCACCGTAGCGACCGGCCGCGCCCCGTGGGGCGCGTTCGCTCACCCGTCCTCGGTGCTGGCGGCCGGAGCCGGCTCGACCATGACGGCGTCGTCGCGCCCGCACCACCGGCAGGTCACCGATTCGACGGTGTGAAGCAGTACTTCCTCCTCCTCGACCACGTCCTGGCCGCCCAGATCGAAGTGGTGGTAGCGCCGCCGCTTGACCGACTCGACGACGTCGAAGCGGGTCAGGTTGCCACAAGCTTCGCAGCGGAAACGGTGGTCCGGGTGAAGGCCCAGGGCGAGATCGGCCACAACGGCTCCAATGGTGAGGCGGTCCGATGGTGAGGGGCGTTCAAGCCTCCAGCGTACGGGCCCGACGCTGCTGCCCCGCAGCCTGCCATGCCGGGTCGGTCGGCAGCCGGTGCGGCCCGCCGTCCTCACTGAACCACGGCCCGTCGTCCATCGCCGGGAACTCGGGGTAGCCGACCTCGACCGTGAACCCAGCGAGCTCGACCGCATCCGCCGCTGCCTCTGCGAACATCCGGAGCTGCTCCACGTCGACCCCGTGATGAACGTCGGGGTACGCGGCCAGCTTCTGTGCGGCCCGTCGCCAGAGCCGGATGGCTCCGGCGGCGCGCTCGCGCTGGTGGTGCACGCAGCCGACCGCGACCTGGATGACCCCCTGCCAGAACCGCCGGTCGTCGGCGGGCGCCTGGTGCCACACATCCTCGAGGCACTCATGGGCCTCGAAGTAGCGCTGGGCGTCCCACAGCTCGACGCCGGTCGCCAGCGCCTCCTCGACCGTGTGGTACTCCCATTCCTCGGTGAGCTCGTCCTCGTCGGTCCCGTAGGGCAGGGGCCGACCGGCCCGGTCGCGCGGCCGAGCCTGCTCCGGACGCCCGGAGGCATCGCGGTCACGCTCGAAGCGCTGCGTCGGCTCGCGTCCAGAACTCATCGTCAGCAGCGTACGGCCCCGCGTACGCTGCCCGGCCGTGCCAGAACTCCCCGAGGTCGAATCCGTCCGCCGGCAGCTCGATCCCGAGCTACGCGGTCGCACGGTCGTGGACGTGTGGTGGGACCCGCACCCCCAGCAGCGCTTCACGGACGTCCACGACGTCGTCCCCGGGTACGTCCACGAGGTTGCGCGACGCGGCAAATACCTGCTGCTGCCGCTCTCGGGTGCGCCCGGCGAGCCCGCCGATCGGGAGCTGGTGCTGCACCTGGGCATGACGGGCTCTTTCCGCATCCGTGACGGCGGCGTCCACCCCGAGGAGGATCGCCACGCCCGGGCCGCGTGGTCGCTGGACGACGGCCGCACCCTGGTGTTCCGCGACCCCCGCCGGTTCGGACGGGTGTCGGTCGTGCCCGTCGGGGACCACCACGGCATCCCGACGCTCATGGCGCTGGGGCCCGAGCCGCTGGGGGACGCCTTCGACCCGGACGCGTTCGCCGACGGGCTGGCACGGACGTCCGCCCCCGTCAAGGCCGTGCTGCTGGGTCAGCGGCTGGTCGCCGGCGTGGGCAACATCTACGCCGACGAGGCGCTCTGGCGCGCGCGCATCCACCCCGCCTCTCGCCGGGTCGGTCGCCAGCGCGCCCACGCCCTGCACGAGGCCATCCAGGAGGTGATTGCGGCGGCCGTCGGCCGTGAGGGCACCACCTTCCGCGATTACGAGATGGTGAACGGCCAGAGCGGTCGCAACGCCGAGTTCCTCGAGGCCTACGGGCAGGCCGGGCTGCCGTGCTCGCGCTGCGGGACCGCGCTGCGCCGGGTCGTCCTGGCACAGCGCGGGACCACGTACTGCCCCCGGTGCCAGCGGGCCTGAGCCACCGCTGCACCCGGCGCCTCACTCGCGGACGGCCGGCGGCGACGGTCGAGCTTCCGGGGCGGGCTCGTAGCCCGGGGCGAACGGCTCGACCCGGCTGGCCGCGAGCGCGATCTCCCAGGTCAGCGGCCAGGGGTTCGCGGTGCAGGGACCCAGCTCGGTCGATTGCTGCAACATGACCGGGGCGGGGTAGCCGGCGCCGGGACACTGCGGGTCCGGGTGGTGCAGCCCGATCAGGTGCCCGACCTCGTGGTTGATCAGGTACGTGCGGTAGCCCTCCAGCGTCCCGGTCCATTCGGGCGTGGCGAGGTGCCAGCGATCCGCGTTGAGGTTGACGGTGGGACCGAGCTGGCACGAGTAGCGGCCGAACGTGTCGTAGGGCTCACAGGCTCGGTCGATGGTCGCTCCGTCCGCGATCGTGATGATGGCGACCGGCAACGCGCTGGCCGGCGTATCCCGTTGGTCGTCGCGGGCGAACAGGAAGCCGGCCCGCGCCCACCCGCGCCCGTCGGTCAGGACCGCGTCGACCTGCTCGGCCAACGCGGCGGCGTCCAGACCTGCCCCGATCTGCAACCGGTAGCGGACGACGAAGGCCGGATCGTGCTCGGCCTGTGGTGACGGCGTCTGAGCTGCGTTGGACACGACCGGGCCCGGTGAGCCGGCAAGGTCAGGCGTGATGGGTTCACCGGCCGTGCACGCACCGACCAGCAGCGCCAGAGCGACCAGGGTCGCTGCGCCCAGCGCCGACCGGTGGGTGCCGTCATCGACCATGCCCGGCCAGGATGCCGTGGGCGTCCGGTCAGCCAGCCTGGCCATCCGGCCGGTACCGCACGGCACTGCCTGCTCGCATCCTGTGATCGAGCGTGGAAACCTTCCCCGAAAGGGATGACCTTGTCCGTTGAACAGGCATCACGGCTGGTCGACCAACCGTTCGCCGGCGGAGGCTGGCAGGAGGAAGCCGCCTGTCGCAGCGCCGACATCGAGCTGTTCTTCTCGACCGAGGACGAGGACCAGCGCGCAGCGCTGGAGCACTGCCGGTCGTGCACGGTCCAGCAGGAGTGCCTGGTCGACGCGATCGAGAACCGTGAGATGTACGGCATCTGGGGCGGGATGCCCGAGAGCGAACGTCGTTCCATCATCCGCGACGTCCGCCGCCGCGAGCACAACGGCGGTGAGCGCGACAAGCGCAGCGACGCCGCCTGACCAGACCCGACCAAACCACCCGATCGCCCGCTGAGGTCTCCCCCCGTCCCCGGCAGCGGCGTCACAGAGAGGCCCCGGCTCCCCCGTGCCGGGGCCTCTCGCCGGGCTGTCAGGGCCGGTGCCCTCAGCGCAGCAGCAGCCAATGACGGGTCTCGAGCGTGTCGAGGTCGCTGGTCAGCAGCCCCTCCTGCGACAGCGTCAGCAGTTGGTCACCGACCACGATGCTGCGCGTGATCCGTCCGAGCTCGAACGCCTCCCACGGGTCGCGGACCGCACCATCGAACGCATCGGCGTGCGAGACCTCGCCGACGCGCTCCAGCGTCGTGCCGTCGACGCGGAAGGCCATCGCCCCGGACCATGGCGTCTCGGCCCAGGTCGACACGGGCACCACCGTCAGGCCGGTCGCTGGCCAGTGCAGGAACGCGTGGTGATCGAACTCCGCCTCCGAGTGACCCTCAGCCATCACGGTCTTGGCGACCTGGCGCGGCGCGGTGAGGTCGCTCACGTCGAACAGGGCGACCTGTGTGCCGAGGACGCGGCCCTCCTCGGTGGCGTCCTGCCCGATGCCGAGCAGCATCGTGTCGCCGACCGGATGCAGGTAGGCGGAGTAACCGGGGATCTTCAGCTCGCCCCGGACCTCGGGCGCGGTCGGGTCGGACAGGTCGAGCGTGTACAGCGGATCGACCTGACGGAACGTGACCACGTACCCGGTGTCGCCCACGTACCGGACCGCGTAGATGCGCTCGCCGCGGCCCAGGTCGCCGACGCTGCCGACCTCGGTCAGGGCGCCGTCCGCCAGGCGCAACACGTGCACGCCCGACTCCGACCCGCCCGCCCACGGGGCGCCGATGGTCGTCGCCACGCGCAGGTGACCTTCGTGCTCGGACAGCGAGAACTGGTTGAGGACGTGGCCCGGAACTTCGCCCGACCCGAGGTAGTCGGTACGCAACGGGTCGGTCACGTCGAACGCGTGGACCGCGGTGTGGAAGTCATCGAACTCCGGCGGTGGGGCCGGCGCACCCAGCGCGGGCTCGATCCCCGGCATCGGCAGTGGCCCGGGCTGGCGCTCGGGCCACGCGTAGGTCGTGACGTACAGGCGCTCGGTGGAGGCGTAGACCACCTCTGCGCCGGTGAGGATCGACGTGGCGTGCGCATCCTGAAACGAGCCCCCCAGGGGGACGGTCAGGACGTCCAGGCTCCCGAGCCCGGAGAAGTCGCCCGTGTGGTGCACGTCCTCGCAGCGGGTCATCGGACGCTCCGAGGTCACCGGTGACGAACCGGTCCGGTCGGTCACCGACATCCACGGCAGCCACTGGCTCGGGGTGGCCTGCACCACCGCCGCAACGTTTGCACGCGTCGCCGCCTCGAGGTCGCGGGGCTCGCCGGTGTGGGGCGCCACCAGGGGCAGGCGCGCGGGCACGTTGCGCAGCACCAGCCGGGCGGTATCGCCGTGCAGCCGCCCGGAGACCAGGATCCCGTCGAGGCTGGCTGACTCCAGCAACCTCGGGGTCTGGCCGGTCACGTCGAACAGGTGTGCCTCGGTGCTGCTCCACCCAGGCGCGACGCGCGACATCGCCGCGTCACCGGACGCAGGCATGTCATCGAACATGGTGTGCTCCGCCCACGACTCCCAGCTCACCAGCAGCCGATCCTCCGCCAGCAGCAGATAGGCCTGCGACGGCTGTTCCTGGGGCTCACCGACCGCCACGGAGGCGACGACGCGCGGTTCGTCGCCCGTCAGGTCGACGTGCAGCAACCGTCCGTCGCGGACCGTGAACAGGCGGGTCCCGTCGGTCTTGACCGTGTCCGGCTCGTCGACGCCGACCTCCTGGACGTTGGTCCCCGAGAACGCGGGCGCGGCTGCACGCTCCGCGGACGGGGAGGCCGCCGTCATCCCGCCGGCCGCGTCAGCGACCCCGTCCAGCGCCACCGCGCCTCCGAGGAGCTCCGACCCACCGACCCAACCACCCTCGATGCCCCAGGGTCCGACGTGGGCACTGGCGTGCCGTCCCAGCCAGTCGGTCAGGTCCTCGCACGCGCCGAACGTGCGCAGCGCGGCGGCGTGACTCACCGCTCTCGGCCCGCCGGTGCCGGTCGTCGTGTCCTGCTCCGGTGGCGAGGCCACCCAGATGGCCGCCGCGACCGACACCGCCACGATCCCGATCGCCGCTGCAACGTTGCGCCACACCCTCGTGCCTCCGGTCGTCCGTCGCCGGTTGGACGCCACGACCAGGCTCCGGGTTGCACGGATCCGTCAGCTCCCCCGGGCCAGCTCCTGGCTGCGTGCCACCCAGCGATCGCGCAGCTCTCTTGCCGCGCCCGAGGCGATCACCTCACGAGCCCGTTCGATCCCGGCCTGCACGTCATCGACGGCATCCGCGGCGTACAGGGCAGCGCCTGCGTTGAGGGCCACGACGTCGGCAGGGGGTCCGCCCTCGCCGTCGAGGATGGCATCAGCGATCGCGACGTTGTCCGGGATGTCGCCGCCCACGAGCGCCTCCTCGGAGACCAGCTCGAAGCCGTAGGTGGTCGGGTCGAGGTCCCACGTCTCGACCTCACGGCCCTGGCGGACTTCCCACACGTGGGAGATCCCCGTCGTCGTGAGCTCGTCCAGGCCGTCCGCCCCGCGGAACACCAGGGCGTGGTGCCTGCCCAGCCTGGCCAGCGCCTCGGCCATCAGCGGCGCCAGCCGCTCGTCGGAGACCCCCACGACCTGGTGCGTCGCGCCAGCGGGGTTGCTCAGCGGACCCAGCACGTTGAAGACGGTGCGCACACCGAGTTGAGCACGGACCGGCGCGACGTGCCGCATGGCCGGGTGGAAGGTGCGCGCGAACAGGAACCCGATGCCGAGCTCGCGGATGGTCGTGGCCACGGCCTGGGGAGGCAGGTCGATCACGACTCCCCACGCCTCGAGCAGGTCGGCCGAGCCGCACCTGCTCGACGCGGCACGGTTGCCGTGCTTGGCCACGGTCACGCCGGCAGCGCCCACCACGACCGCCGCCACGGTCGAGATGTTGAACGTCCCGGCACGGTCGCCGCCCGTGCCGCAGGTGTCCACCAGCGGGCCGGCGACGTCGATCGGCGCCGCGTGCTCCATCATCGCGCGCGCCATGCCGGCGATCTCGGCCGCGCTCTCGCCCTTGGCCCGCAGCGCGACCAGGAAGCCCGCGATCTGAGCGGGGTCGGCCTGCCCCCGCATGATGCACGCCAGCACCTCGGCGGCCCGGTCCTCGTCGAGGTCCCGCCCGCTCAGCAGCGTCTCCAGCACCTCGGGCCAGTGCAACTCGCTCACGGCAACGGTCTCCAGCGTTCGTGGAGGGGCACGGTAGTGACTCGAGATCTGGTCTCACAGATCGCCCGGGTCGGTCCAGCCACGTTGCTAGCCTCGACTCGTGCCCGCAGCCGGAGCCACGTTGAGCGACCAAGACCGTCTCGTGCTCGTCATCGAGGACGAACAGGACCTCTCGCACCTGGTGCAGGTGAACCTCGAGCTCGCCGGTTTCGAGGTCCAGACCGCGTTCGACGGCGCCCAGGGGCTGTCCAAGGCACGCCAGACGGGACCCGACCTGATCCTGTTGGACGTGATGATGCCGGTGCTGGATGGCTGGCAGGTGCTGCGCGCCCTCAAGGAGGACCGGGATCTGCGCGATATCCCGGTGATCATGCTCACGGCCCTGGGCGAGGAGCGCGACATCATCCGCGGCCATCTCCAGGGCGCCGTGCAGTACGTCACCAAGCCGTTCGAGATGCGGCGGCTCCTCGGCGCGGTCGAGACCGCACTGGCGCCAGCCACCGACGAGGAGCGGGCTGCGCAGCGGACCAAGATCCGTGCGCTCCTGCAGCGGCTCGCCGAGCTCGATTCGGGGCGTCCGGCGGACACCACCCCCGTACGGCTGTCCAAACTCGAGAACCCCCCGCCGCCCCCGCCGAAGGTCCCCGAGCCGACCGACGCCGAGCTGCAGAAGGTGCAGACGCTGACCGACAAGCAGCGCTACGTCGCCGACCAGCTCGCCGCAGGCCGCAGCGCGCGCGAGCTGGCCGACGAGCTCGACGTCTCACGCAGCAACGTCTACGCCACCCGCAAGCGGGTGGCGCGCAAGCTCGGGGTCTCGGCCGACGAAGTCGCCGACGAAGCTCACCGCCTGGGCCTCGGCGACGACGACGGTGACGGCACCTGACGTCGCCCGGTCAGCTCGCGAGGCCGCTGCCGACCGCGGCGGCCACCTCGTGGAGGGCATGGACCCGATCGGCCAAACGGAACGGATCCACCGGCTTGAGCAGCACCTCGTCGGCGCCTGACCACCCCGCCAGCCACCGGTCCTGCTCGCGTCCCATCACGACCAGCGCTGGCGGGGTCGCCTCACGGCGGAGTTCGCCGGCCGCTCGGACCTCGTACAGCAGGCTGAACCCGCCCTCAGGCGACAGGTCGCCGTCGATCACGAGGACGTCGACGCCGCCAGCCGCCACGATCTGGTGTGCCCCCCGCGCGGTGTGCGCCTCGACGATCTCGACATCGGGTTGTGCCAGCAGTCCGCTGGCGGCACGCAGCCGCTCCGCCGGGCTCTCGGACACGATGAGCACGCGCACTGGGGTCCTCCGGGTGGTCGGACCGGTAGCTTCGCGACGGACCAGCCGGGCAGCAAGTCCGGCACCAACCACTCGAGGTCACGGCACGGTCAGCCGCGTGACGGCAGCGACGCGGTCGCCTCACCCTTGACGATCGTGGCGCCGTCCTCATTGGTCAACTCGACGTCGAGATCGATGAGGTTGGCGCCGTCCTCCTTGCGCTTGCCGCTCACGACGATCCGGGTGGACAGGAGGTTGCCGGGCCAGGTCTGCTTGGTGAACCGGACCTTGAAGCGCTCGAGGTTGCCGACCCCCACGTAGCCAGTCAGCGCGCGACCGACCAGCCCCATCGAGAACATGCCGTGGCCGAACACGCTGGGCAGGCCCGCCTGCTTGGCCTTGACCTCGTCGTGGTGCATCGGGTTGTAGTCCCCGGAGGCGCCCGCGTAGCGGACCAGATCGGTCCGGGTCAGCTCGTGGCTGACGACCGGAGCCTGGTCGCCCTCGTCGACGTCTTCGAAGAACAGCCTGCTCGCGGGCACGTTGCCTCCGCTCGTGGTCGGTCAGTCGACACGCGGCGCACTCTATAGGACCCGCCCGGCGTACTAGGCTCCAGTCGTGCCTGATGCGCACGTCAGGCTCGACTGGAGGACCACGACGTGACCGACGTGAGCGACGTGAGCGACGGGTTGGACCCCACGTCCATCATCGGTGCGACGCTGCCCCCGGCCAGGGTGGTGATCGAACGCGGGCCGGTCAGCGCCTTCGCGACCGCCCTGACCGACGGCAACCAGGTCTACCACGACGCCGAGTTCGCATCGGACGCCGGCTTCGACGCCATCCCCGCCCCGCCGACCTACGGCTTCGCGATGCGAGCGTGGGGCGCGTTCCCGGAGATCCAACCTGACGGCCACGACACCCCCAGCCCGATGATGAGCCTCATCGGCAACCTCATGAGCCAGGGCGGGCTGGTGCTGCACGGCGAGGAGGAGTTCATCTACCACCGCCCCATCGTGGTCGGTGACACCCTCACTGCGACCGGGCGGATCACCGACGCCTACGTCAAGGAGGGCGGCTCGACGATGACCTTCATCGTGGGCGAGACCCTGTACCACGACGACCGCGACGAACTCGTCCTCACCGAGCGGACGACCCTGCTCCACAAGGCCTGACCCGGGATGGTCGACTGACCTGCGCGGGAGGTCCGAGGAGGCCGGTGTGTCGGAACGTGTCCACCTCGACCATGCGTCGGTCTGGCCGCTGCGGCCCGAGGCACGCCAGGCGTACCTGGACGCGCAGCCGATCGCCTGGGCCGACCCCACCCGCCGCTACGCCGAGGCCCGTGCGAGCCGGGACCTGCTGGACCGGGCGACCACCACCGTCACCGATCGGATCGCAGCCCCCAGCGGGGGTCTGGTCTGGACCAGCGGCGGCACCGAGGCGATCCACCTCGCGGTCCTGGGCTCGGCGCGGGCGGCCGAGCTGCGCGGCGACGACCGCCGGCACGTCGTGACGTCCGCCGTCGAGCACTCGTCGGTGCTCCGTGCCTGCGAGCGCCTCCGCGACGAGCACGGCTACGAGCTGACCGTCGTGGGCGTGGATCGGTCGGGCGTCGTGGACGCCACCGAGGTGATCGCCGCGCTGCGAGCCGACACGCTGGCCGTGCACCTCCAGCACGCCAACCACGAGGTGGGCGCCATCCAGCCGACCCACGAAGTCGGGGCCGCGTGCCGCGAGGCTGGTGCGCTGCTGCACGTCGACGCCTGCCAGACCCTTGGCCAGCTCGGCGTCACATTGGACCAGGTCGGCGCGGACCTGCTGTCGGGATCGGCCGTGAAGTTCGGAGGCCCCGCCGCCGTCGGCTTCCTGGCGATCGGCCCGCGCGGGCGCGTCCGGGCCCTGTTCGAGGGCGACGAGCGCCAGAACCGGCGCCGCGCCGGCCACCTGGACGTCCCCGCGGTCGCGGCCGCCGCGGTGGCGCTCGAGGTCGCAGCCGGCAACCTCGACGCGGAGCGCTCACACCGCGAACTGCTGCGGCGGCGGCTCCGGACGGCCCTGGCCGACGCCGCCCCGGACGTCGAGGTCCACGGACCGCTCGCGGACGCCCACCCGGGCATCGTCGCGGCCAGCGCCCTGTACATCGAGGGAGAGGCGCTGGTGGCCGAGCTCGATGCGGCTGGCTTCGCGGTCCACTCGGGCTCGTCGTGTGCGAACACCTCGGGCGAGCCATCGCACGTGCTGGTGGCCATGGGCGCCCTGACCCACGGCCACGTGCGGGTCAGCGTCGGCGCCGACACCCCCGAGGAGGTGGTCGACCGGTTCGCGCAGGCGTTCACCCGGACCGTGACGCGGTTGCGCGCCACCGTGGGGATGTGAGCCGCCCCTGGGTCGACGTTGGCAGTTGACGTTGGCAGTTGACGTTGGCAGTTGACGTTGGCAGTTGACGTTGACGTCGGTGTCAACAAAGCTCACAGGGATGCCGACCAGTGGAGAGCGACGCGTGAGCAGGCGGGACGCAGCGGACCGGGTGACGGGCGTGGCCTTCCGCGCGATCGAGGGCAACCGCAGCACGACCGCGGCCGGGACCGCGATCCTGGGAGCTGCGGCGGCCGCGGTGTCGCCGGACCTGGCACGGGCCATCGGCGCCGAGCGGAACTGGCGCTCGGGCTACGTCGAGCACATCCACGAGCTGGTGGCTGCCGAGGTCCGTGCCGGCGCCGGGCCGGCCTGCGCCGTGCCGCGCGCCGGCCTCGAGGCCGTGTCCGAGAACCTCGTGTTCGTCCGCGACGGCCAGGACCGGCCGTTGGCCGACGCGCTGGTCGACCCGGCCACCGAGCTGCACACCGTCGAGGTCGCGGGCCGGGGCGAGCGGAGCGGGCTGGTGGTCGCCTACCGCGGCCGGCAACTGGCCGACGACGCACTGCGTCACCAGCTCGAGACCTGGCTCCAGGCCGGGACGGTGGAGCCGTCGTTCGTCCAGGCCGTCAACGACGTGCTCGATCACCCCGACTGGCTCGACCTGTCCGACCTCACCGTGGCCGTGCTCGGCGCAGGCGCCGAGATGGGCCCGCTGGCGGCGCTCTGCAACTGGGGCGCCACGGTCCTCCCGGTCGACCTGCCGCGACCCGGGCTGTGGGAGCACGTGCTGCGCACGGTGCGCCAAGGCAGCGGCCGGGCCCTGGTCCCCGTCCGTGGGCCGGTGCCCGACGGCGCCTCGGACCACGACATCGCGAGCATCGCCGGCGCCGACCTGCTGACCGACGCGGGTGCGGTCGCGCACTGGCTGCGAGTCGCGCCCGGTCCGCTCACGGTCGGCAACTACGTCTACGCCGACGGTGCGGACTTCGTACGGGTCTCGGTCGCGGTCGACCTGATCGCCACGCACCTGCTGCAGCACCGCCACGACATCTCGCTGGCGGTCCTGGTGACACCCACGGACGTGTACGCGGTGCCGTCGGAGGTCGTGTCGGCGTCGCGCGTACGTCACGACGAGGCGGGCACCGGGCGCGGGCTGACCCGCGCGTTGACCGGCGGGCGGCTGTTCGCGCCCAACTACCCCGAGACCGTCACGACTCCGGAAGGGGTCGAACTCGGCATCGCCGATTCGCTGATCTTCCAGCAGGGGCCGAACTACGCCCTGGCCAAGCGACTGCAGCGCTGGCGTGTGCGCCAGGCTCGTGACGAAGGCACTGTGGTATCGGTGCACGTGGCACCCGCGACGCGCACCCGGTCGGTGACCAAGAACCGCATCCTGGCTGCTGCCTACGGGGCGGCTGACCGGTTCGACGTCGAGGTGTTCGAGCCCGACACCAGCAACACGCTGATGGCTGCCCTTCTGGTCCGCGATCTACGCGACCCGAAGGCGGCTGCGAACCCCGACATCCCGCTGCACCATCCCCTGGCCCTGTTCAGCGAGGCCGCAGCCCACGGAGGGTTCTGGCGCAACCCGTACGCACCACGGTCGGTGCTTCCTCTGGCCGCGGTCCTGGGGCTGCTGCCCGGACGCCGGTAGCCGGCAGCCCACGGGTACCGTCCCACCGATGAACGACGACGGGTCCCCCACGCGCACCCTCGACACGCTGGGTGCGGCGTGCCCGGTGCCGATCATCGAACTCGCGCGGGCCGTCGACGAGCTGGAGGTCGGCGACGTGGTCGAGGTGCTGTCGGACGATCCTGGCGCCAAGGTCGACGTCCCCGTGTGGTGCCGGATGCAGCGGCAAGCCTTCCGCGGCCAGCGTGACCTCGACCGCGGCGGCTGGTCGTTCCTCGTCCAGAAGACGCGCTGAGCCGTCCTCTGCGTCGACCTCACCCTCCGTCTTGACGACCCGCCATGACCACCCGCCTCGACTACCCGCCGATGAAGCTCATCTCGACCTTCGGCAGGTCAGCCGTCTCGTCGGAACGCAGCTCGGAGTAGCGGTCGTGGCGGGCCGCCCAGCGCCCCGCGACCAGATCCCCGAGCGCGGCGCCCTGAAGGCCGTCGCGCAGCGGGCCCCGCAGATCCATCCCGCGGGTGGCGAACAGGCAGGTGAACAGCTCGCCGGTGGAGCTCAGCCGCGCACGGACACAGCTCCCGCAGAACGGCTGCGTGACCGAGGACACCACCCCGATCTCACCGCCACCGTCGAGGTAGCGGTAGCGGTCCGCCACCTCGGCCGCCACGGCGGGCGGCACCGGCTCGAGCGGCCACCGCGCCCCGATCCGCCCGATCACCTCGGTCGACGGCACGACCTCGTCGAGGCGCCAGCCGTTGGTCGCACCCACGTCCATGTATTCGATGAACCGCACGGTCACGCCGGCATCGCGCGCCCACGCAGCCAGCGGCTCGATCTGGTCGTCGTTCACGCCGCGTTTGAGGACCGTGTTGACCTTGATCGCGGGGAAGCCGGCCTCGGCAGCCGCCGCCACCCCGTCGAGCACGACGTCGACCGGCACGTCGGTGTCGGACACCGCACGGTGGGTGGCGTCGTCGAGCGCGTCGAGGCTGACGGTGACCCGCGTCAACCCCGCGGCCCGCAGAGCTGCGGCGTTGCGGCGCAGCAGGGTCCCGTTGGTCGTCAGCGCGAGGTCGTCGATCCCGCTCACATCGGCCAGCATCGCCACGAGCTGGTCGAGGTCACGCCGCAGCAGCGGCTCTCCCCCAGTCAGGCGCACCTTGGTCACTCCCAGCGGCACCACCGCTCGGACCAGGCGCGCGATCTCCTCGAACGTCAGCAGGTCGTCCCGGGGCGCGAACGCGAAGTCGGGACCGAACACCTCGCGGGGCATGCAGTAGCGGCACCGGAAGTTGCAGCGATCGGTCACCGAGATCCGCAGGTCGCGCAGCGCGCGCTCACGCGTGTCGGCGACCGCGTGTGGCTGGGAGGAGGTGGCGCTCATCACCTCCAGCGTACGTGCTCAGATGCGGCAGGCGATCAGAACGTTGCGCTGTCGCCGCAGGCGCAGGTGCCCTGGGCGTTGGGGTTCTCGATCGAGAAGCCCGAGGCCTCGAGGCTCTCTTTCCAGTCGATGACCGCGCCCTGGATGTAGGGGCTGGACATCTTGTCGACGCGCAGGGTGATCCCGTGCTGCTTCTGCTCGAGGTCACCGTCGAGCTTGCGGTCGTCGAAGAACAGCGCGTACCGGAACCCGGCGCACCCGCCGGCCTGGACGGCCACGCGCAGCGCGAGGTCCTCGGTCTCGTCGGAGTCGGCCAGGAACCCCTGGACCTTCTCCGCGGCCTTCGCGGTCAGCGTGATCGGCTCATCGATGCCGTGCTCATCGTGCTCATGGTGCTCATGCTGCGTGTCGGCCGGGACGGTGGTGTGGGCGCTCACGTGCGGACTCCTGTCGTGGATCGAGTCGCGTGGGGTGCCAGTGTAGCGGCCCGTCCCCCCGGTTCAGGAGAAGCGCCCGGCCAGCCGCGCAGCAGCGTCGGCGACGTCGGTTGCGGGGTCGTCACCGGGCCCCCCGGGTGACGCCTCCTCGACATCCACGCCGACATCCTCGGCGACATCCTCGGCAAGCCGGCCCGCGACGGCCGCGACCGCGACACGAGCACGACGCGCCTCGTCCACCACCCGGCCGACGACCTTGCCATCGAGGCTGGTGCGATCGAGGCCGCCCTCGCCGGTCACGACCAGATCCGCACCCCCGAGGTGGTGCTGGAAGCCGACCGCGTCGAGCACCGCCGCGGCGCCGTCCACGATCGAGGCACCGAGGACCGCTGCCAGCCCGTACCCCAGCCCTCCCGCTGCGCCCGTGCCTGGCGCCTCCCGCAGCGACGGGTCCACGTCCAGATCGCGCTCGATGACCGCGCTGAACCGCTCGATGCCACGCCGGAGGATCCCGACGTCCTCGGGCGTGGCCCCCTTCTGGGGCCCGAACCTCTGCGCCGCCTCCAGCAGCGGCGTGCGCACGTCCGCCCAGCAGACGACCTCGATGTCGCCCCACGTACCGGACAGCCACCCGCGATCGATCGCCTCCAGGTAGTGGAGGTTGCCCCCTCCGACCTTCAATCCGTTGCCGCCCGCTCCGAGCAGTCGTAGCCCCAGCGCCGTCAACGCACCCGCCCCGGCGTCGACCGTG
>Ga0214471_10002031_pt1 | contig 15962 bp, 10 predicted proteins | sample RVTome_5_FD_207665 | JGI IMG/M metagenome (GOLD analysis project Ga0214471, IMG submission 207665) | Soil microbial communities from uranium-contaminated site in the Upper Colorado River Basin, Wyoming, United States - RVT142D155 | ecosystem: Environmental > Terrestrial > Soil > Contaminated >... | reverse complement strand
ATAGTGAAAGTCCTCGCAGCTAGCTACTGGGAATTTGCTAGTTAAATACAGTATATCAGTGGTCCGAAATATCACTTAACTATATAAATCATTCTTTTTGATATCAGATTTTTATCGAATAATCCAGTTTGGGGAAAAATTTTCTCCATTCGATTGGGTCAAACAGTTGAGGGCCTTATGGCACAGACTTTACATTAGAGTTGGAACAGCAGCCCGAATTGCAATTCTGCCTAGGGAATCAATAAAACTTTCCTACTCTTCGGGACCCTTGTCTTTGTTATCTGTTACGTTCGGCTGAGACCTAGAACCACCCAATACAGTAATAACATCTTTACTTGTATCGGCCCGCGTCTCATTCTCAGAGCTATCATTGTTGACACTGGTCTCATTTTTTGTGCCATCATTTTCAAAGGTAAGTTCTATTTCAGGTTCAGTATTATTGCTGTTACCGTCTAAAGCATTATCAGAGGTTTCGCTAGTCGATGATACCATTAGTTCAGATTCATTGTATGACCCTCCAGTGACTGATGATGCAAAACTAGCTGTATCGTTTTGCATTCCGCCAGATACTGCGGAGAATTCTCCACCGGCTATGTTAAGCAGGCCGCCCGACACCGAGGAATACTCTCCATTGGCCACATTTAAAAACCCTCCGGTAACTGTTGAAAAACTATTTCCTATAGTATTTCTGTAACCGGCTACAAAACCTCCCGCGCTGCCATATGAATGACCGGATCCTACGATGAGATTGTGTGAACCGTCTCTGACTGGAGGAGGATAAAATAAGCCCGCCTCATCGCCAATCTCATTATAACCGATAATAAGATTTCCCAAACCGTCAACCATACTTGTGGAAGATCTTTTATTGCGTACATGAACATTCACTCCTTCGAAAATCAAATTTGGTCCCCTAACCCCTTCCATAGTTCCAGGAACTAGCCTCACGTATCCTTTCAAATTACGAAAAGTACCCAGGTCTGCATTCAATGAATTCAACTCTTCCTGGAGCTTTGATATCGTGTTATAGGCTTCCTCTAATTGTTTCTGCTGGGTTAAGATTTTTTCCTCAAGCTTACTAACCCGTTTCTCCAGACTCTGACCGTAACTGATAATTGGACAAATAATGACCAACGAAAATACCAAATTAAGAAATAGGAACTTATTATTCATGATCATGTTATTACTCCTGTTTTTCAGAACCGGTTGCCTTTCGTCTAAAATTAAATATTCTATTAAGCTAAATATATCACATTGTTAGATCATATATGTAATGGGAAAATCAATTATTACACTATTAAATTGCTAGTTTAACATCGTTTATCCTTGTAAGTATATTATATCAATATAAATCATGTCAATACTTCTATCATTTCAGCTCTAAATATCCTACTACCCCTCTTTAACCTGGTTAGTCTTTGATTTGGCCAGTTTCAGGGTTCGATGTAAAAGAATTGTGTATATTGGTCTTCCTCCCAAGCCCTGGGCAACTATGGTAGCCGACATGCAAGTCAAGATAAGGGGCAGAATTTGTGAATAATTCAGTGTCATCTCGATAGTCAATGCAATTCCTGTTAAAGGGGCTCGAACGGTGGCAGAAAATAGCGCACCCATTCCCGCAACGGCAAAAATTTCCGGATGTAAGACGTGAGCCGGAAATAGCTCATGAGTGAAATGGCCAAACCACAGACCGAAAAGTGTCCCTAAAGCAAGCATCGGTGCAAAAATGCCACCGGGGGCTCCGGAACCATAACTGAAAGCCGTAGTTCCAAATCTGGCTATAAACAGGACCAAGAGGGTCATTACTGGAAATGTGTTCTGAATCGCCTTAGGTATTACATCGTAACCCCCTCCTATTGTGTTGGGAAAGAGCCATCCCAAAAGACCTATAATTGCACCAACAATAAGCCCTGTAAACATATATAACCAGCCACGCAATCCTGCGAAGAAGTTGAGTGATACGATCAATAAGTGGTTAAATAGATATCCAAAAAGTCCAAAGATGGCGCCAAAAATAAGGAAAACCCAGAGAGAAGACAATGCTGGGGATGGATATTGAGGCATCACTATGTCCGGCCCTTGCCCCATTAGACTACGAAGAACTATGTCAGACATCGCTGAAGCAACCATAACGGATTGAAACGAAAGAAAGGTGAATTTAAAGTGGGGTCGCATCTCCTCTATAACAAAAAGGATACCAGCAAAAGGCGCATTGAATGCGGCCGCAAGGCCGGCACCGGCTCCCGCTGCTACCAATATATGTAGTTCATCCTTAGGCACCTTAAACAGATCCCCCATCATCTTTCCTATATTACCACCCATCTGTATTGTTGGACCTTCTCTACCTAGAACCATGCCTCCGCCCAGCGCAAATATCCCTCCAAGAAACTTTATCGGAAGAACACGTTTCCAACGGAGAGGCCTTTCCTCGTCCAATGCTCCTTCTATTTCTTGAACACCGCTTCCGCTAGTTTCCGGTGCAAAATTTCGAACTATAAGCAGGGCAACATAAACCATTACCGCCGATAATAAAATCGGGAGACCCCAAGCTATGAAATCATAATTTTCAGCCCAGCCTATAAGCGATATCCTCCACCTTGTGATTTCGATCAATATGATTTGAAATACAGCGCCAACTAATCCAGCAAGGCTCCCAACCAGAAGGGCCCAAAAGAGTACAGGGGTATTCCTCTTTTCCGCCTCGAGGAATCTCTTTAAGGCTCGTCGTCCCTTATCAGGTTGAGTAGATGAATCATATGTTAGTGATTGCGCGGATTTATTATTGTATATATCTGGCATGGGGATCCTCCAATCCTCCTTTTAAACCACATCAAGACTCGATTGTTCAGTAAGATAAACGAAAATCACAATCGTAGTTACCATTATAAATCGATGGTCGGGCCTAAGACAAGTAAATAAATACAATGTTCACAAATGGTTACAAAGCCATTAACCACTTATAACAAAATAATAGATAATTCTATGACTATAATAGTTCTAATTTTTCAATTATGGAATCGGCTATGACTTCGGGGCGCTTTGAAATATCTGCAGTAATTACACCTTCGGGTTCCTCGAGTGTTCTTAGTTGACTTTCAAGTAGTTGAGTTCCGGCGAAATGTCCTTTGCGCGAAGCCAGCCGTTTGGAAATTGTATTCTTATCGCCCTTTAAATAAACGAATATTATCTGTTCTTTGCTTTGTTTTAAGAATTCGCGATAAGAATTTTTTAAAGCAGAACAAGCAATAATAGATGGTTCATTACCATTCAAAGAAGAGTTAATCAAGTTACGAATCTCATTAAGCCAGGGCCGCCTCTCTTCATCATCCAACGGTATGCCATTTCGCATCTTTTCTATGTTGGCTACCGGGTGGTAATCGTCTGCGTCATAGAATTTCCAGCCGAGTTTTTCTGCGAGCATTTTCCCAATAGTTGTTTTACCGGTTCCTTCTACACCCATTATAATGATGACCATGTCATGTATCCCAAAACTCTTTTCTTAATATTTTATAACTCTCAATATAAGCTTTAGTATTGAAGAGCAAATATTATCATTAGCATTAAATTCAAAATCTGCTAACGTGATTGTACACCAAAATCTTAGTTGTTTGCACTCGTCTCAATTACCATCATCAAATAATTACAGCAATGACCGGTGAACATTAGAATTTTTTCTATCGATCCATCCAAGGTTATCTCCTTTTAGTTTCAGTATGAATTAATAGTCGAAAAGTTCGTATTTATCTTTAACCATTGATAGGCATTGTTCAATTTTGAATCCTTTCTTGATTCTACTAAATCTAATATTTCAAAATACAAATATCAAAAGGCAGATATGATGGTAAGTTAAATTCGGCAGAATTATAATTCCAACGTTTTACTTTAGGAAAATTATTTTAGCAGGCCTGAACTCAATGCAGAGTAACAGAATTCTATCCCTAATTGTTTGTGTTTATTTAATCAGCTGCGGGGTCGAATACAAGGCTCCCGATTTGGGCAATTTATATACTCGACCCGCAATGGAGTCACACAGATACAGTAATCCCGTGATTGTAATTCCGGGCAACCTAGACTCCAATCACCTATTGTATGGTCAAATGTCACGTTTCTTTTTCCGACCATCTAGGTATTACGAAGGACCCTGCATTCACCGATCATATACTCTTTTTGCTCCTCGAAAAGCCGAAGTCCCGATTCAATATCAGTTTGATTACATTCCCAAATATAGATCTGAAAAGACAAATATTCTTAAAAATCCAGCACCCTTGATAATGTTAATCATTTATTTAATTATCGAGAGACAAGGGTATAATACTTGCCTTATCTTAACTCACTATTAACAATATGTAATTTTAAGAGAGGTTCAGAACTTAAAGAGCGGAATTGAGCAAAACTAGAACATTAGAGGCAATTCTTAAGAGCTCTAGAAGGGCTATACTTCTAGGTATCGGTGGTGGTGGAGACATTGTTGGTACGATTCCTACTGCAAAATTACTGGAAAACTTCGGAGTTGGACATGTTATGGGCGGCCTTTCCTGGGAAAGATCTGTAATAGATCCTGTTCCCGGCCCTAGGAAATTCAATGAAACTAGGAATGCCAGGAAGATAAACGATACAGTTTGGTATTCAAACCATAAAACAACTACAAGCACTGGCGTGAAATTCGCCGAGTCCAGGATATCGGAAATTTACGGTAAGGAAACATTGTTAGTTGATGTTAACTATGGCGTGAAAGAAGTTGTTAATGGACTATTAGATGCTGCTGAAAAGCTAGATGCAGATTTGATAGTTGGGATTGACGTTGGTGGTGACGCCATTGCATTTGGAAATGAGCCAGGGATTATGAGCCCACTCGCGGATGCAATAATGACCGCCTCACTTTCAGAACTAGAAAAAAGAATAGATACCATCATGGGAGTTTTTGGATTTGGCTGCGACGGTGAACTCACCATGCCTGAACTAGAAAAATCTATTAGAAAAATAGCGAAGGAGGGAGGTCTTCTCGGAAGCTGGGGTATCACACATGAAACACTGAAAGAACTCGAGAAGGTAGTTGAAATTGTGCCTACCGAAGCTAGCCGTCTGCCTGTAGAAGCTGCAAAGGGAATATTTGATAGAACTACCATCAGAAGCGGCAGGCGAAGTGTATCCCTATCCATTATTTCCACCATCACCTTCTATTTAACTCCTAGTGTTGTCTTTGAGAAAATATCGAAACCGGCCAGGACCGTCTCTGAATGTAGAAGCCTTGCTGAAGCAAACGAGGCTCTTCACAAATTAGGCCTTAAAACCGAACTCGACTACGAGTTGGAGAGATTATGTTATGGGTCAGGTCCTATATTATGAGTATCTATCAACAAAAAAATTAGCGTAATAGCTAGGCCAGTCTGCACCCGGTGCTATCAAAGACATCTCCTTATCAGCCGATACGATTAAGTAGATAAGTTCGCTCTTTGTGAATTTGGCATTTAGCAATTTTCCGAGTTTATTTAATAGATAACCTGCATACCAAAGAGGCCATTCAGGATCTGTGCCGTCCGTTTTAATAAAAGCCTCATGATGAGCCTTTCCAGCTTCTCGAAACAGGGCCTCTATTTTATACAGCAAATTCTCTTCAGTCAGGTATCTATGCCTCCGATCAATTTAAGATGCAGAATCTTAGACCTCCACAACTTCTATATCAGAGGATTAAAAATACTTTCAACATTGAGAAATTTTCAAGAAAGTTGTTCAGTCCATCACGTTTCGTACATACCAATCGGACATATTGACGATATAAAACAATTTAAGGTCTCCTTGGCGAAGACCTCATCTTATAATTGTAGGAATCTTTGTAGGGATAGTCAATGGGAAAATGGGTTTTATTGGAGATTTCATCTCTTGAAGATTTTCATAGTTAGATGGGGGTAGAAAAATATGAATTGTTTACTGTTAATTTCCTTCGCATTGATGAGGCGAGTTAATTAGCAGATGCGTAATTTATCAATGGGCATACTCTCAATGTTCAATAATCGCAATATAATTAGGATTTATATTATTTTGCATTTGCGAAGAAAATCCTTGACAAATCGTTGAGAGTTGTTATATTAAGCTTAAAATAAATTATTTAGGAGGCCATAAATGGCAGAGAAAAAGGAAACTCAAAGATCCAAGGACGTTACGAATCCGGTAAAAGAGCTTACCGGTCTCGTGAAAGAAAGTTGCCTGAACGGCTTTGAATTTGCCGTATCCCTCTGGGAAGAAAATGTCAAGTCTTTGAATAGCCAGGTTGATTATTTGATAAATGCTGAAAAGGATTATGTAAAATCCTTGAAGGAATTCTATTCAAACCTACCAAAGGAAGTTAATCCTTTTGGAAATGGGAATTCAAAGGCTTTAGATGACGGAGTTGACCGTATCGTAGCTTTTCAGAAGGAATATATAAATGCTGTAAGAAGCATGTCTGATAAGCTTACAAGGGAAACACGTGATCTTACGCATAAAAATGTTGAGAAGGCTTTTTCGTTATTCGACGATTATCTGAACTCATTCAGAGTATAATCAGAATTCGAAAATATCTGTAGGGATAAAGAGTAGCGTCTGCATCTCGCAGGCGAATCATTTCAAGGGTAATCTTACAAGGATGGACCCCAAGTAACCAAATGGATGTCGGCGCTACTGTTGTCTGTTGAATTTAATCGAGCACACAAATCGCGATTATAAGAGGAAGTTATATAGTCGATAGAATCGTTGATGATCAGATAGCGGTTCGTTCCATAAATCTGTATCTTAAGAATACTATTGTAAAGAAGGCTTAAATATCTTCTCCCGTAAATTAACGCTCATATTCTCGAGCTAAAAGATTAGAGAGCAAAATATCGATCAAGAATCCATAATTTATTTCTAATTTCTTTGTCTTGATGCGGAATAGATACTGACCTATCGTCAGGACATGGTTAAGCATGATTAATATAGTTATATTCTTAAGGCAATTTTTGGAATGCCGATTGATACTATTTAGTTCTAGATGGAATTATGAAAAAGAGGATTAAGATTGAAATCCGGAAATCTTGTCCGTTAATTACATGACATCTACAGTAGTGACAATCAAAAGTTTATATTTAATCTTTTTAAGACGGAAATCATTGTGAAATATAGTGAAGCCATAATTGCACACGAAATTATGAGGCTTGCATAAAAGTTAACTTTGGATTTAAGTAGAAGCGGCAGTGCTATAAAAAGTGACAAAGAAGGGATTACCAGCCAAAAAATACTGGTCGAGAGTTCGGATATCTTTTCCACACTTTTCGTATCGATATAAAGCCAAATGAAGGCGAGGATAGAAATCATAGGGAGCGAAGCAAGAATTCCACCGAGAAGCGAACTACGCTTCGATACCTCAGAGATCGCAACAACCAAAATTGCTGTGATAAGAACTTTAACGATGTAATAAAGCATTTGATCAGTAGTTATTCTAACATCATATAAGCTCAAAGAAGTAATAATATGTTCTTACGAAAAATTAACTTTTCAGGACTTCTGTAACCAGGACATCACTTTAAAAATGCATATCCCTTGAGATTAGTGTCTTTTAAAAAGGCTGTATCATCTTTTTAGATGATATTTTGAATTAAATCTGTCTAGGATCGATAAAAACTCATCGGGCAATCTTTCTCTTACCTTTGAGACTATCTCTTCCGGAATATACTTGTAAAATGCATGAGCAATACCTCCGGCTATGCAAGCTATCGTGTCGCTATCACCTCCCAGTGAAATACCGTTCCTAATTGCGTCTTCAAAATCTTCAGACTCTAAAAAAGCTATAATCGATTCCGGGACAGACCCCTGACATGAAACGTCGAAACTATAATGGGGTCTGATTTCGTCTAAACTGCGGTTCAAGTCATAACCAAGCCTGTTGCTGACTTCTTGTCTAATCTCTCCCTTATCCCGTCCTTCTTTTGCAAGGAATACGGCAAGTGCCGTAGCCTGAGCACCTTTCACACCTTCGGGATGATTATGCGTAATTTCGGCACTCCTCTTAGCTTCTCTCAATACTTCATCAACAGTGTTACAGGCAAATCCTATGGGGCTTACCCTCATGGCGGAGCCATTCCCCCAGCTATTGTAAGGTCTACTCTCATGAGAGAATATCCAGTCGTAAAAGCTCATGCCATAACCAGCATCAGGGTATTTCCTTCCGAAGGTTTTTAATGATGTAGAATAATCTACGTGATTTATGATAGAATGAGCGACTGCTACCGTTAATACCGTATCGTCTGTAAATCTTGAGCGAGGCGAAAAAAGGGGGAAATCGGTGGTCTTTATAGGTCTACTCTCAAAGACAGAACCGATTATATCGCCTGCTATTGCTCCTAACAAGATTTTTCATTCTCCGTTTACAGTATATTAATTACCTTTACTACCAGGCAGCTACATCTTTGTAGGCAATGATTTTACTTGGCTTAACCCTGACCAGTAACTCACCAGGAACAGCGTTTCGTTTACCAAAGGCCTCGGCTTGATCGTCACCCATGTATCTCCCGCCAATACGAGTAGCCCAGTACAACATTTCTTTCAGGTCTTCTGAAAAGGTAGCTATTCCCTCAATTTGAACAAAGGCATATGGTGGGGTTTGATCATCAACGGTTAAACCTACCCTTGGATCACGCCTCATATTCTTCGCTTTAACTGAATCTCCACCAGTCGTAAAAACTATATTCCCATTATGAAGATCAAACCAGATGGGAACTACATGCGGACTACCATCCTTCTTTACGGTCGCAATCTTCAGAGTTTTCGTTCCTATTAACATAAATTCTCTGTATTCATTTTTGGTCATTTCTTGCATATTATCGATAACCTCCCTGGGGAGGTATATTAAACACTAATTCGAGATTTGGTGATTATTAAGATCATAACAAATTATATATCTTTAGATTCTCGGTCTCGGTAAAAATATAATACTGCACGTTCGATGTTCTAATAACAGTTCTTATAGGAAGGAATTTTGACGATTTCCGCTAGGTCACTAATTTTATAGAATATTTGATGCTCAGCAGTATTTAATAAATTGAGATGGAAATTCACCATCTCGGTGCTCTTGAGGCAATGAATTGAGTCTAACCAACCTGAGAGGCTAGTTAGTTTTTCAAGCCGCCCTTGAGCGATTATTTAGACGTAGCCCTATATGATATAGCGAGAACTATTGTTGACAGTTAATTAATATCGACGGCCGCCTCCTCTGCCTCCTCCTCCTCCTCCCTTGCCAAAGCCTCCTCTGCCTCCTCCTCCCTTGCCAAAGCCTCCTCTGCCTCCTCGGTCACCAACACGTTTTTCTGTGCGTGGACGGGCTTCATTTACATTAATTGCTCTTCCTTTTAACTCTTTCCCATTTAGGGCACTGATAGCAGCTTGAGCCTCCTGCAAAGATGGCATCTCGACGAATCCAAATCCTTTTGATTCTCCAGTATACTTATCTTTTATGATAGAGGTTGACGTGACCTGCCCAAATTCTTCGAAAGCGGACCGTAAGTCCGCTTCAGTGACCTCATATGATAAATTTCCTACATAAATATTCATTCGTATCTCCTTATACAACAGTTTCTAAGTTTAAATTTGCATAACTATTATATGTGATTTTATCTATAACTACTAGTTTCGGCTGAAAATAGTATTAATGAGTCAGCATCAAAGATTCGATGTTTGCAAACAAACTCCTCATAACATACACTTAATAACAAGATTATTTGGCAATAATCGGTATAATCTGTATAATTATTGGCCTTATTATTCAAAGTCAGAAAAATGATACAAGACAAGTGAGGAGAACAGGTGATGAGTATCGTTCGTAAAACAAATAATCGATCCTTTAAGGTCATCAGCGGGTATGGAAAATTAGAAATTCGCGATGATCTCGAGAATTCCTACCCTGATGTATATACCCCTGATGTTATGACCGCTTTGGCATCATTGGCTAGATTTAATTGGGATCAAAAGATAGTCATGGCAAAAAGAATCGATAGAAGGGCAGAACGAGCTCGAAATAGAGAGAGAATTAAGTTTTTGGATCCGAATGACTACATTCCTCGAACGAACATCGAGGTGCAAGACGCAAGAGACGGGAAGTTCGTTGGTTCAGAGATTCCAAAAGATTTACAGCGACAGTGGATTCAGGGTACAGGCCCCGCTGCAAAACCAAACTCTCCGACCGGAAAAAGCATACGGAATGTCGCGTATGCATTACTCTCGGGCGCTGATGGCTGGATGTTTGATGGGGAAGATGCCTTGGGACAAATTACATCCATGTCGTTAGACAATCAAAGAAACCTAAAATTGGCAATACAAAAAGATCCAATTTTTTTGGAGGTGGCTGAGCAGGTTGCAAAGGAGATGAACGAATGGTCATCGGGATTTTTCGAGAGAGAGATCATAAAAGATTGGGAGAAGCAATTAAACTTTACGACAAAGATATTCCGCTGCCGGGGATTACATTTAGACGATAGACATATCCGTGATGAAAATGGTGTGGCCCTTTCAGCGTCAATCGTCGATATGACACTTTATGTTGTAAACAACTATAAGAATTTAATGAAATCGGGTTCCTCCATAGTATTGTATCTGCCTAAAATCCAGACTGCTGAGGAAGCGGCGCTTTGGAATGAAATGATGTCAGCTCTTGAACAATATCTTGACCTCCCTGTTGGCACAATCAAAGTCTATGTTCTTGTTGAACAACTTGAAGCAACATTTCAGTTGATGGAGATTAGGGCTGCTTTAGGCAAACATTTCGTTGGATTTAATACAGGAAGATGGGATTACATTAATAGCGTCGCTGATGCTATGGCCTGGGACATAGATTTTATGAATCCCAACATTGAATCCATTACAATGACCTATGGTTACATGAGAAATTACGAAGATAGGGTGCGGAGGGCTGTAAACACACCCGATATTAATGGGAATTTTGCGCTTTGGCAGGGTGGAATGGAGCCCAACATTCCTGTGGGTTCGAAAGAAGGCGTTACCAGCGGTATGAAGAAAGCAGTTGAGGGTGCCGTGCGTGAACAGAAAGAAGGTGCAAGTGGTAAATGGGTAGCACATTGGAGGATGGTTCATATTATTCGACCAGTTTGGGAAAAGGTTGGTGAGGACAACCAACTTGGTAGACCTTTCCCCCCTCTAACCTATACTCAGGAGGACTCAGATGGTCTGACGCTTCTTGAACCAGCACCCAGAACGATTAGGGGAGCTCGAAATCTTTTGAGCGTTGGTTTGCAATATGGAAATGCATTTGGTCAGGGATTTCAGGCAGCAGCGCTAAAGCCAGCTGACTTTTTCAGTAATGATGACATATTGTATCTGATGGAAGATATGGCCACAGGAGAAATTCGTCTCAGCATCTTGTGGGAATGGATTCACAAAAGTGCGAAACTAACCGAAGACGATTCGGAAACGGGGTTAAAAGCGGGAGACGTTTTTACAGTCGATATATTTTGGAGGTTGGTAGCAGAAGAATACGAAAAACTTCAAAATGCAAAAGATAAAGATGTTCACGACGATTCAAAGGGAACAACCTTACCGATCGCCAGGGAGATTGTTGAAACCTACGTTTTAGATGAAGTCAAAGCCCCCTGGTATATCGATTTATTGAATATTAATCTAAATAATCATGATTTATCTGAAGCTAAAAGGAGAATTAGACAGTATACGGAGACATTTAAAGAAGATGGCACCAGGATTACCGAGAATTTAGATTTTATCCCTACTAGAAAAACTGAAACCATTTCAGAAGACGAAATGGAATCATTTGAAAAAGAGGTTCTCGAGACCAAGAAATGGTTCAAGATCCCTCGCTTCAGAGGAATCACCCGCCTTTATTCAGCCCGTCAAGTTGTGCAGCAGCGTGGGACGATTGAAACTGATTACCCGATTGCAAGAAATGCATCTGAAGAATTCCATAGTCTTTTAAGGGAATTGTTCTCAAGACGAGAGCAGATTACAACATTTGGTCCATATTCTCCTGGGCAAGTAGTTATGCTGAAGCGGGCAGGTATAGCGGGGATTTACTTAGGGGGCTGGGCAACTTCTGCCAAAGGATCGACAACCGAGGATCCAGGTCCAGATTTAGCAAGTTACCCGCTCAGTCAGGTGCCGGATGAGGCAGCTACACTTGTTCGAGCCCTCCTTTCTGCAGATAAGAATCAGAAATTCATCAGATCCAGAATGACAGACAAGGAACGAAAGACCACTCCAAAATTTGATTACAGGCCTTTTATAATTGCAGATGCCGATACAGGACATGGGGGTGATGCTCATGTCAGAAACCTGATCAGGAGATTTGTAGAAGCGGGTGTCGCAGGTTACCACATCGAAGATCAAAAACCAGGCACAAAGAAATGTGGGCATCAGGGCGGTAAGGTTCTCGTACCTGTTGATGAACAAATCAAAAGGCTGAATGCCGCACGATTCCAACTTGATGTTATGAAGGTACCGGGAATCATTGTTGCTCGAACCGACGCTGAAGCAGCCGCATTACTAGATAAAAGAGGTGATGAACGGGATCATGCTTTTATTCTAGGTGCTACAAAAACAAATCTGCCTGGTTATAAGAATTGTTATCTTGCAATTTTGAAAATTTTTAATGAGAAGGGAATAAAAGATGTTAATGGTCACTTTCTATACAGAATATCCGATTTCGAATATGAAGAGGCGTACGAGTGGTTTAAGCAGGTGGGATTAATGTCATACATAGATGAAAACGTACAAGCTTTAAAGGATGGCAGGGAAAGGAGCATCACCAAGCCATTGGATAATGTTGCGACCAAGTTCGTCGAAACATGGGAAGTCGAATCAGGGCTTAAGACATTCGGGGAAGCAGTAGCAGATTTGATGGATTTTCAAATCGAAGAAGGAAGGCAACATGATTTGACAATTGACGAATGGCTAGAATTTGCTAAGAAGGTTTCATTTCATGAAGCCCGTGAAAAAGCCAGGTCAATGGGCATAGAAGCTTCGTGGGATTGTGAATTGTCTAGAACACCCGAGGGTTATTATCAGATCCAGGGTGGAGTCGAGTATGCGATAGCAAAATCACTTGCTGTAGCCCCTTTTGCTGACATCCTCTGGATGGAGACAAAAACGGCTGATTTAGCCGATGCGACAGAATTTGCGGAAGCTATCCACAGTGTATATCCAGATAAGATGTTGGCCTACAATTTGTCACCTTCATTTAATTGGGACACAACGGGAATGAGCGATGACGAAATGGTAAACTTCCCCAAAGAGTTGGGGAAGCTCGGGTTTGTCTTTAACTTCATCACATATGGAGGTCATCAAATAGACGGACTGGCGGCTGAAGAATTTGCAAGTGCTTTACTAGAAGATGGGATGCTTGCACTGGCCCGCTTACAACGTAAGTTCAGGTTACTCGATTCACCCTATAAGACACCTCAAACCTATGTTGGTGGACCTCGTGCCGATGGTGCCCTTATGGCTACTTCCGGACGCACCGCAACAACCAAGGCTATGGGAAAGGGATCCACACAGTATCAGCATTTGGTCCAGACAGAGGTTCCACCCAAACTTCTGGAAGGTTGGCTTGAGCATTGGGCGGAACACTATAAAATTGCAGGGGCCTTGCGCGTTGAACTACGGCCGCACAAAGCCGGCTCGGATTTATTGGAATTGACTATTCTAGATGAATCAAAAAATAAGATGGCTAATGCGGTGTTTGCATCAATACAGGATCTCAGAGGCAAGAATATTCTTTCTGTTAGAGATCAAAATACATTTAATGAGGATTTCCGTAAAAAGCGTTTAATGACATTAATCCATTTATTTTTGATTCATCGGTATAAGAGTGATTCGGTACATTATGTTAACCCCACCGATGATAATCAGAAGCAAACAAAGGGCATGAAAGCTTTAGGCATTTATGACGAGGTCAACACTGAAATAGGTGATATTATTGTAGCTGGAGTCAATACTGACCGCGTAAAAGAGCTGCTTAATCCTGACCTGATCGAACTAAAAAACCTTATTACAAAAAGATCAAAAGCGAAGAGACCGAAAATAAAGAAGAATTGAGAATCGTGCGGGCACCTTACAATGCATAGTGCAGCCGTCTGGCTTTTTATAAATGCGTCATGACTATAAGAACAAATCATATGATAAGAGGAAAAGATAGATTTTTGTTAAAAGTTTAGATGTACTCGGAATTGGAGTTATCCCTTATTTCCCACACTCATTAGTTTCGTGCGAGTTTGCATAGTCGATTTGTGTCAACTACTAAATTGGTTATTTCTGGTAAATGTATTTATTTTGGGGTCGTTATTTGGTTCATTCCTTCGATTTCCGCAAAGATACCTTATGAGTTAATTCGACCATTTGATATCATTTAATGATATTGCTAGCGATTTATAATATGTTGTAAATTTAATAAGTTAGCCTGAGTAAATACTGTTTAGAATGAATGTCAAGGAAATTTCAGTGAGTATGATTTTTAAAGTTTATAAAATATCTATAGGGTCTCTAAAGGTAAGAATTTCCACGGATTGATGCTACACTATTGAAATGTGACCATCTTTTCATTCATTATTTTCAGTTGAATATTTAGATTTATATTTTTTGAAAACCATGAATTCATTTCATTGGGTGAGGATATAGGAGTAAGATGTTCTGGAAAATATTTTTAGTTTTTTTACTAGTTGCCGCGAATGGATTTTTTGTCGCTGCCGAATTTGCTCTCGTAAAGCTTAGAATTCAAGAAATAAAAATCTTAGCGCGTAAGGGAAGTAAGACCGCTAAGCTTGTAGAGAAGATTGTTGCGAATTTAGATGCCTATCTATCGGCTTGTCAGCTTGGGATTACCCTTGCCAGTTTAGGTTTGGGTTGGGTTGGCGAACCGTTAGTCGCGAGATCGATTGAACCTGCTTTTAACTCCCTGGGTATTCCAGAAGACAGGGTACATCTTGTAGCTTTCCCGATTGCTTTTATCATAATTACCCTGCTGCACATTACACTTGGTGAGCAGGTGCCCAAGATTTTAGCCATAAAGAAGTATAAGCGGACCGCGCTTACGATATCAATGCCATTGGCCATTTTTTATAAGATTTTCAAACCATTTATTTGGGTCCTCAACACAATAAGTAATTTGATGCTGAGGGTAATTGGCATCCAGATCACCTCGGAGCACGGTGAAGTACATACGGAGGATGAGGTAAGGGCAATCCTACTTGAATCAGCAGCAGTGGGTCACCTCACTCTAGGGGAACGGCTGATCATGGAAAATGTGCTGGATTTAGAAAATAAAATTGCTCGTCGATATATGCTACCCAGGGACCAGATCATTTATCTGGATAAGAATGATACAATGGAGGAAAAGCTACGAATTGCGTCAGAGTCTGGCCACACCCGCTTGCCTCTATGCGATGGTGATCTTGAACATATTATTGGAATTGTACATGTTAAGGATATCTTCCAGACTCTTGCAAGGAAGCAGGAGCTTAAAGCTCTCGTCGATGTTGCTCGCAAACCTACTTTTCTTCCAGAAACGTTTGCACTCGATGCATTACTTCGCGAGTTTCAAAAAAAACACACAGCTTTGGCCATTCTTGTTGATGAATACGGGGTTGTATCAGGAATGATTACGCTTGAAAATGTGCTTGAGGAACTGGTAGGTCCAATACAGGATGAGTTTGATAGTGAAGCTCCATCAATAATGAAGATAGGAGCTGACAGCTTTGAGGTTGATGCTGCTTGCACCGTTGACGAAATTGAAAAAAAACTGGAAATTGAATTATCTGATTCAAATGCCGATACGATTGGAGGGGTGCTGATTGAAATGTTGGGTCATATACCCACAGTGAATGAGAGCGCTGTATTGGGGGAGCATGAGGTCACCGTGCTAGAGGCTGATCCGACAAGGGTACGTAGAGTCCGGATTAGAAGGTTAAGACGCGATGAAATCGCAGAGGTCTCGGATG
>Ga0214471_10002030_pt1 | contig 15964 bp, 10 predicted proteins | sample RVTome_5_FD_207665 | JGI IMG/M metagenome (GOLD analysis project Ga0214471, IMG submission 207665) | Soil microbial communities from uranium-contaminated site in the Upper Colorado River Basin, Wyoming, United States - RVT142D155 | ecosystem: Environmental > Terrestrial > Soil > Contaminated >... | reverse complement strand
CATCTAATCCTTCTGTGCATATCCCGGCACGCCGGCAGCGGTTCCAGCAGCGCGAGCAGCAGTTCCCGCGCGAGCAGGAGCTCCCGCAGCGCGAGCAGCAGTTCCCGCGCGAGCAGGAGTTCCCGCGCGCGTTACGCTTGGCTCGGGCAACCAGGAGGCCTCGACGATGACCACGACCCAGACCCCGGACCCCGCTCCCGCGCCGGCGCCCGACCTCGACGCGCTCCGCCGCTACCGCCGGGCCGCCAACTACCTCGCCGCTGCCCAGGTCTACCTCCAGTCGAACGCCCTCCTCCGCGAACCGCTCCGGCCGGAGCACGTCAAGCCCCGCCTGCTCGGGCACTGGGGCGCGGCGCCGGCGATCAACCTCGTCTACGCCCACCTCGACCGGCTCGTCCGCGATCGCGACCTCGAGGTCCTCCTCATCACCGGCCCCGGACACGGCGCCGCCGCCAATCTCGCCAACCACTTCCTTGACGGGTCGCTCGAGGCGTTCTACCCGGACATGACCCGCGATGCGGCCGGCGTGGAACGCTTCGTCCGCGCGTTCTCGTGGCCGGCCGGCTTCCCGAGCCACCTCACGCCCGGCACGCCGGGGACGATCCACGAGGGCGGGGAGCTCGGTTACGCGCTCGCGACGGCGTTCGGCGCGGCGATGGACAACCCGGACCTGTTCGTGGCCTGCATCGTCGGCGACGGCGAGGCGGAGGCGGGACCGACCGCGGGATCGTGGAACGGCAACCGCTTCCTCGACCCGGCGACCGGCGGGGCCGTCCTGCCGATCCTCGACGTCAACGGCTACAAGATCTCGAGCGCGACGATCTCCGGGACGATGACCGACGAGGAGCTCGTCACCCTCTACACCGGCTACGGCTGGGACCCGATCGTCGTGTCCGGCGACGACGACGGGGTCGACGAGCGGATGGCCGCCGCGCTCGATCGGGCCGCGGGCCGGATCGCGGACCTCCAGGCTCGCGCCCGCGGCGGCGAGCGGATCCTCCGGCCGCGCTGGCCGATGATCGTGCTCCGCACGCCGAAGGGCTGGACGGGGCCGAAGGAGGTCGACGGCAAGCGGGTCGAGGGCTCGTTCCGCTCGCACCAGGTCCCCGCCGGCGAGCTGCGGACCAACCCGGCCCACCTCGCGATCGTCGAGGCGTGGCTCCACTCGTACCTTCCGGACGAGCTGTTCGACGCGGACGGCCGCCCGGCGCCGGACATCCTCGCCTTCCCTCCGCAGGACGACCGTCGCCTCGGCATGGGCACGGTCGCGATCGGCGGCCTGCGCCGGGTCCCGCTCGACCTGCCGGACGCGGCGATCGCCGATCTCCCGGTCGCCCGCCCCGGCGGATCGGACGCCGGCGCCCTCGAGCAGGTGGGCCAGTACCTCGCCGAGGTCATGCGCCGGAGCGAGGCGGACCGCAACTTCCGGATCTTCTGCCCGGACGAGCTCGAGTCGAACAAGCTCGGCGCCGTGCTCGCCGTGACCGGCCGGGCCCACACCTGGTCAGACGAGGCGGATTCGCGCTTCACGCCGGACGGGCGCGTCGTCGAGGTCCTCGCGGAGCACCTGTGCGAGGGCTTCCTCGAGGGCTATCTCAAGACCGGGCGGCACGGCCTGTTCCCGTGCTATGAGGCGTTCATCGCCATCGTCGACTCGATGATCGCCCAGTACGCCAAGTGGCTGAAGGTCTCGAAGGAGGTGCCGTGGCGGCCGCCGCTCGCCTCGCTCAACCTCCTGCTCACGTCCGACGCCTGGCGCCAGGACCACAACGGCTACAGCCACCAGAACCCCGGGTTCATCAACAGCCTGCTCACGAAGAAAGGCTCGGTCCTGCGGATCACCCTGCCGTGCGACGCGAACACGCTCGTCGAGACGATCGCCCGCTGCCTGCGCAGCACCGGCTACATCAACCTCGTCATCGCCACGAAGCAGCCGCTCCCGCAGTGGCTGACGATCGACGAGGCCAAGGCCCACGCGAGCGCAGGCGTGTCGATCTGGCGCTGGGCGTCGACCGACGATGGGATCGACCCCGACGTCGTCATGGCCTCGGCCGGCATGGTCCCGACGATGGAGACCCTCGCCGCGATCGATCTGCTCCGGGCCGACGTGCCGGACCTGCGGGTCCGGATGGTCAATGTGATGGATCTCCTGCGCCTCGACTCGCGCCGCTCCCACCCGCACGCCCTCGAGCCGGAGCCGTTCAACGCGCTGTTCACGACGGACCGCCCGGTCGTGTTCTCGTTCCACGGCTACCCGTCGGCGATCCACCAGCTCATCAGCGCCCGGCCCAACCCGCTTCGCTTCCACGTCCGCGGCTACTCTGAGGAGGGCATCACGACGACCCCGTTCGACATGCTCGTGCGCAACGGCACGTCGCGCTTCCAGCTCGCGACCGAGGCGATCCGGCGGGCGGGGCGAGCCGAGACGCGCGACGGCGCGCGGGCGATCGACCGCTACCTGCTCCGCCTCGAGGAACACGCCGCCTTCATCCGTGAGTTCGGCGAGGATCCGCCCGATATCACCGGCTGGCGCTGGCCGGATCCCGCCGCCGAGGCGGTCGGCGAGAGCCCCGCCTGACGCCGCGGCCGGGGACCGGGACCGGGCGGAACGATCGGCCGATGCGGGTCCTCGTCCTCAACGCCGGGTCGAGCACGCTCAAGGCGGGCGTGGTCGATCATCCGCGGCGCGAGCCGATCTTCGCGACGACGCTCGACTGGGGGGCCGACGCGAGCCGGACCGCCGGGCGGGCCGACGCGCTCGCGCGCCTGCTCGAGACGCTCGTGGTCGAGGGGGTGCCGATCGGGTCGATCGAGGCGGTCGGGCACCGGGTCGTCCACGGCGGCGAGCGATTCGTCGAACCGACGCTCGTCGACGACGAGGTGCTCGCCGCGCTCGACGACCTCGCCCCGCTCGCCCCGCTCCACAACCCGGTCGCAGTCGAGGCGATCCGATCCGCGCTTGCAGCGCTGCCGGACGTGCCGCACGTCGCGGCGTTCGACACGGCCGTCCACGCGACCCTCGACGACGCCGCCCGGCGCTACGCCCTGCCGGCTGACTGGACGGAGCCGCACGGGATCCGGCGGTTCGGATTCCACGGGCTGTCGGTCGAGTGGGCGATCCGCCGGGTGGGCGAGCTGATGGAGGCCGATCCGGCCGACCTGGGTCTCGTCGTCGCCCACCTCGGATCCGGCTGCTCGGTGACGGCGGTCGCGGGCGGCCGGTCCGTCGCGACGTCGATGGGCATGACCCCGCTCGAGGGACTCGTGATGGGAACGCGGGCGGGTTCGGTCGACCCCGGCATCCTGCTCCGCCTGCTCGCGGTCGGGGTCACCGTCGACGACCTGGCCGACGGTCTCGACCACCGCTCGGGGCTGCTCGCGCTGGCCGGCTCGGCCGACATGCGCGCCCTGCTCGATCACGAAACCGCGGGCGACGCGGCCGCCGGGCTCGGCGTCGAGCTGTTCGTCCGCCGCGCTGCCGAGGCGGTGGCGGCCGCCGCGACCTCGCTCGCGCGGCTCGATGCGCTCGTCTTCACCGGCGGCATCGGCGAACACGCGGCGCCGATCAGGGAGCGGATCGCACGCCGGCTCGGCGTGCTCGCGATCGCCGGAAGCGTCGACGGCGGCCTCGCCGGCGCGGTAGATGAAGACGCCGTCCTGACACCCGCCGGCGCCCGCCCCGCCGTGCTCCGGATCGAGGCCCGCGAGGATCTCATCATCGCCGCCGCGGCGGCCCGCGTCGCCGGCGCCTGACGCGCGTCCGACCCCGGAATGCGACCGTCAGGGCTCCGGGTCGACGACCCCCACGCCGGGCCGGTAGGGCACGTAGTCCGGCCACCACATCGCCGCGTCGACCTCCGCCGCGAGGTCGATCCCCGGCGGGAGCGGCGAGAGCCCCTCGGCCATCGCCTCTCGGGCGACGACGACGGCGATCCGGTGCGACACCTCGCGCAGCCCCGCCACCGGCGGGTAGAGCGCTCCGATCGCGAGTCGCTCGTCGGTCACGCACGTGGCGAGCTCGCGCGCCGCGGCGAGGACCATCGCGTCGCTCACCGCCCGCGCCTCGGCCACGATCGTCCCGAGCCCGAGACCCGGGAACACGAACACGTTGTTCGCCTGGCCCACGATCCGCTCCGTGCCGTCGACCGTCACCGGCGCGAACGGCGAGCCGGTCGCCACGAACGCCCGACCGTCGGTCCAGCGCAGGACGTCGGCCGGCGTCGCCTCGACGGCGGAGGTCGGGTTCGACAGCGCGAGGACGACGGGCCGGTCCGTCCCCGCGGCAACGGCCCGGATGACCGGCTCCGGAAACGTGCCCGCGACCCCGGTCGTGCCGACGAGCACGGTCGGTCGCATGGCCGACACGGTCGCGAGCAGGTCCGGCGGCGTCACGCCGCCGGCGTCGAGCCCGAACCCCGCCGCCTCGGCGGCCGGGAGCGCCAGCTCGCGCTTCGCCGCGTCGATGTCGGCCCGCCCGTCGTGGACGAGCCCGTGCGAGTCGACAAGGACGACCGTCCGCGCCAGCGCATCGGCCGACATCCCGTCCTCGGCGAGCGCCCGCCGGAGGAGGCGCGCGATGCCGATCCCGGCCCCGCCGGCCCCGGCGAGGACGAAGCGCTGGTCGGCCAGCCCGGTGCCAAGCGCCCGGGTCGCCGCGAGCACGCCGGCGACGACGACGGCCGACGTGCCCTGGACGTCGTCGTTGAACGACGGCACCCGGTCGCGGTACCGATCGAGGATGCGCAGCGCGTTGCCCTGCTTGAAGTCCTCCCACTGGATGACGCAGCCCGGCCAGACCTCGCCGACCGCCGCCACGAACGCCTCGACGAGCGCGTCGTAGGCGGCGCCGCGCAGCCGCGGCTCGCGGTGGCCGAGGTAGAGCGAATCGTCGAGCAGGGCCCGGTTGTCGGTCCCCACGTCGAGCGACACCGGCAGGGTGAGCGCCGGGTGGATCCCGCACGCGGCGGTGTACAGGGCGAGCTTGCCGATCGGGATCGCCATCCCGCCGGCACCCTGGTCGCCGAGGCCGAGGATCCGCTCGTTGTCGGTCACGACGATGAGCCGGACGTCCTCGTACGGGCTGTTGCGCAGGAGGTCCGGGATCCGGTCGACCATCTCCGGCGTGATCCATACGCCCCGGGTCCGCCGGAGGATGTGGCTGAACTCCTGGCAGGCGCGGCCGACCGTCGGCGTGTAGACGATCGGCAGGAACTCCTCGAGGTGCTCGGCGAGGACCCGGTAGAACAGCGTCGCGTTGCGGTCCTGGAGGGCGGCCAGGCCGATGTAGCGCTCGAGGTCGTCGGTCTTGCGGCGGAGGTGCTCGAGCTCGAGCAGGAGCTGGTCGTCGATCGACAGGATCCGGTCCGGCAGCAGGCCGCGCAGCCGGAACGCGTCGCGCTCGGCCTCGGGGAAAGCGAGGTCCTTGGTCAGGAGGCGGCTCCCGAGGAGGGCGGATCCGGTCAGCCCGATCGGGGCCGTCCGGCCGGCGGCGATCGCATCGAACGGTGGCGGCAGGGGTCGCACGGGATCGAGGATAGCGAGCCGGCCGACCCCGGCAGAGGGCCGAACCGCCTAGCCTGACGCGCCCTTCCGCCGGTCGCGCCGGCGCGCCCGCTGCTCGTCGGGACCCGTCCAGCGGGCCGACAGGGGCGTGTCGAGCCGGATGCCGATCACGTCGAGGATGCGCCCGACCGTGTGATCGACGAGTTCGTCGATCGAGGACGGCCGGGTGTAGAAGCCGGGCGACGGCGGGCAGACGATCGCGCCCATCTCGGTCACCGCGACCATGAGCCGGAGGTGGCCGAGGTGAAGCGGCGCCTCGCGCGGGGAAAGGACGAGTCGGCGACGCTCCTTGAGCGTCACGTCCGCCGCCCGCTCGAGCAGGTTGTCGCTGGCCGACGTGGCGATCGCCGACAGGGTGCCCATCGAGCACGGGACGACGGCCATCGCGTCGATCGGGTACGAGCCGGACGAGATCGCGGCAGCGATGTCGCCGAACCGATAGCGGACCGTCGCGAGCGCCTCGACCGCGTCCGGGTCGCGGTCGGTCTCGAGCTCGATCGTCTGGCGCGCGGCCGGGCTCATGATCAGGTGGGTCTCGACGCCGGCCTGGCGGGCGAGCACCTCGACCAACCGGATGCCGTAGATGACGCCGCTCGCGCCGGTGATACCGACGATGAGCCGGAACGGGTCTGCCATGGCCGCATCATAGCCGCCGGGCGCCGGTTGACCCGGCCGATTCGACGTCCATAGGATACCGTTGCATACGATGACCGATCCTCACCGTGGCACGGCCGAGCCCGTCTTCTCCGGCATGATCGACGCCCGCGAGCGGGTGACCGGCCGGGTGCCGTACACGATCGACGTGGCGCTGCCCGGGATGCTCGAGGCCGCCGTCCTGCGCAGCCCGCTGCCGCACGCCCGGGTCCGCTCGGTCGACGTGACTGCCGCGCGCCGGGTCCCGGGCGTGGTCGCCGTCCTGACCGGCGCCGACCTCGTCGCGTGGGGCGACGTGCGGACCCACTTCGGGCCGGTCTTTCGCGATCGGCCGATCCTCGCCATCGACAAGGTCCGCTACGTCGGCGACCCGGTCGTCGCGGTGGCCGGGGTCGACCGCGACGCCGCCCGCGAGGCGCTCGACCTCGTCGAGGTCGACTACGACGAGCTGCCGGCGGTCCTGTCGATCGACGATGCCCTGGCCGACGGAGCCACGCTCATTCACGAGGGCCCGCCAAACGTCGGCGCCACGTTCGCCGACGTCATCGTCAACGCCGCCGGCGGCTCGAACATCTGCAACCAGTTCCGGCTCCGCCACGGCGACGTGGAGCGCGGCTTCGCGGAAGCGGACCACGTCTTCGAGGACGTTATGACGAGCCCGCCCGTCGGCCACGTGCCGCTCGAGACGCACGCGGCGGTCGCCCACTTCGCCGGCGGCGGGCTGACCGTCTATGCGACGACCCAGATCCCGTTCATGGTCCGCTCGCAGCTCGCGGAGATCTTCGGCCTTCCGGCCAGCCGCGTCCGGGTCATCGTCCGGACCCTCGGCGGCGGCTACGGCGCGAAGTGCTACCCGGCGATCGAGCCGATCGCGGCCGTCCTGGCCCGCGCGACCGGGCGTCCCGTCCGGCTCCACCTGTCGCGCGAGGAGGAGTTCGTCACGATCACCAAGCACGCCGTCCGGGTGCGGATGACGACCGGACTTCGGTCCGACGGAACGATCGTCGCGCGCAGGGCGACCTGCCACTTCAACACCGGCGCCTACGCCGACATCGGGCCACGCCTGATCAAGAACGGCGGCTACGGGACCGGCGGGCCGCACCACGTCCCGAACGTGTGGGTCGACTCATACGCCGTGTACACGAACCTGCCGCCGGCCGGCGCGTTCCGCGGCTACGGGATCAGTCAGGCGGCCTGGGCGTACGAGACGCAGATGGACCTCATCGCCGAGCGGCTCGGGATGGATCCGCTCGAGCTGCGGATGAAGAACCTGCTCGTCGACGGGCAGGCGTTCGCGACCGGGGACGTCATGACCGATGCGCACTTCCGGGAGCTGCTGAGCGGCGTCGCGGAGCGGATCGGCTGGCAGGCGGGCGAGGGGCCGATCCGGAACGGGTCGAAGGTCCGGGCGAAGGGGCTGTCGTGCATCATCAAGGGCTCGATCACGCCGTCCACGTCGACGGCCACGGTCAAGCTCAACGACGACGGCTCCGTCCACGTGCTCACGAGCTCGGTCGAGATGGGCCAGGGACTCCAATCCGCGATGGCGATCGTGGCGGCGGAGCGGCTCGGAATCCCGGTCGGGCGGATCACCGTGTCGACGCCGGACACGGACCTCACGCCGTACGACCAGCAAACCTCGTCGAGCCGGTCGTCGTTCGCGATGGGCGGCGCGGTCGAGCGGGCCTGCGACGGGATCGCCGACCAGCTCCGCGAGCTCGCTTCCGACGCGCTCGAGATCGGGGTCGCGGACCTCGAGCTGGCCGGCGGACGGGTTCGGGTCAAGGGCTCACCGGACCGGTCCGTGGACTACGCCACGGTCGTCCGGCGCGCCCGGCGCGGCAACCTCCTCGCCGACGGTGTGTTCCAGACCGAAGGCGGCCTCGATCCCGAGACCGGCCAGGGGATCGCCGCCCCGCACTGGCACCAGGCGGCCGGCGCGGCCGAGGTGGAGGTGGACCTCGAGACGGGCCGGGTCGAGGTCCTCCGCTACCACGCCGGGATCTACGCGGGGCGGATCCTCAACCCGGTCCAATGCGACCTCCAGACGGAGGGCAACGTCGCGTTCGGCGTCGGCCAGGCGCTGTTCGAGTCGCTGGTCTTCGACGGCGGCCAACTCCAGAACGGCAATCTCGCCGACTACATGATCGCGAGCGCGGAGGACATGCCCCGCGAGCTGACCGTGTCGGTCCTCGAGAATCCGGCCAGCCGCGAGATCCACGGGGTCGGCGAGACGTCGCTGCCGGCGGTCATGCCGGCGATCGCCAACGCGATCGCGCGAGCCACGGGCGTCCGGATCACGGACCTGCCGGTGACCCCGGAGAAGATCCTGCGCGGCCTCGCCGCGAACGGGGCGACCACGGCCGACTAGCGCTGGCAGGCGCCCGAACGCGCGGCGCTCAGCGGTGGGCGCAGACCACGTCGACGAGCGCGGGCCGGCCCTCGCCGAGCACGACCGCCGCGGCCCGGCGGACCGCAGGGGCGATCGCCGCCGGATCCTCGATCGGGCCCTCGGCGTGCCAGTCGAACGAGCGGGCGAGCCCGGCGAAGTCCGGTGCCGGGGCATCGATCGCGACCCCGACGTGGGCGCGGGCGAGGTCCGATCCGCGCGCCCGGGCGATCCGGATCTGGTGCTCCCAGTCGTTGTAGTACGCGCGGTTGTTGACCATCACGACGAGGAGCGGGATGCCGTGCGCGGCCGCGATCCACGGCGCCGCCCCGTCGAACAGGAGGTCGCCGTCCGGCTGGAGGTCGACGACGAGCCGGCCGCTGCCGCGATGCGCGAGCGCGACGCCGAGCGAGATCCCGATCTGGGTCGCCGTGCCGAGGCTGCGCCCCGGGTGCCGGTACGCGCGATCGACGTCCCACAGCCGGAGCGCCCAGTCGTTGGCCGTCCCGGCCGAGAGAACCCAGTCGTGGTCGCGCACCGCTGCCCAGACTTCGGTCACGAGGCGAGAGGGCGAGATCGGGCGCTCGGCGGCACGCGCGTCGGCCGTCGCCCGCCAGATCGCCCGGGTCGTCGCATGCAGGTCGGCGAGGCTCGCCCGGCGGGCCTCTCGCTCGGCGGCGCGCGACGCCGGCTCGCGGGCAACGCGGTCCCGGACCATCTCGATGAGGAGCGGAAGCGCGACGGACGTGTCAGTCGTGACGCGCAGGTCCATCGGCAGCGCCGGACCGGCGTCGTGGACCCAGGCGGACACGTGGTGCTCGTTGAACCCGATGTCGACGACCCGGCAACCGTCCGCCAGCCGCGACCGCACCTCGCGCGCCGGCGGCGTCGTCGTGAGCAGCGCCCGCGATGCGTCGCGCACGTCCAGCAGGACCACGAGGTCCGCGTCGTCGACCGCGTCGCCCCCGGTCACGTTGAGTCGGTGACCCGTCGGCGCGTTGAGCCGATCGTTCGTGTCGACGATGCCGGCCCCGGCGAGCTCGGCGAGCTCCGGGATCCAGTCGAAGGCACGCGCGTCCCGGCCGGCGTAGCCGGCGACGACGAGCGGCCGGCGCGCCGCGACGAGCAGGTTCGCCGCCTCCTCGAGCGCCGCCGGATCGGGCCCCATCGGACGGCCGGGACCGGCCCGCGCCCAATCGACCGGGCTTATCGGCCCGTCGAGCGCCCGCTCCTGGAGGTCCGCATCGAGGGCGAGGTAGACGGGCCCGGCCGGCTCCGTCAGGGCGACCGCGCGGGCCCGGGCAAACGCCTCGCCGAACGCCTCGATCGACGCCGGCTGGTCGTCCCATTTCGTGAACTCGCGAACGGCGGCGGCCTGGATGCTCGAGGTGTGGATCCAGTCGATCCACGGCCGGCGCCGAGCGGTGTCCATCGGGCCGGCGCCGCCCAGGACGAGCACCGGCGTCCGGTCGAGGAACGCGGTGAAGACGCCGAGGGCGCCGTGGAGCAGGCCGACCGTGTCGTGGAGCAGCGCGGCCATCGGCTGCCCGGACGCCTTGGCGTAGCCGTGGGCGAGATTGACGGCGAGCTTCTCGTGCGGCACGAGCAGGAGTTCCGGCGCGCCGGGCCGGTTGACGAGCGAGTCGTGGAGGCCGCGGAAGCTCGCGCCCGGGTTGAGCGCGACATAGCGGATGCCCTGCCCGGCGAGCAGGTCGACGATGACGTCGGAGCCGTAGCGGGGGCCCTCTCCGGACACTGCGCTCCCTCACGTGGTGTACGGCTGCATACGCTATCACGGCGCCCCGCCGGTTCCCGGCGCCGGTTGCCCGCGCCGCGTCGGGCCGATTAGAATGCCGCTGTATACCGGGCCGCGGCCCGGGCTCCCCGCCCGCAGCGTACCGAGGTCCACCGGTGCCCGACCCGCTCGCGTTCTACCAGCCGACGTCCCTCGACGAGGCCGTTCGCCTGCTCGACGAGCTCGGCGACGAGGCCAAGGTCGTGGCCGGCTCGACCGCGCTCACGATCATGCTCCGGCAGCGCCTCATCGCGCCGTCCGCGCTCGTCCACATCGGCCGGCTGCCGGGGCTCGACACGATCCAGGTGCGCGACGGCGAGCTCGTCATCGGCGCGCTCGTCCGCCACCGCGAGGTCGAGCTGAGCCCGATCGTGCGGGCCCACCTCCCGGTTCTCGCCCGGACGTTCGGCGTCGTCGCGAACGTTCGCGTGCGCAACGCCGCGACGGTCGGTGGCGTGCTCGCCGAGTCCGACTACGCGTCCGATCCGCCGGCCGTCTTCCTCGCCCTCGACGCGACGGTCGACGTGCGCGGGCCGTCCGGCCCGCGGGTGATCCCGATCGCCGACTTCTTCGTCGCGTTCTACGAGACCGCGATCGAGCCGAACGAGCTCGTCACCGGCATCCGCGTCCCGATCCCGGCGGCCGGGACTGCGGCCGTCTACGAGAAGTTCGTGACCCGCTCGTCGGAGGACCGGCCGTGCGTCGGGGTCGCCGCGGTCTATCGCGAGGACGCCGGCGCGTGCGCGGACCTGCGGGTGGCCGTGGGGGCGGCGGCGGAGACGCCCCAGCGCTACCCGGACCTCGAGGCGACCGCCCTCGGCGCGCCGCTCGACGGCGACCGGATCCGGGCGATCGCGGACGGCTACGCGGAGCGGGTCGACCCGCTCGACGACATGCGCGGCTCCGCCTGGTACCGGACCGAGATGGTCCGGGTCTGGGTCCGCCGGGCGATCGAGCACGCGATGGACGAGGCGCGCGGCGGCGGCCGGCCCGCCTGACCCGCGGACGATGACCGACTTCGCGCATCGGGCCCCGATCGACCCCGCCCGGGGCGGCATGCTCGACGCGGTCGAGCGGGTGACCGGCCGCGTCCCGTACACGATCGACGTCGCCGTCCCCGGCATGCTCCACGCCCGGCTCCTGCGCAGTCCGCTGCCGCACGCCCGGATCCGCTCGATCGACGTGACCCGCGCGCGACGCGTGCCGGGGGTCGTCGCCGTGCTGACCGGCGCGGAACTCGTCGCTCGGGGCGACCTCCAGCCGTGGTACGGACCGGTCTTCCGCGACCAGCCGATCCTCGCCATCGACACCGTCCGCCACGTCGGCGAGCCGGTCGTCGGCGTCGCGGCAGTGGACCTCGACGCGGCCCAGGAGGCGCTCGACCTCCTCGACGTCGAGTACGAGGAGCTGCCGGCTGTCTTCTCGCTCGAGGAGGCGCTCGCCGAGGGCGCGCCGCTCGTCCACGAGGAGCCGCCGCGGACCGGCCGGACGTTCGCCGACGTGATCGTCGACGCGGAGCCCGGGACGAACATCTGCAACCACTTCCGGCTGCGCAAGGGCGACGTCGAGGCCGGCTTCGCCGAGGCCGACGAGGTCTTCGACGACGTGTTCTCGAGCCCGCCCGTCCAGCACGTGCCGATGGAGACTCACGCCTGCGTCGCCGACGTGCGCGACGGTCGCGTGACGCTCTGGGTCGGCACCCAGATCCCGTTCGTCGTCCGCTCGCAGATCGCCGAGATCTTCGGCATCCCGCAGTCGCGTGTGCGGGTCATCGTGCCGACCCTCGGCGGCGGGTACGGCGCGAAGTGCTACCCGAAGATCGAGCCGGTCACGGCCGCGCTCGCGCTCGTTGCCCGGCGTCCGGTCCGGCTCCACCTGTCGCGCGAGGAGGAGTTCGTGACGGTCACGAAGCACGCCGCGCGGATTCGCCTGCGGACCGGGGTCACCCGCGACGGTCGGATCGTGGCGCGCCACAACACGTGCCACTTCAACACCGGCGCGTACGGGGACATCGGGCCGCGGCTGATCAAGAACGGCGGCTACGGCACGGGCGGCCCGCACCACGTGCCGAACGTGTGGATCGATTCCTACGCCGTCTACACGAACCTCGCGCCGGCCGGCGCGTTCCGCGGCTATGGGATCAACCAGGCCGCCTGGGCGTACGAGTCGCAGCTCGACCTCATCGCCGACCGGCTCGCAATCGACCCGGTCGAGGTGCGCCGGCGGAACCTGCTCCGCGACGGCGACCGGGTCATGACCGGCGAGGCGATGGTCGACGCGCACTTCCACGAGCTGCTCGAGCGCGCGGCGTCGTGGATCGGCTGGGACGGCGGCGCGGCCGTCCGCGACGGGTCGCGCGTGAGGGGCAAGGGCGTGAGCGTGATCATCAAGGGCTCCGTGACGCCGTCGACCTCGACCGCGTCGGCCAAGCTCAACGAGGACGGCAGCCTCGACCTCCTGACCAGCTCGGTCGAGATGGGCCAGGGGATGCACATGACCCTCGCCCTGTTCGCCGCGGAGCGGCTCGGCATCCCGGCCGACCGGATCCACGTCACGACCCCGGACACGGACGTCACGCCGTACGACCAGCAGACGAGCTCCTCACGAACGACCCACTCGATGGGCACCGCCGTCGTCGGCGCGGTCGACGACATCCGGGCCCAGCTCGTTCGGCTCGCGGCAGAGGAGCTCGAGATCGCACCGGGCGACCTCGAGGTGGCCGACGGCACCGTCCGGCCACGCGGGGCGCCGGACCGGGCGATCGCCTTCGGCGAGCTCGTCCGGCGGAGCCGGTCCGGCAACCTGCTCGGCAGCGCGACGTTCCGGACCGAGGGCGGCCTCGATCCCGAGACGGGGCTCGGCATCGGGTCGGTGCACTGGCACCAGGCGGCCGGCGCGGCGGAGGTCGCGGTCGACCTCGAGACCGGCAAGGTCGAGATCCTCCGCTACCACGCCGGCGTGTATGCCGGCCGGGTCATGAACCCGGTCCAGGCGGAGCTCCAGACGGAGGGCAACGTCGCGTTCGGGGTGGGCCAGGCGCTGTTCGAGGAGATGGTCTTCGACGGCGGCCAGCTCCAGAACGGCAACCTCGGCGACTACATGATCGCGAGCGTCGAGGACATGCCGGGCGAGCTCAACACGGACGTCCTCGAGCATCGCGCGGCGAACGATATCCACGGCATCGGCGAGACCTCGCTACCGCCGGTCATGGCGGCGGTCGGCAACGCCGTCTACCACGCCACCGGCGTCCGGATCACGGACCTGCCGATTACCCCGGAGAAGGTCCTGCGTGGGCTGCGCGCGCGCGCCGGGGCCGCCGCCACACCCGACACCCTCGAGGAGGTTCCCGTCCGATGACGTCGACCGGCGCCACGGGCGCCACCGAACCCCGGCCGGCCGACGCCGACGGCAAGCTGTCGCTCACCCTGCGGGTCAACGGTCGGGACCACGCCGTGCGCGCCCGCGTCCACCACACCCTGCTCGACGTCCTCCGCTCGGAGATCGGCCTGACCGGCCCGCGCGAGGGCTGCGGCGTCGGCATGTGCGGCGCGTGCACGGTGCTCGTCGACGGTCGGCCGATCTCCGGCTGCCTCCTGCCGGCGGTCATGGCCGAGGGCGTCGAGATCACGACGGTCGAGGGGCTCGAGGGACCGAACGGCGAGCTCCACCCGATCCAGGAGGCATACGTCGCCCATACCGGCTTCCAGTGCTCGTACTGCACGCCCGGGTTCATCCTCGCCACGAAGGCGCTCCTCGACGAGCGACCGGACGTGACCCGCGAGGAGGCGACCGCCTACCTCGCCGGGAACCTCTGCCGCTGCGGGAGCTACGTGAAGATCCTCGACTCCGTGATGGACGCGCGCGACCGCGTGCGGGACGGGTGACCGACGGCGCGCCGGGCCTCCCGATCCGGCTGACGGTCAACGGCACCGGGCACTTGCTCGCCGTCGACCCGGCCCGGCGCCTGCTCGACGTGCTCCGCGAGGACCTCGACCTGACCGGGACGAAGGAGAGCTGCGCGGTCGGCGTGTGCGGGGCGTGCTCCGTGCTCGTCGATGGGACGCTCGTATCGGCCTGCCTCATGCCGGCGATCCTCGCGGACGGCCGGTCGGTCACGACGATCGAGGGGCTCGCCCGGCCGAACGGTTCGCTGTCGGCTGTCCAGGAGGCGTTCATCGTCGAGGGCGGGCTCCAGTGCGGCGCGTGCACGCCGGGCCAGGTCGTCGCCGCCACGGCGCTGCTCGCCGAGAACCCCGCCCCGACTGACGACGAGATCAGCGACTGGATGGCCGGCAACCTGTGCCGCTGCACCGGGTATGCGGGGATCCTCCGCGCGATCCGGGCCGCCGCGGGAGCGGGCGGCCGATGACCGACGGATGAGCGACGCCGGTCACGACGACCACGGCCTGGGCGGCCGCCCGGACGCGGCCGTGCTCGCCGCCCTCGCCCGCCCGGAGGTGCGCGACGACGGCGCCGACAAGGTCACCGGCCGGACGCGCTACGCCGGCGATCGGACGATGCCCGGCGCGCTATGGGCGGCGTTCCTTGGCAGCCCCGTCCCGCACGGCCGGATCCGCTCGATCGACACGGCGCGGGCGCGCGCCCTGCCCGGCGTGCGGGCGGTCCTCACCGGGGCCGATGTCGAAGGCGTCCGCTTCGGCCGGCGGCTCCAGGACCGGCCGATCCTCGCCTGGGACCGGGTCCTGTTCGTCGGCGACCGGATCGCTGCCGTCGCCGCGGATTCGCTCGAGGCGGCCGAGGCCGCGGTGGCCGCGATCGAGCTCGACATCGAGGAGCTCGAGCCGGTGCTCGATCCGCTCCGCGCCCTCGACCCCGGCGCGCCGGTGCTCCACCCCGATGCCGAGGGCTACGCCTACCTCGGCGGGACCCGACAGCCGGTCGACCACCCGAACGTCCAGGGCGTCCTGCGCCGGCGGCGCGGCACGGACGATCTCGCCGCCGTGTTCGCCTCAGCGGCGCGCGTCTTCGAGCACGAGTTCACGACCCCCGCCCAGCACCACGGCTACATCGAGCCGCATGCGACGCTCGTCTGGATCGACGAGTCCGGCGTGGCCCACGTCGTCACGACGAACAAGACGCCGCAGGGGCTGCGCAACCAGATGGCGAAGGCGCTCGACCTGCCGGCGGACCGGATCGACGTCGACGCGGGCGCGATCGGCGGCGACTTCGGCGGCAAGGGCTACTGCATCGACGAGTACGCCTGCTACGTCCTCGCCCGGGCGACCGGCCGCCCGGTCCGGGCCGTCACCCGCTACGCGGACGAGCTCGCCGCGCTCAACGTTCGCCATGCCGCCCGGATCCGGCTGCGCACGGCGATCGACGCCGAGGGCGCGCTGCTCGCCCACGAGGCGGATGTCGTGTTCGACGGCGGGGCGTACGCGAGTGCCAAGCCGCTCCCCCACCTGTCGCTCGCCGGCGGCGTCGCGACGCTCTCCGCGTACCGCGTCCCGAACATCCGGATCGAGGCCCGGACGGTGTACACGAACGGGATCCCGGGCGGGCACATGCGCTCGCCGGGCGAGGTCCAGGCGCTGTTCGCCGGC
>Ga0214471_10002029_pt1 | contig 15968 bp, 7 predicted proteins | sample RVTome_5_FD_207665 | JGI IMG/M metagenome (GOLD analysis project Ga0214471, IMG submission 207665) | Soil microbial communities from uranium-contaminated site in the Upper Colorado River Basin, Wyoming, United States - RVT142D155 | ecosystem: Environmental > Terrestrial > Soil > Contaminated >... | reverse complement strand
GCCCAGACGAGGAAGGCGCAGCGCCCGCCGGCGAGCGGCGTCGCGCCCAGCCGGGCGGGCGCGGGCGCCGCCTCCGGGGCGGCCGCCGCGCGGCTCACGCGGGTTCGGGCCTCCATTTGAGGAAGACGGCGCCCAGCGGCGGCAGCGTCAGGTTGACGGAGGCGGGACGGCCGTGCGCGCTGATGGGCACGGCCTCGCGCCCGCCGAAGTTTCCCTGCCCGCTCCCCCCGTAGCAGGGCGCGTCGCTGTTAAGCAGCTCCTGCCAGTGGCCTCCGCGCGGCACGCCGACGCGGTAGTCATGGCGGATGACCGGCGTGAAGTTGCACGCGAAGAGGATCAGCTCCCGGCCGCTTGAGTCCTTGCGGAGGAAGCTCAGGATGCTCTGCTCGCTGTCGTTGCAGTCGATCCACTCGAAGCCCGCCGCGTCGGCATCGAGGTCGTGGAGCGCCCGCTCGCCGCGGTAGGCATGGTTCAGATCCCGAACCCACTGCTGGATGCCCGCGTGCGGCTCGTAGCCCAGGAGGTGCCAGTCGAGGCTGCCGTCGTGGTACCATTCCGACCACTGCCCGAGCTCGCCGCCCATGAAGAGGAGCTTCTTCCCCGACTGCGCGTACATGTACCCGTAGAGCAGCCGGAGATTCGCGAACCGCTGCCAGTCGTCCCCCGGCATCTTCGCCAGGAGCGACCCCTTGCCGTGCACCACCTCGTCGTGCGACAGGGGCAGCGTGAAGTTCTCCGTGAACGCGTAGAGCATCCGGAACGTCAGCTGGTTGTGGTGATACCGCCGGTGCACCGGGTCGTGCGCGATGAAGGTCAGCGTGTCGTGCATCCAGCCCATGTCCCATTTGAGACCGAAGCCGAGACCCCCCAGGTAGGTCGGCTTGGACACCATCGGCCACGCCGTCGATTCCTCCGCGATCGTCTGCACGTCGGGATGGTGCTGGTACACCGCCTCGTTGAACCGGCGCAGGAGCGACACGGCCTCGAGATTCTCCCGCCCGCCGTACTCGTTCGGGATCCACTCCCCCGGCCGGCGCGAATAGTCGAGGTAGAGCATCGAGGCGACCCCGTCCACCCGGAGCCCGTCGACGTGATACCGGTCCAGCCAGAACATGGCGCTGCTGATCAGGAAGCTGCGCACCTCGTGGCGCCCGTAGTTGAAGATCGCGCTCTTCCAGTCGGGGTGGAAGCCCTTGCGCGGATCCACGTGTTCGTACAGGTGCGTCCCGTCGAAATACGACAGGCCGTGCTCGTCGGTCGGATAATGCGACGGCACCCAGTCCAGGATCACGCCGATCTGACGCTGGTGCAGCGTATCGATCAGGTACATGAAATCCTGCGGCGTCCCGTACCGGCTCGTGGGGGCGAAATAGCCCGTCACCTGATAGCCCCAGGAGCCGGTGAACGGATGCTCCATGACCGGCAGGAACTCCACGTGCGTGAAGCCCAGCCGCGAGAGATAGTCGGCCAGGCGCGGCGCCAGCTCCCGGTACGTCAGGGGGCGGCCTCCCTCCTCCGGCACGCGCATCCAGGAGCCCAGGTGCATCTCATAGATGGCGATCGGCGCCTGGAGCGTTTGCCGCGCGCGCCGGGAGGCCATCCAGTCCGCGTCGCCCCATTGATACGCCGGATCGCAGACGATCGACGCCGTCCGCGGCGGCTCCTCATGGCAGAACCCCACCGGATCCGCCTTGTCGACCCGGTAGCCATGGAAGCGCGATGCGATGTGGTACTTATACCGCGTCCCGGGCGCCACCTCGGGAATGAACCGCTCCCAGATGCCGGAGGAATCCCGCGCACGCATCGGGTGGTGGCCGGGGTTCCAGCCGTTGAAGTCCCCGACGACCGAGACGGAAGCGGCGTTGGGCGCCCACACGCCGAAGTGCGTGCCCTTCGCGCCTTCCACCGTCATCAGATGCGCCCCGAGGTGCTCGTAGAGCCGGAAATGGCTGCCTTCGTTGAAGAGAAACAGATCGTCCCGGCTCAACCGCGTGACGGACTGCTCACCCGACGCGGCCGACGGCGCGCGCGTCCTGGGTGTCGTGGTGGATGGATTCATCGCGCTGCTCCCGTTCGCCAACGTTGAATCGAGTCCAGGATGGCGCCGAGGTCCTTGCGGACGGCCAGCGCCTCCAGCGGAAACCGGAGTTTCCGCCTCCAGTTCGGGTATTCGCGCCAGGTCCCCGGCACATTCTGCGGGCGGTGTTCGAGCCACAGGTCCTCGAGGTTGACCAGCACGACCCGCGCGGGAGAGGCGCTGAGGAATGCCAGGCACGCCCGCAGGACGGAATCCGGCGTGGCCGCCTCCCTCCTTGTAAGATACCCCCGTTGGACCAAAAGCGCCAGCAGCCTCTGATGCAGGCGCGACCGGAGCCGTCGCTCCCGCGCCGCCTCCCCGGGGCGGATCAGCCCCAGCGCCACCCGGATCGGCAGATCCATCCCCCGCCAGGAGGCCATGAACGGCGGCATGTCATGCGTGTTGAGGCTCGCCACCGTGTCGGGCGCGATCCGGCTGAGCATCCGGCGGGGGCTGGTCGCCAGCTCGTACTGCAGGACCAGCATCCGGTGAATTTGATGCCGGCGCATCGACTCGTTGACCTCCGGCGGAACGGTGCCGAGGTTTTCGCCGATGATCAGCGCTCGCGCGCGCCGGGACTCCAGACACAACACCGCGTAGAGCTCCTCGGCCGGATAGCGCACGTACACGCCCTGCCGCGCGTCGCAGCCCGGCGGAATCCAGTAGAGCCGGTGGAGAGCCATGACGTGGTCGAGCCGGAGGATGCCGGCGTGGGCGAGATGGTGGCGCAGACAGGCGCGCGTGTACGCGTAGCCCTGCTCCCGCATCATGGCCGGCACGAGCGGCGGAAACCCCCAGTCCTGCCCTCCGGCGAAGACCGGATCCGGCGGCGCGCCGACGCGGGCCTGGTGCGCGAACAGCGTCCGATGCCGCCAGACGTCGTAGCCGGCGGCATGGACGCCCAGCGGCAAGTCCAGATAGAGTCCGGGTCCGCGCGAGCGCGCCTCGGCCGAGAGCGCCGCCAGCTGCTCATGCGCGTTCCACTGCACGTAGTGATGGTACCGCACGGCGTCCGGGTCGGCGTCGCCGTGGTGCAGCATGCCGTCGCGCAGGCGCGCCGGCCAGGTATGCCAGGGCCGGCCCTCGCGCTCACCGACGGCCCGGAAGCGCGCGTAGTCCTCCACGTGCGGATGGGATTCAAGAAACGCCCGGAACGCCGCCTGCCGCTCGGGCGACGGATGGGCGAAGAACCGCGCCGCCAGCGGCTCCAGGATCCGCCGCTTGAGCGCCATGCCCCGCTGATAATCCACCAGCGGCGCCCGCGCGAGCCGCTCGCGCTGGCGGAGGAAGGCCGGGTCGCGCAGCAGGGCCCGGGCGGCCGCGCTCTGGGGGCGCTCCGGCAGCGCGTCGACATCGAGATAGAACTCGCTCCAGCAGAGCCGGCTGGCCGGTGCGTAGGGGCTGGGCTCGAACGGCCGGTCGAGAAACGCCGCGAGCATCGGCAGCGTCGCGATGACGTGCCCTCCGCGCGCGGAGATGATATCGCTGAGCATGCGCAGCTCGGTGAAGGAGCCGCTGCCCCAGCTGCGCGACGACGCGAGCGCGTACACCGGCGCGAACACGCCCCACGTGCGCGGCACGGACGCCTCCGGGCCCGGATGCGCCAGGCTGGGCGATGCGATCACGAGGGCGCTCATGAACACCCGGTCCCGCAGCTCGATCACGAGCCGGTGATACCCGAGCGGCAGCGGCGACGGCAGCGGCACGCGCTTCAGCACGAACCGCCGCCCGGCGATGGTCTCGGCCCGGCGCGTCGCGCACTCCGTGAGGCGCACCCGCCAGTCCTGCTGGGCGCCGTCCTCCATCCGCAAGTGGCATGCCGCCGTTTCGGCGCTCAGGGGGGCCTCGAGCCGCACGTCGAGCGACGCGGCGAGTCCGTCCCACGCCACGACGACGGGCTCGCAGCCGCGCTGCCACTCGGCGAGGCGCGCCGCCGTCAGCGCCTCGGGCACATCGTCCAGCCGCCTGACCGGGCAGCCGAGCAGGCGCAGCGCGGCGAGGAGGACCTCCGGCGCCGCCTCACGGCGCCGGCGGGACGCGTCGAGAAATCCCGGCAGCACCCCATAGCGGGCCGCGAGCGCGTGGAGCGACCGGAACCGTTGGACGCGCATCGGTCAGGCGGGAAGCTCCAACAGACGGGCGATCCCGCGCAGGGGGATCCCGATCCAGTCGGGCCGGTTGTTCAGCTCGTACCCGATTTCGTAGACCGCCTTCTCAAGCAGGAACGCATCGAGCAGCACTTCCAGCTCCAGCTGGGTCTTCGGGACGAACGGCGCGTCCCGGGCGGTCTCCAGGTAGGCGCGCAGGAAGACTTGCGCCACCCACCACGACCAGAACTCGCTCCAGCCCGCGAGGGCGCCCGCCGCGGACGCGTCTACGGTCTGCTTCAGCGCCGCCGCCCACGCGGCGTAATGGAACGACCGGACCATCCCGGCGACGTCACGCAGCGGCGAGCGCTTGAGCCTCCGCTCCGAGAGCGAGCGGGCGGGCTCGCCCTCGAAGTCGATGATGATGAAGTCCTTGCCCGTGAACAGGACCTGGCCCAGATGGTAATCGCCGTGGCAGCGGATGCGGCTGACCGCGAGCCGCCGCTCGAGGATGCGCTGGAACCGGGCGATCAGCGCCCGCTCCGATCCGGCGACGCGCTCGGCGAGCGGACGCGACGCCGCGGGCAGGGTCCCGAGGCGCTTCCGGAGCCGCTCCAGCACCGAGAGCGCCTGGCTGCGCATCGACTGGTAGATCGAGCGCTGGTAGTGGGTCGTCAAGGGCTCGGGGGCGAACTCCGGATTGGACCGCTCGCCCGCCAGCGCCAGGTGCAGCTGAGCGGTGCGCGTTCCCAGCATCCGGGCGGAATCCAGATACGTGCCGATCAGTTCGACGGCCGGCCGCGGCAGCGGCGCCGAAAGCCGGGCGGCCAGCGAGCCGCCGGGCGCCTCGGCCGGCTCCGCCGCGCGCTCGACCATCGCGCGCTCGTAGAAATGGCTCATCGCTTCGAGCGCGTGGCGCCAGGCGTCCCCCTCGTTGGGCACGAACGCCTGGAGCACCCCGACGGTCGCCGCCTGGCCCCGTTTGCCGGTGCGGTACTCGAGCGCCCCGGCCACGGGCGCAATGTGCGCGAACGTCGTCCGCTCCGTGAGGAACAGCCCGAGTTCGAGGTCCGGGGTGATGCCGTCCGCCACGCGGCGCAGGAGTTTCAGAATCGAGCGGTCGCCGAACACGACCGACGTGTTGCTCTGCTCCGCCCCCAGGAGCGCCGGCGCCGGCGCCGGCACGCCGGGCGGATGCAGCCGCCGGAAGACCTTGGTCGTCGATACCTGCAGCACGCCCGCCTGGCCCCTGAACTGCTTGCGCCGGGCGATCGCGTCCAGCAGCGCCGCGCAGAAACCCGGGTCATGCACGGCGTCGATGAGCACGCCGTCGCCGGCGCGCGTCCGCAGGCCGGCCAGCACCGCGGTGCGGCTCCCGGCCTGAGCGAACGCCTCAGCGCGCGCGCCCGGCGCGAACGCGAGCGGCAGGAAATATGTCTCCGGCTCCCCGTCGCCGTACACGGCTCGGATGAACGCCGCGCAGGACGCCGGAGTCACCGGGCACACGTCCAGGAGCGTGGCGGCCCGCAGATGCTTCGCTTTGCCTCCGAACCACCGGCAGCGCGACAGGTAGGCCGGCAGCAGCCGCTCCAGCAGCTGACGCGCGTCGCCCTCGAACACGCCGGTCCAGTCTCCGGCGACCTCCAGGACCGGTGGCGCCCCCTCCCCGCCCGCCGGAGCGGCCCCGGGCGCGCGCGAGGGCTCCAACAGAAACCAGTAGAAGCCGTGCGGGCCGAGCGTGATGAAGTACGGCAGCGTCCCGATCGGGGGGAACGGCGTGCGCCCGAAGAGCTCTACGGGCACCATGCCTTCGTACGCCGATAGGCCGAGCTCCACGCACTGCACGAACCGGGAAAGGTTCGCTACGACCAGCACCCGCTCTTCCCCCGCGCGCCTTGCGTCGACGCCTTCGGCGGCGCGCCGGATGAACGCCAGCACCTTGTGGTTCTCCGGGTGGAGGAACTCGATCGTGCCGCGGCCGAACGACTTGAACCGGGCCCGGATGGCGATCAGCCGCTTCATCCACCACAGGAGCGAGCTCGGATTTTTCTGCTGCGACTCGACGTTGAGCGCCTCGTACTGGTAGGCCGGGTCGATGATGATCGGCAGATAGAGCTGCTGCGGGTTGGCCCGGGAGAACCCGGCGTTGCTGTCGGCGCTCCACTGCATGGGCGTGCGCACGCCGTCCCGGTCCCCCAGGTAGACGTTGTCGCCCATGCCGATTTCGTCCCCGTAATAGATGACGGGCGTGCCCGGGAGCGACAGGAGGAGGCCGTTCAAGAGCTCGATTTTGCGCCGGTTGCTGTCCACGAGCGGCGCGAGGCGCCGGCGGATGCCCACGTTGATGCGCATGTTGGGGTCGTGCGCGTACACGCGGTACATGTAGTCCCGCTCCTCGTCCGTCACCATCTCGAGCGTGAGCTCGTCATGGTTGCGCAGGAAGATCGCCCACTGGCTCCCCTCCGGGATCTGCGGCGTCTGCTCGAGGATTTCCAGGATGGGAAACCGGCTCTCCATTCGCGTCGCCATGAAGAGCCGCGGCATCAGCGGGAAATGGAACGCCATATGGCACTCATCCCCGTTCCCGAAGTACGCGCAGGCGTCCTCCGGCCACTGGTTGGCTTCCGCGAGGAACATGCGGGAGCGGTAGCCGTGCTCCACGTGCCGGCGAAGATCCTTGAGGAACGCGTGCGTCTCCTTCAGGTTCTCGCAGTTCGTCCCCTCGCGTTCGTAGAGATACGGGACGGCGTCGAGCCGCATCCCGTCGACGCCGAGCTCGAACCAGAAGTCGAGCACCTGCAGGACCGCCTTGCGGACCTGCGGGTTGTCGAAGTTGAGGTCCGGCTGATGGGCGTAGAAGCGGTGCCAGTAGTACGCTTTCGCGAGGGCGTCCCAGGTCCAGTTCGAGGGTTCGAAATCCTTGAAGATGATCCGGGCGTCCGCGTAGCGGTCCGGGGTCTCGCTCCAGACGTAGAAGTCGCGGAACCGGCTGCCGGGCGGCTCCCGCCTGGCCCGCTGGAACCAGGGGTGCTGATCGGAGGTGTGGTTGAGGACCAGCTCCGTGACGACGCGCAGCCCCCGCCGGTGGGCCTCTTTCAGGAAGACGTTGAAATCGTGCAGCGTCCCGTAGGCGGGATGGACGTTGGTGTAATCCGCGATGTCGTAGCCGTCGTCCTTGAGGGGCGAGGGGTAAAACGGCAGCAGCCAGATGGCCGTCACGCCCAGGTCGCGCAGGTAGTCGAGCTTCGAGGTCAAGCCCGGGAAGTCGCCGATGCCGTCCCCATCGCTGTCCAGGAACGCCCGGACGTGCAGCTCGTAGATGATCGCGTCCTTGTACCAGAGCGGGTCGTCGTTGAGGACGACCCGGCCCTCGGCCCTGCGCGCCATCGGCGGTGCCCCGTGATCAACCGGCTTACAGGAAGTACTCGAAGTCCCGTTCGGTTCGGACGCGGCGCCGCACCCGGAGGACGTGCGCAGGCATGACGTGCGGGTTCAGCTGCACGTAGTTGCGCGACCCGTGCCAGAGATAGCGGGCGTCGCTGAGCAAATCGTGGACCTGGTACGGCTGCTTCGCGTCGAGCCCCAGCGTGTCCAGGGCGAGGTCGACCCAGCCGGCCTGCGTGTAGCGGTAGTCGAGATTCGCGACCACGACGATGATGTTCGATCGGTCCTCGGTGCACTTGCTGTAACACATGAGCTGGTCGTTGTCGATGGGGTGGAACCGGAGGGTGTGGTCCTGCTGCAGCGCGGGGTTCTCGCGCCGGATGCGGTTGATCCGGGCGAGGAGGCCCCGCAAGCTCTCCGGCCGGTCGAGATCCCAGTGACGGATTTCGTATTTCTCGGAGTGCAGATACTCTTCCGTCCCCGCCTCGATGGCGCGGTGCTCGCACAGCTCGAAGGCGGGGCCGTAGATGCCGTAGCTCGCGCCCAGCGTCGACGCGAGCAGGGCGCGGATCATGAAGGGCGGACGGCCGCCCCATTGCAGATACTCGGTGAGAATGTCCGGCGTGTTGGGCCAGAGGTTCGGGCGGAAGAACTCCCGCGCCGGCGGCTGGGTCAGCTCGGTGAAGTACTGCGCAAGCTCCTCCTTGGTGTTGCGCCAGCAGAAGTACGTGTAGGACTGCGTGAAGCCGGCCTTGGCCAGCCGGTACATGATCTTCGGGCGGGTAAAGGCTTCTGAGAGGAACAGCACGTCCGGATCGTCGCGCTTCACCTCCGCGATCAGCCATTCCCAGAACGCGAACGGCTTCGTGTGCGGATTATCGACGCGGAACATCCGCACACCCTGCCCGACCCAGTACCGCACCACGCGCAAGAGCTCCTCCCAGAGCGCGCGCCAGTCCGGCGTGTCGAAGTTGATCGGAAAGATGTCCTCGTACTTCTTCGGCGGGTTCTCCGCGTACTGGATCGAGCCGTCGGCGCGGTGCCGGAACCATTCTGGATGCTCCCGGACGTACGGATGGTCGGGGCTGCACTGAAAGGCCAGATCCAGCGCCACCTCGATGCCGGCCTCCCTGGCTTTGCGCACGAGCCGGCGGAAATCTTCGATGGTGCCCAGCGCGGGGTGGATCGCGTCGTGGCCGCCCTCGCGCGACCCGATCGCCCAGGGGCTGCCGGGATCGTCGGGCGCCGCGCGCACCGAATTGTTGCGGCCCTTGCGGTTGGTCTCCCCGATCGGGTGGATGGGCGGCAGGTAGAGCACGTCGAATCCCAGCTCCGCGAGGTACGGCAGGCGCGCCTCACAGTCCCGGAACGAGCCGTGCCGGCCCGGCTCGGCGGCGGTCGAGCGGGGAAACAGCTCATACCACGTGCTGTAGCGCGCCTGCGGGCGGTCGACGACGACGCCGAGCTCCCGGCCGGCCGCCTCGGCTTCGCTCCGGTCCGGGTAGCGCCGCATGAGCCCCGCCAGCGTCTTGTCCACCGCGGCATCGACCCGCGCGCCGGACGCGCCCCGTCCGCGAATGAGCCGGGCGAAGCCGGCGAGCCGCTCCGCGTCGCGGCCCTCGGCCCGACGCGCAGCCTCCTCCACGAACTCGGCCCCGGCCAGCAGCTCGACGGCCACGTCCTGCCCCGCCTGGACGCGCTTCTCCAAATCCCTCCGCCAGGTGGCGAACCGGTCGACCCAGACCAGCGCGGTGTACGCATAGCGGCCGGTCTGCTCGACCGTAAACTCGCCCCACCACCGGTCGTTGACCAGCGGCTCCATCGGCGACTCCGACCAGGCCTCCTCGTCCAGGCGCCGGACGCGCAGCACGCAGGCCAGCACGTCGTGCCCGTCGGCGAACACGTCGGCCTCCACGCGCACCCGGTCCCCGACGATCCGCTTGATCGGGAACCGGCCGCCGTCGATCTCCGGGCTGATGCGCTCGATCACCACCCGGCTGGGCCCCGGGGGCGTCCCGCCCGGACGGGCGGCCCGGAGCGCCGGCGCCGGCTCGCCCTTCGATCTGACGCGCGACTTGCGGATGCGTCCGGCCGTGGCGCGCGTCATGGCTGATCCTCCGGGGTCACGAGCCGAAACACCGCCAGCGACCGGCCGGCGAGCTCGTACTTCGCCGCGCCCGGGAGCGTCCGGCCCTGGTGCGACTCGTCGGACGTTTCCAGCAGGCGCTCCCACCGGTTGGGGTTGCGCTCCTGCGGCAGCGTGAACAGCACGGCTTCATGATGCGCGTTCATCAGAATGAGCAGCGTATCGCCGACGATCCGCTCGCCGAGTTCATCGACCTCGTCGATCGTGTCGCCGGCAAGGCGCACGCCGAAGCTCCGCACGAACGGGGCGCTCCAGGCCTTGTCGGGCATCTCCTTGCCCGAGGGCTCCAGCCACGCGAGGTCCTTCACCCCGGTGCCGCGGATCTTCCGGCCGTGGAAGAACTTGCGCCGTTGCAGCACCGGCTGTTCCTTCCAGAGCTGGATCATGCGGTGCGCGAACGCCAGAAGCGCCCGCTGCTCCTCCGTCAGGTCCCAGTGCACCCACGTCAGCTCGTTGTCCTGGCAGTACGCGTTGTTGTTGCCCTGCTGGGTGCGCCCGACCTCGTCGCCGTGGCTGATCATGGGCACGCCCTGCGACAGCAACAGCGTCGCCAGGAAATTGCGCTTCTGCCGCTCGCGGAGCTTCCGGATCGCCGGGTCCTTCGTCGGCCCCTCGGCGCCGCCGTTCCAACCGAGGTTCTCATTGTGGCCGTCGGCGTTGTTCTCCTTGTTGGCCTCGTTGTGCTTGTCGTTGTAGCTCACCAGATCGTGCAGCGTGAAGCCGTCATGGCACGTGATGAAGTTGATGCTGGCGTAGGGGCGCCGGCCGCTCTGCTCGTAGAGATCGCTGCTCCCGCACAACCGCGTCGCGAACTCCGCCACGGCGCCGCCGTCCCCCCGCCAGAAGCGGCGCACCGCGTCACGGTACTTCCCGTTCCATTCCGCCCAGCCGACGGGGAAGTTCCCGACCTGGTAGCCGCCTTCGCCGAGGTCCCACGGCTCGGCGATGAGCTTGACCTGGGCGAGCACGGGATCCTGGTGGATGATGTCGAAGAACGCGCTCAGCTTGTCGACCGCGAACAACTCGCGCGCCAAAGCGCTCGCCAGATCGAACCGGAACCCGTCCACGTGCATTTCCGTCACCCAGTACCGGAGACTGTCCATGATGAGCTGGAGCACGCGGGGGTGGCGCATGTTCAGGGTGTTGCCGCAGCCGGTGAAGTCCTCGTAGAAGCGCTGCTGGTTCTTCTGCAGGCGGTAATAGGACACGTTGTCGATCCCGCGGAAGGAGAGCGTCGGACCCAGATGATGGCCTTCGGCCGTGTGGTTATAGACGACGTCCAAAATCACCTCGATGCCCGCCGCGTGCAGGGCCCGCACCATCATCTTGAATTCGCGGACCGCATCGGGCCGGCCGAGGGGCGACGCATAGCGCAGGTCCGGCGAAAAGTACGCGAGCGTATTATAGCCCCAATAGTTGGTCAGGCCCTTTTCAACCAGGTGCCGCTCGATGGCGTGATGATGCACCGGCATGAGCTCCACCGCCGTCACGCCGAGGCTGGTCAGGTGGCTGATGGCGGCCTCGGACGCCAGCCCCGCGTAGCTGCCGCGAAGCTCATCCGGCACATCGGGGTGCAGCTGGGTGAAGCCCTTCACGTGCAGCTCATAGATGATCATCTTGTGCCAGGGCGTCCGCGGCGGCCGGTCGTCGCCCCACGTGAACGCCGACTCGATGACCGTCGCCAGCGCGGCCGAGTGCGCGTTATCCCGCGTATCGAAGGAAAGGTCCTGCTGCGCGTCGCCCACGCGGTACCCGAACATCTCGTCCCCCCACCGGAGCGTCCGCCCGATCGCTTTCGCGTACGGGTCGAGCACGATCTTGTTCGGGTTGAACCGGTGGCCCGCCGCGGGCTCGTACGGCCCGTGCACCCGGTAGCCGTAGAGCTGGCCGGGGCGGATGTCCGGGAAGTAGCCGTGCCAGACCATGTCGGTCTGCTCCGGCAGCGCGACCCGGGACGACTCCTTCACCGCGTCCGGAGCATCGAAGAGACACAGCTCGACTTTGTGGGCATGCTCGGAAAAGATGGCGAAGTTGACGCCCGCTCCATCCCAGGTCGCGCCCAGCGGATAGGGCCGGCCCGGCCAGACCCGGGTTGTGCGGTGATTGGACGGCTGGGGAATAGACGAAACAATCGCTTGAGGATGCATATCCTTTCATGACTCCTTCTGTATCAGCATTGCGCGGGCGCGTTGGGTGAAAGAACCCGGAACCCGCCACAGGCGATGACGCTGTTATTGTAACCGTTCGACGGCGCGCTGACCAGCCCTACTGGGCGATATGCACGGTAACCCCTTCCCGCGTAACGCGTAACGTGGGACGCGTAACGTGGCTCACAAGCAAGCGCACGGGCGCGGGATGATCACGTCCTGTCCCGTGCGACGTGACGTGCCCCTCGCCCCGTGCCCCTTGCCCCGGCTTGCTGCGGCGCGAGTGCGGGCTTCCCGGTCTTGTCGGCGACGTGGAACGCCAGTTCCCGGCCGAACATCAGCCGGGTCTGCGCATCGAGCGCCGGCACCGCGCTGAAGAGCACGGCGAACACCGGCACCCCCAGCCACTCCACCACATGGCCCAAACGGCCGAACGGGCGCCGCCCGGCCGGCGGCGGCAGCGACAGGACGCTCAAGACCACCGTCGCCGCCAGCGCCAGCGTTGCCAGATTGAAAATGAGGCCCGCGATCCTGGGGACGCTGTAATACGCGACCGAGGAGGAAAATTCCCGTCCGGCGAACAGCGCGGGCAGCCAGCCGATAATGGTCAGGAGAAACGCCCAGGTCGCCCACGCGACGTGGCCCTCGAAGAGCTTGAAGCCGTGCCGAATCCGCTCCGCGAGCGGGATTCGCGACCGGCCGAGGAACGCCCGCATCACCACCGGGAAATTTTCCACCCCCCAGGCCCAGCGCCGCTTCTGGCGGTAGACCTGCCGGGCGGTCCGGCGCCAGGTCGAGCCTGCGGCGACGTCCATCGAAACCGTCACGTACATCGGCACGACCCGGTAGCGCCCGTCGTAATGGATGAGCGCCTTCCAGAAAATCGCCGAATCGTCGGAGATCATCTCGACGGGCCAGTACCCCACGTCCACCAGCGCCTGAAAACTCATACTGTGGCTGGAGAAGGTCACCATGCGCTCGGGATCGGTCGCCTCGACGAGCTGAAAGAAGGACGCGCCGGTCTCCAGCACCCGGGCGAACGCGGGCACCTGCCAGATGTTGTTGTGGTAGACCGGAATCGGCTGAAAGCTCGCCCGGAGCCGGTCCGGGCACACCAGGAAATGGAAGGTCAGGCAGGCGAAGTAGTCGGGCCCGACGATCGTGTCCGCGTCGAGACAGGAGACGACGACCTGCTCGAACGGCATGCCCCGGCGGCGGAGCGCGGCGGCGGCGGCGCGCGCGGCGTGCGTGATGTTGGCCCCCTTGACGCGGGCTTCCCCAGGCACCCCGTCGGGATGCCACGACAGCAGCACCTCGAGAAACTTCGGCGCGTACTCCCCCGCGAGCGCCTCCGCGTCGCGCCTGACGGCCTCCGGCGCCCGCTCCTCGACGGCCAGGACGAGCAGGATCCGCCGTGAGGGGAACCGCTGCCGGCTGAGCGCCTCGATGGCCGGCTCGATGACCTCCCGGGGTTCTTTCGCCACCGGCAGCAGCACGACGTGATGCACCGCGTCGGGCGACGGCGGCGCCTCGCCGCTGCGCCTGAGCGCCCGGAGTTGCCGCCGGTACGCGGTGCGCGATATCCATCCCAGCAGGCCCGGGCTCCCGCGCGGAGCCGGCTCATCGCAGTCCGGCCGCGCCGCCTCGCGCACCCGGGCCATCCAGTCGGTGTCCCGCTCGGCCGCCAGCCGCAGGCAGGCCAGGATGAGAAACAGCGTCATGTAAAACAGCCGGAAGAGCCAATAGAGGTTGAACGCGATGATGATCGCCGCCGCCGCGAGCGGTTCGGCGAACGCCAGCGCCGTGGTTCCCAGCAGAATGCTCCAGCTGGACATGCCCGGCACGATCTCCAGGATCCGCGTGAGGAGGCGCGCCCCCGGATCGGCGGGACGCCTCGTATACGCGAAGTCCATGGCTCACTCCCCCTGAATGCGTCCGGGCGCGGGGTTCCGCCCGGTCCAGCCGAACTCCAGGCTCATCCCGCCCGGGTCGGGCACGAGCAGGATCGTCCGGAGGCTCCCGCGCTCAGGATCCAGAAAGTACAGCAGCCCCGACTTGTCATCGTAGGCGAACGCGGTGTGCCGTTTGAGCTCCGCCACGTCGTGCACGCGCGGCGGACCGTAGAGTTCCATTTCGAGCAGGCGCACGAGGTCCCGGTCCCGGAATACCGCGTGGGACTCCTCGTGCGCCCAGACGACCTGTTCGATGTCCCGCCCATGCGTGAACAGCCAGCGCGCCGGCTCCATCCCGTCAGCGGTCGCCGCCGCGCTCCCGGCAGTCTCGCCGCCGACCAGGCCGATGCGCTCGCGGTCCCAGACGAGCGCGCGGGCCAGGCGACGCGACGGACGCACGCCGCGCGCGCCGCGGCGGATCACGTCCTCGGCGGGACGGAGCGAGACCAGCGCTCCTTGCTCGCCGAAGAGCAGCAGCGCCTCCTCGAGGTCGATCACGCGCCACCAGTACCGCTCGCCGATCAGCGCCCGCGCGCGCGGCCCGAGCGGCACGGACGGGCCGGCCGGCTCCCCCCGCGCGTTCAGACGCTCCAGCCGGCCCGGGTCACGGATCACCGTCAGCGTGCGGTCGCCCGCGCCCATGCCCTTCACGCCGGTCGCGATGCTCGGATACACGGCGCCCGCGTCCAGGTCCACCCGGGAAACGCGCTCGTCCTCCAGGATGAACAGCGACCCCGGCCATCCGGGATCCCAGGTGATCCAATCCGGCTTGCGGGGAACCAGCGCGGTCAGGTCGCTGACGGCGGGCGGATCCGCCTCGAGATCGAAGCCGAGGACCCGTTCGCCCTCCTTCGTGGACACGAACAGGATGACGAACGCGCTGCGCGGCGCGATCACATGGCTGCGCAGCCGCGCCTCCGCCCACCGCGATCCCGGAGCCGCCAGGCGATGGGCGGTCCGACCGGACGTGGAGATGACCGTCACGTCTTGGAGATGACGGCCGCGAGTCAGCAGGCAGACGCCGGCACCGGGAATGTCGAGGAGCGCGTCAAACGGCCCCTCGAGGAGGGTCTCCGATGGCCAGGACTCCGGCACCAGCAGGATATTCGGGAGCGACGTCGCCTGGCCGGCCCGGATGGGAAGGGCGCGGCGCCAGGGGCGGTATCCCTTGAGACTCAGCGTGACGTGCGCGATCCCGGGCAAGAGATCCGTCAAGACCGCGGGGGTGCGCCCGGTATAGCGGCTCCGGCCCAGATAGACGGTCGCGCCGGGCGGCGTCGTCGCGAGCGAGAGCACGCCCGTGCGGACGAGCGCATCGGGCGCGTGGGGCCTGATGAGATAGCCGAACGCGTACAGGAGGACCAGCGGGCAGCACACGAGGTAGCCGGCCGCAAACAGGACAAACGTGATCTGGCGTAGGCGCCCCATGGCCGCAGTGCGCGCGGGGCCTCACGGCTGCCGGATGGCTTCCACGTCCAGCGTGATGTCGAGTTCTTCCCCGACCAGGAGCTGCCCGGTCTCGACCGCTTTATTCCACGTCAGCCCGAAGTCCTTCCGGTTGATCGTCGTCGACGCGCTGAAACTCGCCCGAACGTTCCCCCAGGGGTCGGTCGCCACGCCCAGGATCTCCACCGCCAGCGACACGGGCTTCGCCACGCCGTGGATCGTGAGCTCGCCGGTGAGGGTGCAGCCGTCCTCCGTGACGTCGGTCACGTTCGTGCCGGTAAACGTGATGGTCGGGTACCGCGCCGCGTCCAGGAAATCCGCCGAACGCAGGTGGTCGTCGCGCTGCGCCACCCGCGTGTCGATGCTGGCGGCCTGCATGGTGACGTCGGCCTTCCACTGGTCGGGCTGTCCGGGCTCGTAGACGAGCGTCCCTTCGAACTCGTTGAACGTGCCCCTGACGTTCGTCAGCAGGTGCCGGATCGTGAACTGAATCGTCGTGTGGTCAGCATCGATGGCGTAGGCGGCCGCCGCGGCCGCGGGCGTCCAGAGCGTCCCGCAGGCGAACGCAACGCCGAGCGCAAGCAGTGTTCGTGTCATGGCCCCCTCCTTCTGGTTGGCGGATTCGCCGTGCTTCATGCTAGAACCGGTTTCATAAATCCGCGCGAACCGCGTTGCGAGCGCCAGCGTGCCAGATGCCAGGAGCGACGACGACGGTGTACCCTCTGTGGT
>Ga0214471_10002028_pt1 | contig 15979 bp, 10 predicted proteins | sample RVTome_5_FD_207665 | JGI IMG/M metagenome (GOLD analysis project Ga0214471, IMG submission 207665) | Soil microbial communities from uranium-contaminated site in the Upper Colorado River Basin, Wyoming, United States - RVT142D155 | ecosystem: Environmental > Terrestrial > Soil > Contaminated >... | reverse complement strand
ACCGGAGGCGTCGTCCCGCCGATCCAGCCGTCGACGACGTTCGCCAGGGACTCGTCGTACGAGACGATCGGGACCCACGTGTACGCCCGCTACTCGAACCCGGGATGGGATGCCGTCGAGGAGACCCTGCGGACGCTCGACGGAGGGGCCGACGCCCTTGTGTTCGCATCGGGGATGGCTGCGGTCGTGGCCTTCTTCGAGACGGTCAGGGCGGGTGACCACGTCGTGGCTCCCAGCGTCATGTACCACGGCGCCCAGGACTGGCTGCGCCGGCTCGTCGAGACGCGTCGCATCGACCTGACACTCTTCGACGCGGCGCTCCCCGACGGTCTGGCGCGGGAGGTCCGCCCCGGCCGGACCGCCATCGTCTGGATCGAGTCGCCCGTGAACCCCACCTGGGACGTCGTCGACATAGCCTCGGCAGCGGAGGTCGCCCACGCGGCCGGGGCGGTGCTCGCAGTCGACAGCACGGTGGCGCCGCCGGTGACCACCCGGCCGCTCGACCTCGGCGCCGACTTCGTGTTCCACTCGGCGACGAAGTACCTCAACGGCCATTCCGACGTGCTCGCCGGCGTCCTCGTGGCGGCGGGCGACGACGACAGGTGGACCGAGGTGCGCCAGGTGCGGGGACTGCTCGGCGCCGCCCTCGGGCCTTTCGAGGCCTGGCTGCTGCAGCGGGGCCTGCGGACCCTCGGGGTCCGCTTCGAGCGATGTTCGAACACCGCCATGGCTGTCGCAGATCGGCTCTCGAGTCATCCGATGGTGGAGGCCGTCCTCTATCCCGGCCTGGCGAGCCACCCCGGACACGAGATCGCCGCCCGCCAGATGACGGGCGGCTTCGGCGGCATGCTCTCGATCCTGGTGCGGGGCGGCTCGGCGGCGGCACGCCTGGTGGCCACGAGCACCAGGGTGTTCGTGCCGGCGACGTCGCTCGGCGGCGTCGAGAGCCTCATCGAGCACCGCAGGGCGGTGGAGGGTCCCCACAGCCTCGTCCCGGACAACCTGCTCCGCCTCTCGATCGGCGTCGAGCCGGCAGCCGACCTCATCGCCGACCTCGAGCAGGCGCTCGGTCGGCTCGCAGCCAGCTAGCTTTGGCGGCCATGGCTCGCGAGTTCCTGCTGCCCGACATCGGTGAAGGCCTCGTCGACGCCGAGGTCGTCAAGTGGCACGTCGCCGTCGGCGACGTCATCGCCGTCGACCAGGTCGTAGTCGAGGTGGAGACTGCGAAGGCGGTCGTCGAGATCCCGAGCCCCTACGGCGGCACCGTTCTCCGGCTGGGGGCCGCCGAGGGCGAGACCATCGACGTCGGCAAGGTGCTCATCGTCGTCGGCGACCCCTCGGAGCTCGGTGCCGAGCCGGAAGCCCCCGCAGCACCGGCAGCCACGCCTGCCCGGTCGGGAGGCGACTCGACACCTGCGAGGCCGGCCGCCTCCCCCGAACCGAGGGCCATGCCGATCGTTCGCAAGATGGCGCGCCAAGCAGGTGTCGACCTGGCCGCGGTGAGCGGAACGGGGCCGGGTGGCGCCGTCACCCGGCGGGACATCGAGGCTCACCTGGCCGACGGGGGCACCACCGCGCCCGCGGCGACGTCCGGAGACGACGAGCGCGTCAAGTTGTCGAGGACGCGCCGGACGATCGCCGAGCACATGGAGCGGAGCTGGCGGGAGATCCCGCACGTCACCACGTTCCATGAGGTCGACGGGACCCGGATCCTCGAGGCGCGTCGTGCCCTGGAGACGCGGCTCGGGGCCCCGATACCGATCGAGGCGCTCGTCATCAAGGCCGTGCTGCCTGTGCTCGCCGAGTTCCCGGAGTTCAACGCCACCCTCGAAGGGGACGAGCTCGTCATGCACCGCAGCCACCACGTCGGCATCGCGGTCGACACGCCGGACGGACTCATCGTGCCGGTCGTCACGGCCGCGTCCCAGCTCGACGTGGCGGGCCTGGCGGCGAGGATCATCGACCTAGCTGTCCGGGCGAAGGCCAGGAAACTCACGCCCGGAGAGACGAGCGGGTCGACGTTCACGGTCACGAACATCGGGGCGATCGGAGGCACCCACGGCACTCCGATCATCCCGCACGGCACCACGGCCATCCTGTCGATCGGACGGGCGAGGCAGGCGCCCGCAGTCGTCGGCGGCGCCGTCGTCGCCAGGACCACGCTGCCGATCAGCCTCTCGTTCGATCATCGCGTGATCGACGGCGCCCTCGGCCAGCGATTCGCGGCCCGGCTCGCAGAGAACCTCGCCGAGCCGGCGCTCTTCCTGGCCGGCTGAAGCCTTCAGAGCCTGGCGGCCCCCTCGAGGCGCGCCACCTCAGTTGCCACCGTCGTCGGATCGCGACCTGCTGCGTCTACGCGCACGGTCTCGGTTGCCGCCGTGCTCGACCCGGCAGCTCCGCCGTCGTCCAGCCAGATGACGCGCCGCACGCCTGCCTCCCGCATGGCGTCCTCCCACGCCGCCATGACCGCATCCTCGGATGCCGCGAACGAACGTTCCCTGGCGTCTCGAGCTGCAGTCGCGACGAGGACGGCGCAGAACACGTCGCGCGCCGCTGCGCTGACATGAGAGCCGTCCGACACGTCACCGAGGGCTACCTTCAAGCCGCGCCGGCGGAGCCCGTCCGCCGCTTCCGGGCTCGAGACGAATGCTCTGATCTCGCTCTCGCGGGGGAGGAGCGCGTCGAGCACCGCCTCCCCGAGGTCCGTGTCCGCACCGATGACGATGACCGGCATGGAGTCCGAGGCTATCAGCCGTCCCACCGGCGGCGGCCTCCCGTGGCTCTCCGGGGCTCGAACGAGCGGCCCGGCCGGCTTTGGGGAATCGCAGCTCGACCCGTACAATCGCTCACTCACGGATTCTGCGCATATGCGCATAACCAAGAAAGGCGAACTGCGTTTGGCGCTGCCGCTCTACGACCCGGCCGGGTTCCGCGACGCCTGCGGTGTCGGGTTCGTCGCGGATCGCCACGGGCGGCGGACCCATCGGCTGGCGCGGCTCGCCGTCGAGTGCCTCCACAACCTCGACCATCGCGGGGCACGAAGCGCAGACGGGACGGGCGACGGAGCAGGGATCATGACGAGGATCCCTCACCGGCTCATGGCGAGAGAGCTCGACGCCAGAGCTCTGGCGGTCCCCGAGCTCCTCGGCGTGATGATGACCTTCCTGCCGCGGAGCGACGCAGATCGCTGCCGGAAGACCGTCGAAGCAGCCGTCGAGTCGGAACAGCTCGACTTCCTGACATGGCGGCGCGTCCCGGTCGGGCCGATGGCGCTCTCCGACACGGCCAGGGCTTCGGTTCCGATCATCGAGCAAGCCCTCATCGCGGCACCGGCCGGCATCGACGAAGAGGAGTTCGAGCGGCAGCTCTACTTGGCGCGCCGGGTCGCCGAGCGCCGCGCCGCCGCCGACGAGATCGATGGCTTCTCGATCCCGTCCGCCTCCTGCAGGACGATCGTCTACAAGGGCCTGTTCACCGCGTCGTTCATCGAGGCCTTCTACTGGGACCTCGCCGACTCGATGTACGAGACGGACTTCGCCATCTTCCACCAGCGCTACTCGACGAACACGTTCCCTGCGTGGGCGCTGGCGCAGCCGTTCCACACGATCGCCCACAACGGCGAGATCAACACCGTCCAGGCAAACCGGTCGTGGATGGCGGCCCGCAGCAACGACCTCGACTCGGCCGTGTGGGGATCCCGCACCCAGGACCTCAAGCCCCTCGTCGAGTCGACCGGGAGCGACTCGGCGAGCCTCGACGACGCATTCGAGGTCCTCATCCGGTCCGGCCGCTCGGTAGCCCACGTCAAGGAGATGCTGATCCCGGCAGCCTGGGAGAACGTCTCCGACCTCGCCCCGGAGCTGCTGTCGTTCTATGAGTACCACGCCTTCCTGACCGAGCCCTGGGACGGCCCGGCGGCGATCGCCGCCTCGGACGGCAGGCACGTCATCGCCGGCCTCGACCGGAACGGCTTGCGCCCTTCGAGGTGGACCCTCACCCCGGACCTGGTGATCGTCGCCTCGGAGGCGGGCATCGCTCCGGCCGAGGAGATCCAGGCATTGCGCACGGGACAGCTCGGGCCCGGCGAGACGATCATGGTCGACCTGACGACGGGCGCCGTTTCGTTCGACGGGGAGATCAAGTCGGCCCTGGCCGCGCGAGCGCCATACGGCGAATGGATCCGCACCAACACGAACTACGTGCGTAACCCGTTCGACGATCAGCAAGACGAGCTCTTCGATCCCGCCAGGCTGGCGAGGGTGTTCGGATATACCAACGAGGAGCGCCGGCTCATCCTGGAGCAGATGACCGCAGGCGTGGAGCCGGTGCTCTCGATGGGCCACGACACCGGCCTGGCGGTGCTGTCCGGGTTCCCGCAGCGCCTCTCGCGTTACTTCCACCAAGCGTTCGCCCAGGTGACGAACCCACCGATGGACCCGATCAGGGAGCGGCTCGTCATGTCGCTTCGCTCGTATCTCGGCAGGCGCGGGTCGCTTCTCGAGGAGACGGAGCAGCAGGCCCACCTGATGGAGCTGGCGTCGCCGGTGTTGAGCGACGCCGAGGTCCAGCGCCTCCGCTCGTCGTCGGACCCTGCGTTCGAGTCGGTCTGGCTCGAGGCGTTGTTCCCGGCGGAGGAAGGCGCCGGCGGGATGGTCGAGGCGGTCGGGCGGCTGTGCGACGAGGCGGAAGCGGCGGCCGCAGAGGGCGTGACGATCCTCATCGTCTCCGACAAGGAGGTCGATGGGACGCGCGCCCCGATCCCCATCCTCCTGGCGGTCGGAGCCGTGCACCACCGGCTCGTCGAGACCGGGCTGCGGATCCGGTGCTCGATCATCGCGGTCTCTGGTGAACCGCGCGACGCCCACGATGTCGCCTGCCTGATCGGCTTCGGCGCCTCTGCGGTCAATCCATACCTCGCCATCGAGGAGGTGCGGGCGATGGCCGAGCGCGGCGACGTTGCCCTCGATGCCGTCGCCGCCCAGGAGGGCTACCGGGAGAGCCTCGAGAAGGGCTTGCTGAAGATCATGTCGAAGATGGGGATCTGCACGATCACGGCATATCTCGGCAGCGAGCTGTTCGAGGCGATCGGGCTCGACGAGGAGGTGTGCGAGCTCGCCTTTCGGTTCGTGCCGAGGAGGATCGGGGGCGTCGGCTTGGACAAGATCGCCTCGGACGCTCTCGGACGGCACGCCGCCTTCGCGGCGGGGGAGGAGGAGGTCGGGGGCTACTACCGCCATCGCTCGGGTGGGATGACCCACATCAACGGCCCCCGAACCGTCCTGGCGCTCCAGAAGGCGGTCCGAAGCGGCCTGCGTTCGGACTGGGACGCCTATCGAGCCGTCGTCCAGCAGGACAGGGAGCCGCTCGAGATCCGCGACCTGCTCGACTTCCATCCGGCCGCGGTGCCCGGCCCGATCGACGAGGTCGAGTCGATCGACCGGATCATGCGCCGCTTCACGACCGCGGCCATGTCGCACGGCGCCCTCTCGAAGGAGGCTCACGAGACGCTCGCCGAGGCGATGAACTACATCGGAGGCCTCTCGAACAGCGGCGAGGGAGGTGAGGACCCCGCCCGGTACGGCACGCCGCGCAATTCGCCCATCAAGCAGGTCGCCAGCGGGCGATTCGGCGTCACACCCGGATACCTGGCGTCTGCCGAGGAGTTCCAGATCAAGATGGCTCAGGGCTCCAAACCCGGCGAAGGTGGCCAACTCCCGGGCCACAAGGTCTCCGGAGAGATCGCCACGCTGCGTCACACGGAGCCGGGTGTCACCCTCATCTCACCCCCTCCCCACCACGACATCTACTCGATCGAGGACCTCGCCCAGCTCATCCACGACCTGAAGGCGTTCAAGCCGCTGGCGAGGGTGTCGGTGAAGCTGGTGTCGGGCCCGGGCGTCGGCACGATCGCGGTCGGCGTCGCCAAGGCGCTCGCAGACGTCGTGCTGATCTCGGGAAACTCGGGCGGAACCGGCGCATCGCCTCTCGTTTCGATCAAGCACGCCGGCTCTCCGTGGGAGCTCGGCTTGGCCGAGGCACACCAGGCGCTCGTGGGCGACGGCCTGAGGCACACGATGACCGTCGAGACGGACGGGGGCATGCGCACCGGCCGCGACGTGGTCATGGCGGCGCTGCTCGGTGCCGACCGGTACGGCTTCGGAACCGTGGCGCTGCTCGCCCTCGGCTGCAAGATGGTCAGGCAGTGTCACGAGAACACGTGCCCGGTCGGGATCACCACCCAGCGCGAGGATCTCCGGGCAAAATACGCCGGCTCGGTCGAGCAACTCGTCGTGCTCTTCAGGAACATCGCAGAAGACGTCCGCGAGCACCTGGCGATGCTCGGCGTCCACACCCTCGACGAGGTGATCGGGAGAGCGGATCTGCTGACTGCCCGGGTGTCGGGCGACCCGATCGCCGCGCAGTTCCTGTCGCTCATGGCGCGCCCGGAGGCCTTGCTCGACAACCGTTTCGGCACGAACCGGAGCTTCAGGACCGTGGCGAGGAGCCGGGTGGGGGAGCAGCTGGCGCTCGAGGGGAGGCGGGTCATCTCGACCGGAGCCTCCCTCGAACTGGCGTACCCGGTGCGCAACACGGACCGCGCCGTCGGCACCAGGCTCTCGGGTGAGATCGCAGAGGTGCACGGCGACGACGGCCTCCCGGATGGAACGATCAACGTTCGTCTCAGCGGCACCGCGGGTCAGAGCTTCGGGGCGTTCCTCTCCACCGGTGTGGCGCTGCGCCTCGTCGGGATCGCCAACGACTACGTCGGCAAGGGCATGGGAGGAGGCCTCATCTCGATCAGGCCGGAGGCCGGCGAGCCGGGGGCGGCGGCCCACGGAGCAGGGAACGCCTGCCTCTACGGGGCGACGGGCGGTGCCCTCTACGTGGCCGGCACGGTCGGCCAGCGCTTCGCGGTTCGCAACTCGGGGGCGACCGCCGTCATCGAGGGTGCCAGCGACCACTGTTGCGAGTACATGACGGGCGGTCGCGTCGCCGTCATCGGTCCGGTGGGCCGCAATGTGGCGGCCGGCATGACCGGGGGCGTCCTCTACGTGTGGGATCCGGAGGCCAAGCCGCACTTCGCCGAGTCCGCCCCCACGGCCGCACGGCTCGAGGACGGGGACGCCACCGAGGTCAGACAGATGCTGCACGACCACATCGCCGAGACGAGGAGTCGGGTCGCCGAGCGCATCGTCGACCGCTGGGACGAAGCCCGGCACGAGTTCTGGGTGTTGAGAGCGAACACGCCGATCGCCGACGACCAGCCCGTCCTCGACGCTGCGGTGGGCTGACGCAGCGTCTGGCCTGGCCTGCGGGGGGTCTGCGGGAACGGAACCGGTCCGTCGGCGCCTTCGTATCACTATGGAGGGCTCGCCGGGGCGGAGCCGGTCTTCCCCGCACTCCCACAATCCGCCCCGGCGAGTCACATCACGCCCGAGCCGTTACTCTTGGAGGATGCCAGGCAGACCTCCGGCTACCACCCGCGACGCCCTGTTCGATGCGGCTCTCGCCCGTTTCGAGGAGACGGGGGTCCAGGCGACGTCGCACGCCGACATCGCTGCCGAGGCGGGCATCGGACGCACCACCTTCTACGAGTACTTCGGGAGCATCGAGGACCTCATCGTGCAGCTCGTGGAGACGCGCCTGCCGGATCTCGTCTCGGACATCCTGACCGACGTCGACGACGGGTTGCCGCCGAGCGCTCGCTTGGCGGAGCTGGCGACCCGCATGATCGCCTTCGTCGGCACCGACCCGATCGGCCTCGTGCTCCACACCGAGGTGGCACGGCTGTCCGACCACGCCCAACGCCGGATCCAGGATTCCCACGCAGACCTCTCGCGAGCGTTCCGCGACGTGTACGGCGACGGGGTGGCAGCAGGTGTGTTCCGGGAGCTGCCGGGACGGCTGGCCGGGATGCTCATCTACGAGGTGATCATGACTGCCGCCCGCGAGCTCAAGGCGAGCCCCGATCCGAAGCAGCGCGTGCACGAGGTGTCGGACGCCGCCACCGAGTTCCTGCTGCGAGGCCTTCACCTCGGCTGAGGCCGAGGCCTTCACCTCGGCTGAGGCCGAGGCTCTGTGCGTGGCCCCGGGGTGTTGCTACTATGGCGATAGTAGAAATTGCCGCGGACGCCTATCCGGCAAGTTGGAGTGATCCTCGATGGCAACCGTTGATGTCGACCTCGGCAAGTACCAGCTCGGCTGGTCCGACAAGCAGGACGACTACGTGTTCAAGCCGAAGAAGGGCTTGAACGAGGAGATCATCCGCGAGATGTCCCGCATCAAGGACGAGCCGCAGTGGATGCTCGAGTTCAGGCTCAAGGCCTATCAGCGGTTCCTTCGCAAGCCGGTACCCACCTGGGGAGGCGGCGGGCACCTCGACGAGATCGACTTCGACGACATCTACTACTACATCAAGCCGATGACCGGCCAGGCGAAGGACTGGGACATGGTTCCCGAGTCCATCAAGGAGACGTACGAGAAGCTCGGCATACCTCAGGCCGAGCGCAAGTACCTCGCCGGCGTGACGGCGCAGTATGAGTGCCTGCGCGGTGACGTGAGGGTGTACACGACCGCACGAGGGCTCGTCCCGATCAAGGACGTCACGCCGGGTGACCAGGTCTTCTCGCTCGACGAGAGCACAGGAGAGTTGACCGTCGCTCCCGTCAAGCACTCGGCGCAGACCGACGTCCGCCAGACCTACCGAGTCACGATCGGGTCCCGCTTCGAGCGGGTGATCCACGCAACGGACAACCATCCGCTCCTCGTCCTCGCCGAGGCACGGAGGCCGGGGGCGCCTCGGGCCCGGCACACGGAGTGGAAGACCGTCGGCGAGCTGTCGGTCGGGGACCTCGTCGCAGTGGCCCGGGATCTGCCGGACTTCGGCGAGTCCCACGCCCTGATGCCGCACCGAGAGAGCACGGCGGCGTTCCCGTCCGAGACGAGCCGCGACCTCATGTGGCTGCTCGGGCTCTGGTACGGCAGCGGCCACACCGCAGCGGACCATCCCACCCACCTCGTCGAGTTCATGATCCCCGAGGCGCAGGGCGTGCTGCGCGCCCAAGCCCTACGCGTCATCGAGTCGCTCTTCGACGGCGGGGCCACGACGACGGACTCCGCCCGGATCGCGGTCGACTCCGAGGCGTTGGTCGAATGGCTGGAGATCAACGGGATCAACGGCGATGTGCTCACCAAGCGCCTCCCGGTGTGGGTGTATGGACTCCCGGCCGGTGAGCGGCTCGCCTTCCTGGGAGGTTGCATCGACGCAGGCGGCCAGGTCGAGGCGGCTGACCGCACCTCGTCGGAGTCACTGCTGGATGACGTGGCCGAGCTCGCACTCCTGTGCGGGTTGAGGATGGCAGGTCCGTGGCGCTTCGAGCACCCGACCGTGAGCCTCGCCGCCCACGAGACCAAGACGCTCGGCTTCGCCAGGGTGGTCGCGGTCGAGGAGGCGGATGTCGCTCCTGTGTACGACATCGAGATCGACGGCCCGCACAACTTCATCGCCGAGGGCATCGTCGTGCACAACAGCGAGGTCGTGTACCACCGCAACCGGGAGGACCTCGAAGGCCTCGGCGTGTTGTTCATGGACACGGACACGGCCCTGCGCGAGCACCCCGACATCGTCAAGCAGTACTTCGGGACGATCATCCCCCCGAACGACAACAAGTTCGCCGCCCTCAACTCGGCGGTCTGGTCCGGCGGCTCGTTCATCTACGTGCCGCCGGGGGTCCACGTCGACCAGCCGCTGCAGGCCTACTTCAGGATCAACGCGGAGAACATGGGCCAGTTCGAGCGGACCCTGATCATCGTCGACGAGGGCGCTTACTGCCACTACGTCGAGGGCTGCTCCGCCCCGGTCTACTCGAGCGACTCGCTCCACTCGGCGGTCGTCGAGATCGTCGTGAAAGAGGGCGGCCGCTGCCGCTACACGACGATCCAGAACTGGTCGAACAACGTCTACAACCTGGTGACGAAGCGGGCGGCGGCGTACAAGAACGCCACGATGGAATGGATCGACGGCAACCTCGGCTCCAAGCTGACCATGAAATACCCTGCGGTGTGGCTCATGGAAGAGGGCGCCCATGGTGAGGTGCTCTCGATCGCCTTCGCAGGCAAGGGGCAGCACCTGGACGCCGGCGCCAAGATCGTCCACGCCGCCCCGAACACGACGTCGTTGATCACCTCGAAGTCGATCTCGAAGGACGGTGGACGCGGCGGGTACCGCGGCCTGGTGCGGGTCGAGAGCGGCGCCGAGAACGCCCGGAGCTTCGTGCGATGTGATGCGCTGATCCTCGACGAGGACTCGCGGTCCGACACCTACCCGTACATGGAGATCGAGGAGTCCAACACGCAAATCGGCCACGAGGCCACCGTCTCGAAGGTCGGCGACGAGCAGCTCTTCTACCTGATGAGTCGCGGGCTCACCGAGGCGGAGGCCACCGCGATGATCGTCGCCGGGTTCATCGAGCCGATCGTCAAGGAGCTCCCGATGGAGTACGCGGTCGAGCTCAACCGGCTCATCGAGCTTCAGATGGAGGGCTCGGTCGGCTGACCGGCGGTGCGCGCGCCCCCGAATCTGTCACACCCGACGCGTATGGTTCGCGCCAATCGCCCGGTTCGATGTCAAGGAGGCGCTGCAGTGTCAGACAACTATCCCCACGGGCTCTTCACGTGGGTCGACCTCGCCACGCCGGATCCCCAGGCTGCCAAGTCCTTCTACTCGTCCGTCTTCGAATGGACGGGTGAGGACCAGGTCGACGAGAACGGCGACTACATCTACACCCTCCTCTACCGGGACGGCCTGAACGTCGCAGGGCTCGGCGGGCTGCAAGCCGAGGGGATGCCGTCTGCGTGGAGCTCTTACGTCGGCGTCGACGACGTCGACGCCGTTGTCGGCTTGGTGGCACCGGCTGGTGGACAGGTGATCATGCCGCCGATGGACGTGATGGACACGGGTCGCATGGCGATCGTCGTCGATCCGACAGGTGCCGTCCTCGGTCTGTGGCAGCCGGGCACCCACAAGGGCGCCGAGCTGTTCGGCGCCCACGGCGCCTTTTCCTGGAACGAGCTGGCGACGCGAGACGTCGAGGCGGCGATGGCGTTCTACGGCGCCATCCTGCCGTGGCGGTTCGAGCAACAGGGTGACTCGGACTACTGGCTCATCGCGATGGACACCAAGGTCACCGGCCAAGGGCTCGCCGACGACCAGTTCAACGGCGGCATCATGCCGATCGCGGCGGACGCTGCACAGCAGGTGCCTGCGCACTGGGCCGTGTACTTCACCGTCGACAGCGCAGACGAGGCGGTCGCCGCCGCCCAGGCGGCCGGAGGCACCATCTTGCGCGATCCGTTCGCGACCGAGTTCGGGAAGATCGCCGCAGTCTCGGACCCGTTCGGCGCATCATTCATGGTGATCGACCCATCACAGGCGGCCGCCGGCTGAGCGACGTCGGGGGCAGCGTGAACGCGGATTGGGGGCCCCCGTCGGGGCCCCCAATCCAATGATGCTTCGCGTCGTCCGGTCAGATTGCGGGCTGGCTGGGCACGTCCACGAATGACTCCGGGATCGTGTCCGGGACGGCCCACGAGATCTTCTTGTCCTTGCTCGCCCACACCAGGCCGCCGCCCGTCACCATCGCCATGAGTCCGACTCCTGCGAGGATGGCTGCGAGCGTCAGGCCTATCTGGAGGGCCGTATGGGTCACCGTGCCGACGCCGAGCTCTGCGATGAGGCCATGCGCCGTGCCGGTCCACGCCTGCTCGCGGGCGATGCCGTCGAGTGGGTGGCTCCTGTCGAACCCCGTCCAGTAGCGGCCGTCGACCGGAACGTCGTACGTCCCTGCCTCGAAGACCTCACCGTTGTACTCGACGTCCTCGGGGAGGACGACGGTCTGCGTGCCGTTGAGCGTGTGGTATGAGATCGTGGCCATCTGGTACATGTACTCGGTTGCGGTGTTGACCAGGGGGTCGGCGGGGTCGAAGTCGGCCTCGACAACCGGGTACTGCCAGTCCTCTGTGAGCAGAGCCATGATGGCGTCGGCACCCTCGGTCGTGCCACGGTCGGTGAGCTGGCCGTCCTCCGTGTACGCCAGGGTGACGTTCTGCTGCTCACTGAAAGCCTGCAACGTGCCGTACCCATCCTGGACCTTGGCGAAGGCGACGCCACCGGCGACCACGAAGACGACGCCGATGATCAAGAGCACGATTCCGAGCATTCGAATCCTGCGTGACATCTCTGGGGCTCCTCTCTCGGTTTGTGAACCCTGTCACAAGCAATCTTCGGGTCTGGCCGACGGCGCACATAGGGCCATTGGTCCTCTCGCCGACGGTGGCGCCGCTCCCGACCGGGTTACGCTCGTCTGATGCGCATCGTCGTTGCAGACTGCACCGTGGAGTACGAGGGGCGACTGAGCGCATTCCTTCCGCGCGCCACTCGACTCGTGATGATCAAGGCGGACGGGTGCGTCGCGGTGCACGCCGACGGCGGGGCGTACAAGCCCCTGAACTGGATGAACGCTCCGAACCACATCGTCGAAGAGGATGGGCGCTGGACCGTCACGAATCCCAAGGGAGAGCGCCTCGTCATCCGCTTCGACGTCGTGCACTTCGACACGTCGGTCGAGATGGGTGACGACCCGGGGCTCACGAAGGACGGTGTCGAGGCCGAGTTGCAGCGGCTCCTCGCTGACCGGGTCCATCTGCTGGGAGACGGCATGGAGCTGATTCGACGCGAGTACCCGACCCCGATCGGCCCGGTGGATCTGCTGTGCCGGGACGGGAGCGGCATCGTTGCCGTGGAGATCAAACGCCGTGGCGAGATCGAAGGCGTCGAGCAGCTGACCCGCTACGTCGAGTTCCTCGGGCGGGACCGGCGGTTGGCCCCCGTCCGGGGACTCTTCGTCGCCCAGCAGGTGAAGCCACAGGCGCGCACCCTCTCCGAGGATCGCGGCATCGAGTGGCGCGAGGTCGACTACGAGGCGCTCAAGGGCATCGACTCGCCCGCGCTGCGCCTGTTCTGACTCCGCTCCGTTGCCGAGCAGTGCCGATAAGGTCATGTCGTGGACGGTGACGGTGACCTCAGATCTGTCGCCTTCGACAACACACGATTTCGGGATCTCGGTTAGGTGAGGGGGCCGCGGGTCGGTTTGGTGTTGGCGGCGATGGTCGTCGCCTCATCCGCCTGCGCCTCCCCCAGTGGATCCTCGACATCGGATGAACTGCAGACCCCTGCCGTGTCGAATTCTGGGCAGGTTGACCGCAGCGACCTTGGCGATGAGTTGGGTGGGTGCCTCGAGGATGACGACGAGCCAGGTGTGATCCAGGAGCCTCGTATCAGCGTGCTCGACTATGCCGAGAGGTCGAGTCTGTCGCTGGTGCTGCTCGACGGGTCATCGCTTCGCAGCGCCGTAGAGCATGACGTGCAGATGTTCAACGATGACGAGTGGGTCGGATTCCTCACCGTCGATCTCGGAGCTGAGTTGCTCGTTGGTGCCATTCCTGACGTTTTGTACGTACCGCGCACTCGACTTTCGAGGGTTCTCGACGTCGTCGAAGATCTCGACATTGTCGTTACGGTGAACGAGTACGCATCGTCGACTGGGGTACTTGGCGTGATCGAGTTGGATGATCGGATCGTCTTCGAGGGAGATTGCGCCGAGGTCGATACGGACAACGTCGCCCGGTTTCGTGCCGAACGTGTCGATCTGGGATCGGCCCGCGAGTTCATGGGCACACTGTTCGGCGGTGACCCGATACTGCGCGACGCCTTTGGCGAGTGGCTGCGAGGCTCGGGTCCGATCGCGTGGAGCGACCGCGAGCCTATGGAACGCGTGCTCCACGTGGGCGACACCCCGGCCGAGGTTCTCGACGACTTGCGAACTCTGTGGGTGTCGTGGACCACGGGAGCCGGTTGGGACGGTCTCGGTGCCGTGGGCTACTGCACCTTCGTTCCGGAGTTCGGATGGAACGACTGCATGCTGGCAGATAGGGCCTTGGCCGAGGAGGACCTTTCAGTGTTCGTGGATGACCAGGCCCTCGAAGTGTGGCTACTGCGTGACGACTTGAGCCTCGCCGAGCCGATCGCGTTCCTCGGAACGATCGGATCCGACGTGCTCGACGATGTCATCGACGCAGAGGCTCAACAACTCAGCCTCTACTTGGTGGAGGTTGACGGTCTCGACGACGTTCTGGCGCGTCAGGGCCGCCTGGTCACTGCCACGGCCACATCCAGATAGGAGATCCTCCGGGGCTTCATCGTCTGCTGATAACGCCTGCAGATGCACTGAGAGAATGGCAACTGCCGAGAGACGCTCGGGCGCCGAATCTCTTGGATCACAGCTTCGCTGGGTTTGCATGCCCGCCGTGGTGATCGAGGGCCGTCTCTCTCAACCGGGTCTCTCTCCGCAAGCAGCTTTCAGCCACCGGTCCGCCGTCTTCATTTGGGCTGGGATCGGCGGCGATTCCGCGCCCGATGTGGCCGAGCCGATAAAGTCGCGGTCTCTGAACGCCGAAGGTCAACTCGACACGTCGCACGCTGGAGGATGATTGATGCGGCCGGGAGAGGACACTCCGCGCAACGCCGGCTGGGCTGAGCCGCTCCGTCTATTTCTCGTGGCCTTGGCATTGCTGGCAGTTGTCGGCGTATCCCTCGCGGCCCTGGGCGGCGAACGCGGGACCGAAGCGCCCGAATCGCCAGCAACAACGATCGACGAAGAGGATCTGCCCTGTCTCAACACCACGAACCCGACGGCTGAATACGACTTGCTTGGGTGCGATCTGTAGGCTACGAGCAGTCGGATGTGATGCACCAGTCGAGGTCGAGGCGAATCGCCGCCTTGTTCGCCTCGACCGATGTTCTGGTGGTGCGTCGTTCGATTGGTGACCTCGGCTCTGGACCGCCGGGTGGCCGACGCCGCAGACCGGGGACGGCCATACAAGCGCGGTCTCCCGCTCGGCGGGGGACCGGCGAGCGGTCGCCCTGCGACCCGAGCCGAAGGGGGCACCTGGCCGCCACACTGCCCGGCCCCCTCGACTCGGCCTGCGGCGCTCGTCGATCCCCCGGAAACCGGGGGATTGCGTAGAAGCCTGCCAACCGTACGGACGGGCCACACACGCTGTCTCCCGCTCGGCGGGGGACCGGCGAGCGGTCGCCCTGCGACCCGAGCCGAGGGGGCACCTGGCAGACCGGACCTCCGAGTAGCCGACGCCGCAAACCGGGACAGCCGCGACCCGTGGTCATCAATCCCGCCACAGACCACTAGGGGTTCTGATCCAGCCGTCGCGAGCGCCAGATGCTCACGAGGTGGAGCACGACGACGACGGAGGTGATGCTCAGCATGGTCACGGCGAGCGCCCGGCCGAACCGCATCGACTCGGCGATCTCGTCTGCGATGGCGGCGGCCAGGATCAGCAGGGTCGCCTCGGCGGCGTGAGTGACCATGTGGATCGGCGCCAGGCGGGCCATGGAGCGCACCCTGGCGAGGCCGGATCCGGTGATCTCGTCCGCCTCGGCGGGGGCCGGGCCGAAGCCGGAGCGCAGCCGCGACGCCGGCACCAGGTCGGTCTCGGCCTTCTCGAGCAGCACTCCAATGGCGGCAGCCATCCCGACGATGACCCAGGTCTCGTCGCCACCCGACGCCCGGATCCCGACGGCGACCATGAGCCCGCCCTCGACGAGGTAGTGGCCGAGCCGGTCGAGGTAGACGCCGCGGGCGCCGGTGGTGGCGTTGAAGCGGGCCACCTCGCCGTCGACGCAATCGAGCAGCAGGTAGAGCTGGATGGCGATGAGGGCGGCCACGGCAGGGGCGACCCCGGGCAGCGTCGCCACCGCCACGCCGACGATCCCGACCATGATCATGATGACCGTGACCGAGTTGGCGCTGAGGCCGGCTCGCAGCGCCAGCCAGGTGAAGAACGGCGAGATGCGCCTCATGTAGAGGGTGCCCGTCCAGTGCTCCTCCGAGCGGCGCGCCAGCAC
>Ga0214471_10002027_pt1 | contig 15982 bp, 14 predicted proteins | sample RVTome_5_FD_207665 | JGI IMG/M metagenome (GOLD analysis project Ga0214471, IMG submission 207665) | Soil microbial communities from uranium-contaminated site in the Upper Colorado River Basin, Wyoming, United States - RVT142D155 | ecosystem: Environmental > Terrestrial > Soil > Contaminated >... | reverse complement strand
ATAAGCCGCTGCAGGCATCGCTGTTCACCCTGGCGACCATCCTGATGATCGGCGGCTTCTTCGTCCTCGTCGTCTAGCGATACAGACACTCGGCACGGAGGTAAGTCATGCATATCGAAGCGAAGCTCGAAGCGATGGGTCTGCAGCTCCACACGCCGGGCCCGAATCCCGCAGGCGTCCAGCCGCGCTTCTCGCGCGTTAGGGTGCGAGGCAATCGCGCCTACATCTCGGGCCACGGTCCGGGCGGTGATACGCCACGAGGCAAGGTCGGCGCGGAGCTGACGCTGGAGCAGGGCTACGAGGCGGCGAGACAGACCGGCCTCTCGATGCTGTCCAGCCTCAAGGCGGAGCTCGGCGACCTCGACCGCGTTACCGGCTGGCTGCGCGTGCTGGGCATGGTCAATGTCGCGCCGGGATTCAACGCGACGCCGGACGTGATCAACGGCTTCACGGACCTGATCCTCGAACTGTACGGCGAAGACGCCGGGGCACACTCGCGGTCCGCCGTCGGCATGGCCGAGCTGCCGTTCGGCATCCCGGTGGAGATCGAAGCCGAGGTTGAAGTCGCAACCTAATCTAATGAAGGATTGCCCTGGGCGGGCGGCCACTGAGAGCGAGTGTCTACATCCGGTGGTAGCCCCTGGAACTCCTCCAAGGTTCCGGTCCAAAACGCTTCGATGCGACGGAAGAGGTAAGCGGTCCGCGGACCTGAGATTCGAAGCAAGGCGCTCATCGCTGTCCGATTGTCTTGACCGCGGTCGAGATCGCCAATGCTCTCGAGTACACCGACTTCCACAAGGTTCTCGAGTTCTGGACCAGATGTTGCGAGTCCTTCCAGGAAGCCGAATGACTTCCGCAGAACAGCGTCCACACCTCGATCCAAGTACCGTCGCTTTAGGAAACCGGCGAAGGCTCCATAGCCAAGAAAGGGTAGGGTTGGGTCCCTCAGTGACTCGCCGGCATCCAGTGACTCGTCGGCATCGAATTCGGGAATGGCCTTGAGAAGGTCCTTCAGGGCAGTCTCGTAGGTTGTCACTTGGATACACTCAGGTCGCAGCGTAGCATGAGGTCGCAATGCGCGTTGAACTCCCCTTCGGCCGCGAGATGCTCCCCGTCGAGGTCCCGGACAACGCCACGGTCCTGTTGCCGTCCGCGGTGCGGCCGTTGGCGGACCAGACCGGCGCCGTCGTTGACGCCCTCCGTCGTCCACTCGCGGGGTCGTCTCTGCGCGAACGCGTCCGCGCCGGCCAGCGCGTCGCCATCGTCATCTCCGACATCACGCGCCCGGTGCCGAACCAGCTCCTGCTCGAGCCCGTCCTTGCTGAGCTCGCGGCCGCCGGCGTGGCCGATTCTGACATTACGATCGTCAACGGCACCGGCCTGCACCGCGGCAACTCCGAGGCTGAGCTGGCCGAGATGCTGGGTCTCGATATCCCGCAGCGCTACGCCATCGTCCAGCACGACGCCCGCGACCGCTCGACGCTGGTTGAGGTCGGACGCAGCAAGGGCGTGCCGGTCGAGCTCTGCCGCGCCTACGTCGATACGGACGTGCGTATCGTCGTCGGCTTCGTCGAGCCGCACCTCTTCGCCGGGTACTCCGGCGGCCCCAAAGGCGTCATGCCCGGCGTCGCCGGCGCCGGCATCGTCATCAGCAACCACGGCGCGCCAAACCTGGCGCACCCGAAGGCGACCTGGTGCGTCATGGACGGCAATCCCGTCGTCCAGGAGATCCGCGCCGTCGTCGACCTGCTGCCGCCCGATTTCCTGCTCAACGTCACGCTCGACAGCCAGCGGCGCCTCAGCGGCGTCTTCGCCGGCGATATGTACCCGGCGCATGAGGCCGCCATCGAGCAGGCGGCGCGTCAGTACCAGGCGCCGGTGTCGCATCCCTACGACATCGTGGTCGTGACGAACATGGGCTACCCGCCGGACACGACGCTGTACCAGTCGGTGAAGGGCATGTCGGTGGCGGCCCAGGGTGTGCGCGAGGGCGGCGCGATACTGCTCGTCGCGGGCTGCGAGGAGGGCATCGGCAGTCGCGACTACGAGGAGGGCCTGCTCGCCGCCGAGTCGCCCGCCGCGCTGCTCGACCGCATCCTGCACACCGAGCAGCCACGGCACGACCAGTGGCAGATTCAGTGTCAGGCGATGGTCCAGACGAAGGCCCGCGTGCTGCTGCATTCGAAGCTAACGCCGCGGCAGACGCGGGCCGCGCACCTGGAATACGCGGCCGATGCCTCTCAGGCGCTCCTGGAGCTGGTTAAGGACGCCCGCGAGCGCGGAAACGAGGGCAGTGTCCTCGTCATGCCCTACGGCCAGCTCACGGTCCCCGTAATCCACTGACGTGCCGAAGGTCCGCACCCCCAGCCTCGAAATCGCCTACGAAGAGCACGGACCGCCCGACGGACCGCCCGTCATCCTGATGCACGGCTTCCCGGACGACCCCCACGCCTACGACGGCGTCTGGCCTCTGCTCGAGGCTCGATGCCGCGTGCTCGTCCCCTGGCTGCGCGGTTACGGCGAGACGCGCTTCCTCAGCGACGCCACGCCGCGGTCCGGCCAGCAGGCCGCGCTCGGCGCCGACCTGCGCGACTTCATGGACGCGCTCGGCATCGAGGCGGCGGTCGTCGGTGGCTACGACTGGGGCGGCCGTGGCGCCTGTATCGTCGCGGCGTTGTGGCCGCAGCGCGCCCGCGGCCTCGTCACCTGCGGCGGCTACAACGTGCAGAACATCGCGGCGTCCGGCACTCCGGCGCCCGCCGCCAACGAGCACCGAATGTGGTACCAATGGTACTTCCACACGGAGCGTGGCCGCGCCGGCCTGCAGCAGGACCGCCGCGACATTTCACGCCTGCTCTGGCAGCTCTGGTCGCCCAACTACGATTTCGATGACGCGACGTTCGAACTGACGGCAGCAAGCTTCGACAACCCTGACTTCGTCGACGTCGTGATTCAGTCCTACCGCCACCGCTTCGGCAATGCCCCCGGCGACCCGGCGCTGGAGGACATCGAGGCGCAACTGGCGGCCCAGCCGCCGATCACGGTGCCGGCGATCGCCCTACAGGGCGAAGCGGACGGCCTCGGCGCGCCCGGCCCGGACCGGCACGCGCACCACTTCACCGGCCCCTACGAGCGGCGCATCGTCCCGCGCGCCGGCCACTTCCTGCCACGCGAGGCGCCGGAGGCGTTCGCGCAGGCGGTGCTTGACCTGCTGGACAAAGACGAGGGCTAGTCTGCAGAGGCCTTCGCGGCCTTGAGGCGCTCCAGCAGCCAGTGGTCGAGGATGTCGATGTACTCCCGGCGCCGTTCTATGTACTGGCTGCGCAGGATCACGTTGAGCTCGCGCTGCAGCACGATACGGCGCTCGTAGCTCTCGTCACCGGGGTTGTCCGCCAGCGAACCGACCTCCAGCGCATACAACGCGTCGATCGTCGTCGTGCCTGCCGGCAGGGTCTTGTTCAGCGTCGTCGCCTTGTAGGTGAAGTGGCCCAGGTGCGTGATCGCCGGGTCCTGGATGCCGCACATGTCGAAGACCACGCGCTCGATCGCCGCCTCCGGCGTCTCGCCCTCCGCCACGTCCGTCTCAGGCAGGCGATGCTTACCGTCCTTGTACGGCAACACGACGCGCTCGCCGCGATACGGGATCGTCGTCACGTGGGTAACGGTGGCGTCCGCGGGGATGTCGTCCAGCGACCAGAGCGCGACCCACTCATCACCGATTTTCTTCTCGGTGTAGATGCTGCGTTCCGATTCGCGCCTGCGAAACTCGAGTGGCGAAGGCGCCCGCTCCGGCGCCCCGTCAAAGCCAGGTGGCATCGTCAAAGTCGTGTCCTCCCGGGTTACTGCATTCTTATTCTGGTAAACGTCCCGCGCTCAAGCAAGTTGCGCCTCGGATGCCTCCACCGCCTGCCATTTGCGCTGGCCCTGCTCGTTGCGGGTCATGTGTCCGATGCCGGGGAATGGCAGGTGGCAGGCGATCAGCAACGACCCCTCGGCGATCGCCTCCTCCACCATCGTCTTCTTCGTCTCCATCGTCACCAGCGGCAGGATGTCGAAAGCCGACACCCAGGCGGTGCGTTCCAGCTGAACGGCCACCTGCGCGATATCGCCGGTGTAGATGCCCGTCTCGCCGCCTGATGACAGTACCACGTGCGCGTGCCCCGGTGAGTGCCCCGGCGCCGGGACGATTGTCACCTCGTCGGTCAGCTTGTGTTCGCCGTCGACCAGGTGGAGGCGGTTGTGGCGCTCCAGCGGCAGCAGGTTTTCCTCCAGGTACGTCGCCCGCGTGCGCTCGTTCGGCGCGATCGCCGCCTTCCACTCGTCCTCGATGATGAAGTACTCCGCGTTCGGGAACGTGGGCACGGCCTCGTCGCCCTGCTGCCGTGTGTTCCAGCCGCAGTGGTCGGCGTGCAGGTGCGTGTTGATCACCACGTCGATCTCCTCCGGCTGCACCTCCAGCGCCGCCAGGTCGGTCAGCAACGTGCCGTCGGCCACCGGGCTCGACTGCCGCCGCCAGCCGCCGGCCTTGTCGCCGACGCCGGTCTCGATCAGGATCAGCTTGCCCTGCGACCGCAGCAGCAGCGAGTTCAGCGCCAGCGAAAGCCGGTGGCGGTTGTCCAGCTCACCCGCCAGCGGCTCCCACATGACGCGCGGCACGATGCCGAACGTCGCGCCGGCGTCCATGTAGAACAGGCCGTCGGACAGGATCGCGAGGTCGAGGTTGCCGAGGCGGTGTTTAGCGGGCATCCCGCAGATGATAGCGCAGCCGCTGTACGAGGTTGTCCCTCCCGTACGAGCGGCCCTATAATCTGCAAACTATATTCCCCCCGCGAATCCGGAGGTCAGGACTTCATGCCGACGCCGTACGCGTACTTCCAAAAGCAAATCGTGCCTCTCGCCGAGGCGAAGATCGGCGTCATGACGCACGCTTTCAACTACGGCACCGGCGTATTCGAGGGCATCCGCGGTAACTGGAACGAAGAGAACCAGACGATCTACATGTTCAAGGTGCGGGAGCACCTCGCTCGCCTGCGTATGAGCGCCAAGATCTGCCGCATCAACATCAGCGAGACCGACGATGAGATCGAAGCCCTGATCACGCAGGTCGTCGAGAAGTCCGGCATCCGCGAGGACCAGTACATCCGGCCGCTCGCCTACAAGAGCAGCGAGGCGATCGGCGTCCGCGTCCACGACCTCGATGACGACCTGCTGATCTTCGTCGCGCCCTTCGGCCCCTACCTCGATATCGACGCCGGCGCCCGCGTCCAGACGTCGACATGGCGCCGTGTCGATGACATGTCGATCCCGGCCCGCGCCAAGACCACGGCCGGTTACCTCAACTCGGCACTCGCCAAGACGGAAGCGATGCAGAACGGCTTCGACGAGGCGATCCTGCTCAACCCCGACGGCCACGTCGCCGAGGGCAGCGGCGAGAACATCGCCATCGTCCGCAACGGCCGCGTCATCACCCCAGCGCGCTCCGACAACGTCCTCGAGGGCCTGACCATGGGCACCGTCCTTGGTTTGGCTCAGTCCGAGCTCAACCTTGAGGTCGAGTCGCGCACCATCGACCGCTCCGAGCTCTACGTGGCCGACGAGGTGTTCATGACCGGCACCGCAGCCCACGTCACGCCGATTCTCGAGGTCGACCGCCGCGCCGTCGCGGATGGAGAAGTCGGCCCAGTCTCGAAGCAGCTGCAGACGCTCTACTTCGACATCATCTACGGCCGCAACCCAAAGTACGCCTCCTGGTGCACCGCCGTACCGATGCCGGTACCGGTGACGCCGTAGAACGCGGCGCCCTTCCGGGGAAGGGCCTCTGAGAATCGATGCCGTCTTTCACCATCTTCCGACCCGGTAACTCGCTGGGCAGCGTCTATGGCAGCGCCGTCGTCGCCGTCACGCTGCTGCTCGGCATCGGCCTGCTCTATCGCGGCTTGACGCTGGACGTTGGCATCCAGCAGATGGCGCCGCTGTTTGTCGGCGGCTTCTTCATCTGTCTCTGCGCCCTCTACGCCTACTGGACGTGGAGCTGCACGTCCCTGCGCTATCTCGTTGACCGCAACGCGCTGGACATACGCTGGGGCGCCATCCACCAGATCATCCCGCTCGCCAACATCGAGCGCCTCGTCCCGGGTGAGGAGACCGACAACCCCCAGATCGAGGGCATCAACTGGGTCGGCCATCACATCGGCCGCGCCGAGGTCGACCAGATCGGCGAGGTGCTCTTCTACTCGGCGCACCGCAATCCCGGCGAAGTGCTCTATGTCCAGACGCCGACGGAGATTTACGGCATCTCGGTGCCGGACCCGGTGTTCTTCGCCCAGACGGTTCAGTCCAACCAGTCCCGCGGCCCGCTGTTCGAGCAACGGCAGGCGGTGCATCGCTGGGGCCCGGCGGCGCAGAGCTTCTGGTTCGACCGCTTCGCCATCGTGCTGGCGCTGCTAATGATCGCGGCGTTTGGCGTCGTCCTTGGCTACGTGCTCGACATGTACCCGGGTCTGAGCCAGAGCGTGCCGCTGCGCTTCCCGTCGCTCGGTGGCGTCGTCCGCGTCACGGACAAGAGCGAGCTGCTGGACATCCCGCGCTCCGCCTTCGGCTTCCTCGCCCTCGACCTCGTGCTCGCGGTCATGCTGCACAGCTGGGAGCGCATGGTGGGCTACGTGCTGCTGCTGGCGGGCATCGGCGTCCAGGTCATGCTGCTAGTAGCGGCAATCGTGGCGGTGGCGTAGCTATCCTGTGTGAGGAGGATTCGCCCGTCACCACGAGCCAACTCGACCACGTCAGTGTCTGGTGCACCCGCATGACCTTCGGCGATAGCGAGGACATCATGGCCGTGCCGTCTCAGGACGCGGACGACGGCCATGTTGACGCTCTCGTCTGCTAAGAACCTCGGGCGCAAGTGTGGGACGCTTGGTCCACCGATACCCTGATGGGCATCTAGGCGCCACCTGCCTCGGAGGTCTCGAACTCCTCGTGCGCGACGACGTCCGCAGCGTAGGCGACGGCGGCTCGGATGTCCTCCCGCTGCAAATGCGGGTATCCCTTTAGGATTTCGTCCTCAGAGAGCCCCTCGCTCAGCATCTGGAGCAGCAGCTCGACGGAGACGCGAGTGCCCCGTATTACTGGCTTCCCGAGAAGTATCTTGGGATTGATTTCGATGCGGTTGTGGACTTTCACTGGTGACTCCTGCGCATCCCATACTCTAACAGCTTTGCGATGGCGCGGTCATGCTCCTGGTCGCCGCGATCGTCGCCTGACTCTACGCTTCGAAAAGTGGTCTAGTGCAACGGCCTGCCGGCGCGCGTACCCTCGGTGTATGCAGCGACGCGACCCCGACGTCCTGACGCCCCGCGAGCAGCAGGTTCTCGCCCTGCTCAAGCGCGGCTACTCCAACCGCGACATCGCTAACGAGCTCCAGATCACCCTCTCCGGCGCCAAGTACCACGTCTCGGAGATCATCTCCAAGCTCGGTGTGGTGTCGCGAGAGGAGGCGGCTACGTGGCGTCCGCAGCGAGGCGCGGCGCTCGCGCCGATGGCTGCGCTGTTCGCAAGGCAGGGCGCCGGAATGAAGGCAGCAGTGCTCGCCACCGGTGCGGCAGTCATCACCATCGCACTCGTTGTGTTGATTGCGGTGGCCGCAGCCAGGGGTCACCGCTCAATCGAACTTGGAGGTGCTTTGCAACCTTCGCCTACGCCCACGGAGACTGCGGAGGTTCAGCCGCAAATCGCTAGCGTCGGTCCACATATGGTGGGTTACATCATCGGCGGTGGCGAGTTCGCCGGATTGAATGGGAACGCCCTGAAACTGACGAAGCAGGCTGGACCTGGCGAGAATACCTACATCATCGATGACCAGACCCGCTTCTTGTGGGCCGTCGGCGAGAGCATCCGCTTCGACAAGAGTAAGGATGGCCTGCGCGACCAGGTCTTCGTAGCTGTGGCTCTCGATTCCCCTCTGAACAACGATCTTGCTGTAGGCGGCGACCTTGCCCAGGAGACCGGAACACCGGTCGATACGGTTATCATCGGCTACTTCAAGCGCATCGACGGCATCGTCGTTGATTTCGGAGCGAACTACGTCGACTTCCGCATCCGTCCTGAGCTAGAGGACGGCATTGGGACATCCCTGCGCTCGACGAACGGCGTCCATCGCGTCTGGATCGACTCTCGCGCCGAGATTCTTGATAGCACTGGTCCAGTGTCCCGCGGTTCAGGTCTCGGACAAGCGCCCGACGGCGAGCCGCAGGAACAAGGGCTCCGTCCGGGACTCACAGTGGCATTTAGCGGTCTCATTAACACCGATCGCGATCCGGTTGCCTTCAGCCTCAGTATCTACTGACGCCGTTCAGTTCGATTTGACTAGCCCTCGCTCCCTGCCTGCCCCCTTGCTATGCTGGACGCGTGGCCCGGTATGACGTAGCCGTCGTTGGCGCCGGCCCCTCCGGCAGCACCACCGCCCACCACCTGGCGAAGGCCGGCGCTCGCGTCCTCCTCCTCGACCGGGCCGAGTTTCCCCGCGAGAAGCCCTGCGGCGGTGGCGTCACGGCCCGCGCCTTCGACCGCGCGCCCGTCGACCTGACACCCGTCGTCGAACGCGTCATCGACAGCGTGCGCTTCAGCTATCGCCTCAGCCGGAGCTTCGATTACACCTACAACCAGACGTTGGTCTACATGACGCAGCGCCATCGCATGGACACCTTCCTGATGGAGCAGGCGGTCGAGGCCGGCGCCGAGTTCCATGGCGGCAGCGTCGTCCGGAATCTGGAGCTCGATAAGGACGGCGTGCGTATCGCGGTCAACGGCGATACGTACGAGGCGGGCGCGGTTGTCGGCGCGGACGGCGCGAACGGCGTCGTGGCGCGTCACGCCGGACTCAAGCCCGTCACGGACCCGCCCGTTGCGCTCGAAGCCAACTTCCCTTACGACGGAGACGACGCGCCCGAGGCGTGGCAAGAGATGCTGGCGCTTGAGCTCGGCAGCATGCCCGGCGGCTACGGCTGGTCCTTCCCTAAGGCGGATCACTTCAACGTCGGCTGCGGCGGTTGGCACTCGCAGGGCGGCAAGCTGCGCCCCCACCTGAGCGCGCTGCGCCGGCACTACGGCCTGCAGACGACGCCGATGCTCAACATCCGCGGCCACCACCTGCCGACGCGTGACGAGGGCGCGCCGATCGTCCGCGGCCGTGCCCTGCTGGTCGGTGACGCGGCGGGGTTGGTCGATCCGGTGTCGGGTGAAGGAATCTTTTCTGCCTTCGTCAGCGGGCACCTGGCCGCGGCGCGTTTGCTGCGCTTCCTCGACGGCATGGACGCCGACCTCTTTCCCTATGAGGCGGCTGTTGAACGCGAGATCATGTCCGACATCCGCGCGGCCAAGATCCTGCGAGACGCCTTCCACTACAAACCGTGGCTCTGCTACTTCATGCTGCGCCGCAGTGAGAAATTTCGTCTCATGCTCTGTCAGCTGATCACCGGCGAGCACACCTACGGCCGCTTCATGCGCCAGCTCGGGCCGTTGGCCCATGTCCTCGGCTTCTGGGCCGCGCGCGGGCGGCGGGCTCAACGGGCATAGCGGGCACAGCTGTCATAGATGTACGGCACTGCGCGCACAACAAAAGTGTTGTACAATCCTGTGTGTACAGGAGGCGCCGTACATGGTTACCGAAAGGCTTGATGTCCGTCTCGACCCGGAGCGCCGCCGCAAGCTGGAAGAGCTCGCCGAGCACAGGCAGGCGTCAGTTTCGGACACGGTGCGCGAGTTGATCGATCAGGCATACGAGGACGAAGCCAGGGAGCATCGGCTGAAGTTGGTCCGTGAGATAGCCGGGCTGAACATCGAGGACGTTCCCGACCCTGAGGAGTTGAGCAGGCAACTTGCGCAGACCCACGACCTCGGCGATCTTTATTGATACCAACATTCCCATCTACGCGGCAGGCGTGGAGCACCCGCTCAAGCAGCCATCGGAGGCTATTCTCGAGCTAGTGGCCGTGCGACGGGGCGCATTCACCACGGACGCGGAAGTCCTCCAGGAGTTGATTCATCGATACCTCGCCCTGGGGCGCTGGCCCCAAGGTGCCATCCTGTTTGACCGTTTTGCCACGCTGATGCGACGTAATACTGCGCCTATCCTTGGCGCCGATGTGGAGCGCGCCGCGGAACTCGCAATGCAGCACTCAGACCTGAGCGCTCGTGACCTGATTCACGTCGCGGTCATGCAGCGCCTCGGCGTGGAGCGGATCATCACGGCTGATACCGGCTTCGACCGCGTCCCGGAGGTTGGGCGTCTCGATCCGGCGCGGTTTGAAGAGTGGCGTAACGACATCTAGCTTCAGAATAGAAAAGGAGCCGGTCTTGTGACCGGCCCCTTTGTTGCTAACTACGGACGGCTGATTAGTCGCTGTTCTCCTCGGCGGCAAGCGCCGCGAGGTCCGGCTCCTTCGTCTCGTCGTCCTCTGCCTCGTCCTCGACATCGGCATCGGCATCGACCTCGAGATCGATATCCTCGGCGTCGAGGTCCAGCGTCTCGAAGTCTTCGCCCTCGAAGCCTTCCTCACCCTCCAGCAGGTGACGCGGCGCCCGCAGCTCCTCCACCGGCCGCGGCGGCACGTCGATGCTCGCCCGGGCTGGGATCAGCTTGCCGATGATCACGTTCTCCTTCAGGCCCATCAGGTGGTCCGTCTTGCCGGAGATCGCGGCCTCGGTCAGCACACGCGTCGTCTCCTGGAAGGAGGCCGCCGCGAGGAAGCTGCTCGTGTTCAGGGACGCCTTGGTCACGCCCAGGAGTACCGGAACCGCCGTGGCGGGCTCGCCACCCTCGGCGAAGACCTTCTTGTTCGCCTCCTCGTACTCGAAGCGGTCGATGTACTCGCCCGGCAGCATCGTTGTGTCGCCCGGTGAGTCGATGATCACCTTGCGCATCATCTGCCGCACGATCACTTCGATGTGCTTGTCGTTGATGTTCACGCCCTGGTTGCGATAGACCTTCTGGACTTCCTCCACCAGGTAGAGCTGCACAGCCTCTGGGCCCTGGATGCGCAGGATGTCCTGCGGGTCCAGCGGACCGTCGGTCAACTGCTGGCCGGCGCGAATGTACTCGCCCGGTTCGACGCGCACGCGGGCCGCTGCCGGCACCGCGTACTCCCGCTCCTCCCGCTCCTCGTACAGGATCGAGATGCGCTTGGACTTGTCGATCGTCACGCGGCCGGGTAGCCGTGCGATGACCTGCGTCAGCAGAGCGTCCGCCTTGGCGGCCTTCTTCGACCGCGCAGGCTTCTTCTTCTTGCCGTCGTCCGCCTCGGGCTCCGGCTCCGGCGAGCGCGCCAGGACCGCGCCGGACTCCACCTGCTGGCCTTCCTTGACCAGCACCTCGACGCCCTTCGGGAGGTCGTAGCGGTCGCTGTATACCTCGCTGGAAACAACCCGGATGCGGCGGACGTCGCTCTCGCGAGTGACCTCCACGACGCCGTCGATCTCCGAGATGATCGCCTTGTTCTTTGGTATGCGAGCCTCGAACAGCTCCGTGACGCGGGGCAGACCGGTCGTGATCTCACCACCCGCGACGTAGACGCCACCGGTGTGGAAGGTACGCATCGTTAGCTGCGTGCCAGGCTCACCAATCGACTGCGCGGCGACGATGCCGACAGCCTGCAGCGGGTTCACGATGAGGCCGGTTGCCGGGCTGATGCCGTAGCAGTAGGCGCAGATACCGCGTACACAGGCGCAGGTCAGCGCCGAGCGTACGTGCACTCGTTCGTGGCCGGCGGCAATCAGCGCGTCGGCAATCTCCGCCGTAATCTCCTGGTTGCGCTCCACGATGACCTCGCCGGTTTTCGGCTCCGCCATCGTCGACGCCGCGAAGCGCCCGATGATGCGCTCTCGCATCGATTCGAGCACGGCCTTGTCCTGCGGTTCGGTCAACCAGACGCCGGCAAGCGTCTGGCAGTCATCTTCCAGCGTAATCACGTCCTGCGCCACGTCGATCAGACGCCGGGTCAGGTAACCCGAGTCCGCTGTGCGGAGCGCGGTGTCGGCCAGTCCCTTGCGGGCGCCGTGCGTGGAGATGAAGTACTCCAGCACGGAGAGGCCTTCACGGAAGTTCGACTTGATCGGCAACTCGATGATGCGGCCCGAGGGGTCGGACATCAGACCTCGCATACCCGCCATCTGGCGGATCTGCGCGATGTTACCCTTGGCGCCCGAGGTTGCCATGAGGAAGACGGAGCCGTATTCCGGCAGCCGCTTCTGGATCACGGCGGTGACGTCCTCGGTGGCGGTGTTCCACACGTCGACAGTCGCGTCGTAGCGCTCCTGCTCCGTGATCAGGCCCATCTGGTACTGCTCGTTGACGGCCTGGATGTGCTTCTCGGCCTCACCAACGATCGCCGTCTTCTCCTCGGGGACCTTGATCTCGGACACCGACATCGTGACGCCGGAACGGGTGGCGTAGTGGAAGCCGATGTTCTTGATGTGGTCCACGACCTCTGAAGTCGCGTCCATACCGATCGTGATGTAACAGTCCTGCACGACGGCCTTCAGCGCGCGGCTGTCCAACAGCTCGTTGACGAAGGCGATTTCCTCCGGCAGGGCCTCGTTGAACAGGATGCGGCCGACGGTCGTCTCGACCATCACGTTGTCGGTGCGCCGGTCGCGGACCCGGATACGAGCCTGCAGCTCCAGAAGTCCCAGCTCGTGGGCCAGGATCGCCTCCTGGAAGCTGCCGTAGGTCCCCTGGTTCTGACCGGACGTGGCGGCGTTGAATTCGCCCCGCGCGCCTTCACGGATCGCCGTCATGTAGTAGCAGCCCAGCACAATGTCCAGGCGCGGCGCCACCATCGGGTCGCCGGAGGACGGGCTAAGCAGGTTCTTCGTAGACAGCATGACCTGCCGTGCCTCCGCAACCGCCTCGCGGGACAGCGGCACGTGGACGGCCATCTGGTCGCCGTCGAAGTCAGCGTTGAAGGCCAGACACACCAGCGGGTGGATCTGGATCGCGGAGCCCTCGACCAGCACCGGCTCGAAGGCCTGGATGCCGAGGCGGTGCAGCGTTGGCGCGCGGTTGAGCAGCACGGGGCGGCTCTTGATCACCTCGTCCAGCACGTCCCAAACCTCGGGCCGTGCTCGTTCGACGATGCGCTTGGCGCTCTTGATGTTGTGCGCCAGGCCGCGGTCGACCAGAGCGTGCATCACGAACGGCTTGAACAGCTCCAGAGCCATGCGCTTCGGCAGGCCGCACTGGTGCAGCTTCAGCTCCGGGCCGACCACGATGACCGAACGGCCGGAGTAGTCGACGCGCTTTCCGAGCAGGTTCTGACGGAAGCGCCCCTGCTTGCCCTTTAGCATGTCTGAGAGGCTCTTCAGCTTGTGGTTGCCCGTGCCCGCGACGGCCCGGCCGCGCCGGCCGTTGTCGATCAGCGAGTCGACGGCCTCCTGCAGCATGCGCTTCTCGTTGCGAATGATGATCTCCGGCGCGCCCAGCTCCAGCAGCCGCTTGAGGCGGTTGTTGCGGTTGATGACGCGGCGGTAGAGGTCGTTCAGGTCGCTCGTCGCGAAGCGGCCGCCGTCCAGCTGCACCATGGGGCGCAGGTCGGGCGGCAGCACCGGCAGCGCCGTCAGCACCATCCACGTAGCCTTGTTGCCGGACTTGCGCAGCGCCTCAACGACGCGCAGGCGCTTCGTGGCCTGCTTGCGCTTCTGCCCTGAGGTCGACTGCATTTCCAGCTGCAGCTTGGCCCGCATCTTCTCCAGGTCGACGCCGTTGAGGATCGTCAGCAGCGCGTCGGCGCCCATGGCGGCGTTGAACACGTTGCCGTACTTTTCACCCAGGCGCTTGTAGTCGGCGTCGGTCAGTAGGCGGACCTTGCCGCCGGAGGCAGGCGCGTTGAGCATCTCCGCCGGGTCGCGCAGCTCATCGAGCTCCTTGAACTCCTCGGTGAACTGGCTGCGGACGGCCGTGCGCTCCTCTTCGATCTTCTTGCGCAGCGGCTCCACCTCGGTGTTGGCGGTGTCTTCCTTCTCCTTGATCGCGGCGTCGGCCACCAGCTCCACGTCGGCGCGGCGGCGGTTGAATTCCTCTTCCTGCGCCGCGACGTGCTCCTGCACGGTCGCCTTCAGCGTGTCGACGTGCTTCTCGGTCACGGCTTCGCCCGCGGGAACGATGACGGCGCCGTCGAATTCGACCGTGGCCTTCTGCTCCTTGCCGACGTCCTTGGTCAGCTTCTTCTCCAGAGCGACAGCGGACTTCATCAGCGCGTCGGTAGAAGCCAGGTGCTCCTGCTCCAGCGATTTCAGCTCGGCCTCGCGTCGTTCGGTCAGTTCCTTGACGTCAGCGTCGCGCTTGCCCTCGACGGATTCGAGCATCTCAGCCCACTCTTTTTCACGAGTGGCCTGTTCTTTCTCCATCTCCTCCTGCAGGTGCTCCAGGGCGCGCTTCTTCGCCGGCTCGTCCACCTGCGTGATGATGTACTGCGCGAAGTAGAGGACGCGCTCCAGGTTGCGAGGCGAGATGTCCAGCAGCAGGCCGAGCCGGCTGGGCGTACCCTTGACGAACCAGATGTGCGCCACCGGCGAAGCCAGCTCGATGTGGCCCATGCGCTCGCGGCGGACCTTGCTGCGCGCCACTTCGACGCCGCACTTGTCACAGACGATGCCCTTGTAGCGGACGCGCTTGTACTTACCGCAGTAGCACTCGAAGTCTTTCTGAGGCCCGAAGATCTTTTCGCAGAACAGGCCGTCTTTCTCCGGCTTCAGCGTGCGGTAGTTGATGGTTTCCGGCTTGGTGACCTCCCCATAGGACCACGACCTCACCTGCTCAGGTGAAGCCAGGGAAATGCGTACGGCGTTGAAGTCGTTGACTTCCAGCAGTGCCACGAACGATTCCTCCCTTGTCTCTTACCGCAAGCTATGCGGCCTTCCCTCATAGAAGGCCGTGCGTTGTTTCCTTCCCGGTTCGCCGGGAAGGAGGCAATGTTTGTTAGACGCGCTCGCCGAGGAAGTCCTCGGACTCGAAGCCGGTGAGGTTGATGCCGATCTGCGGCACGTCCTCACCGCCGTCGTCGGCGAACATGACCTGCTCCTCGTCCTCGTTCAGCACCTCGACGGCGAGGCCGAGACTCTGCAGCTCCTTGACGAGCACCTTGAACGACTCCGGGATGCCGGGCTCGAGCACATCGTCGCCCTTGACGATCGCTTCGTAGGTCTTGACGCGACCCACGACGTCGTCGGACTTGACGGTGAGCAGCTCCTGCAACGTGTGTGCCGCGCCGTAGGCTTCGAGTGCCCAGACCTCCATCTCGCCGAAGCGCTGGCCGCCCATCTGCGCCTTGCCACCCAGGGGCTGCTGCGTGATCAGCGAGTACGGACCGGTAGACCGGGCGTGGATCTTCTCCTCCACCTGGTGCACCAGCTTCAGCATGTAGATTTGACCCACCGTCACCGGTTGGTCGAAGGCTTCGCCCGTGCGGCCGTCGTAGAGGAGCTGGCGCCCAAAGATCGGCGCCGCGAGGCGCCGCCGGATCGCGATGTCCTCAGCCAGCTTCTCGAGGTCCTCGACGCTGGCTGTCTTCTTGAACTTCTCGCCGATGCCCTTGAGCCAAATCTCCAGGCAGGCCCGCTTCGCTTCGCCCTGCAGCGACTCGTCGAACACCTTCTGGAACTCGTACCCGTTCTTGGTCAGGTACTCCTCCATGGCCGGGATGTCCAGGTTCTCCCCCCAGGCCGGCGTTTGGGCGCTGAGTCCGGGCTCCAGAGCGTCTGCCTCGGCGGCAAGCCATGCCCTCGCCAGCGCGTCTTCGATGCTGATGTCGTCAGCGCCGTCGAACACCGGCGTGATGGCGCGGAAGCCAAGCGCGTTGGCCGCCCAGCCAAGGTGCGTCTCCAGCACCTGACCGACGTTCATTCGGCTCGGTACGCCGATCGGGTTGAGGATGATGTCGACGGGCGTGCCGTCGGCGAGGTAAGGCATGTCCTCCACGGGCAGGATGCGGGC
>Ga0214471_10002026_pt1 | contig 15984 bp, 21 predicted proteins | sample RVTome_5_FD_207665 | JGI IMG/M metagenome (GOLD analysis project Ga0214471, IMG submission 207665) | Soil microbial communities from uranium-contaminated site in the Upper Colorado River Basin, Wyoming, United States - RVT142D155 | ecosystem: Environmental > Terrestrial > Soil > Contaminated >... | reverse complement strand
CTGCCGCAACGACAAGAACGAGGACTGCTACGCGGCGAAGGCCGCCGCGGTCGCGAGCGCGCGCCGCGATTGGGTCGTCCTGTTCGACAGCGACAACATCCCGACCACAGAGTACCTGGACTGGATCCCCCGCAAGCGGCGGGACGACGTCGCGTACCTGCCTACGTTCGCCATGCCCGAGTTTGACTACCGAGAGTTCGGGGGGCTGACGGTGACGCGCGAGACCGTCGCGAAGCACCTGGACCGGCCGATGTTCCTGACCGCCCTCAACACCGCAAACCACGTAGTCTCGCGCGACGCTTACCTAGACGTCTGGGATCCGGGCGCGCGACCCGTCACGGCGGATAGCATCCTGATGAACGCGCGCTGGCTGGCCTCCGGGCGGTCGCTTCACTTCGTCCCCGGGATGATGTACCATCACCGGATGCACCCGGGCTCGCACTTCGTGAAGAACCACACCGCCACTCTAGAGAAGTACAAGCTCGAGATCGAGGACCGGCTACGGAGGATGCGCTGATGCCTCTAGCTCCGGGCCTGCTCGAGCGGTTCCTCCCCGAAGCAGAGGAGCACCGCATCTTCGTCGAAACCGGGACGCACCGCGGGGACGGCGTGGGCTGCGCGCTTCGGGCGGGGTTCGTCGCAGTCTACTCGTGCGACGTTTCGGAGTTTGCGTTCGGCTGGGCCTGCCACCGCTTCAAGGGGCGCCGGGATCGAGCGCACTTGTTCCTGATGGACTCGCGGGACTTTCTCCGCGGCGTGACCGTGCACCTGCGCCGCCCGGCGGTCTTCTGGCTGGACGCGCACTGGTGCGGCGGGAATGGCGAAGTCGGCGGCCGGGACGGTGGCGCGCAGGCAGACCACCCGCTGCTGGAGGAGCTAGACATCATCGGGGAGCACCCGATCAAGCGGCACACCCTCCTGATCGACGATCGGCGGCTGATGGGTGTCGAGGCAGGGTGGCCGACAGAGCAGCAGGTCCGTGATCGCGTGCGGCAGATCAACCCGCTGTACCTGTTCGAGACCGCGGACTCGGATGAGTTCTCGGACGACGTCCTGATCGCGAGGGTTCCGGTCCCGTGACGACCTACGCGCAGTACGGCGAAGATACGATCGTGGACGCGCTGCTGGGCCGCCTCGCCCGCTCGACAGTCGTTGATATAGGAGCGGGCGATGGCTTGGAAATCTCTAACTCGCGGCTGTTCCGCGAGCGCGGCTGGCGCACGGTGCTCGTGGAACCCGATCCGCGACACCACGAAGCGCTGGCCGCGCTCGAGGGGCCCAACTGTATAGTCGTCCGCGAGGCCGCCACGCCCGCCAACGTGAACGCCCTACTAAACCCCGGAGCCGCGCTACTCTCCATCGACGTGGACGGGGACGACATCTTCCTCCTCAAGGCGCTCCAGCCTCACCGTCTTGATCCGCTTGTCATCGTGATCGAGCACAACCCTACCATCCCATACCACATGGACGTGGAGCCCGCGCGGCTGGGCCTGCGTGTCGGTGCGTCGGTCGCCGCGCTTACACGGGTAGCGAACGGGAAGGGGTATGGCCTCGCGGCCGTCACGCACTGCAACGCGATCTTCGCGTGGCACCGGCGGAACATCCAGCTCCCCGCCTGGGAGCCGGAGTATGCCGTCGCCACGGAATACTTCACGGGTCGTCCGTTCGTGGTGGGCACTCCGCCCTGGAGTCTCAACCTAGATGACCCTTACCCCGAGGAGGACGTGGTGATACGGTGAACTGGGACCCCGGCAGCGCCAACCCGGCCGTCGGGTCGTTCATGCCTTGGTTCGAGTGGGCGCTCGAACGTACGACCGGCCCAGTGCTCGAGCTCGGCGGTGGGTACTTCTCGAGCCCCGCGGTCCACCGGGCGTATAAGTCCGGCCGAGAGGCGTGGACCTATGAGTATGATGAAGCGTGGGCCGTCGAACTTCGGCAGCGGTTCTCCCAGCCGGTAGTGACAGACTTTGCCGAGCTACCTAACCTAGAGTGGGATGTTGTCTTGGTAGATGGGGAAGGCTGGAATAGGTGGCTCTTCTTAGATTCGCTTCGGCCGCTCACGCTGCTGTTTGTCGTCCACGACTCGCAGGACCCCTGGATCCCAGAGGAAGTTCTGAGTAGCTTCAAGTACAGGACGAACCGAGAGACCGACCCACGGACAACGCTCGTATCTGACACCCTGGACGTGCGGGTGGCGCCGTGACCCTGCTGGACGAGTGCTACCGGTCGTTCGTGAACCTGGACAGCCGTCCGGACCGCCTGGACCATATGACGCAGGAGCTGGCGCGCGTGGGCCTCCGCGCCACCCGGACGCGCGGGCCGCTGCCGAGCGAGTGGCTCGGCGATCCGGCGCGGGTGGAGACGATACTGAGCCGGACTCCGGGCGCCCTCGGATGTTGGATGGGGCAGACGGCTGTGATGTGGGAGGCGCTGCGCCGCGGGCAGCACGCTTTCGTGATGGAAGATGATTTGCGCTTCTGTTCCGACTTCCACGAGCGGCTTGCGATCATCGAGGAGTTCATGGCTGTCGAGCTGGTGGATGTGTTCTGGTTCGGAGGCACCTATCACTCACAGGCCGAGTGGCACAAGGATCTTGGGAGGGACGCTAAAGAGACGGAGCATCCACGGATTGTCCAGACCTACGGGGCCTTTTCCACGTTTTGCTACCTGGTTCACCGCGACGCGATCGCGGCCATCCTTCGCGGGCTCGACGCGCGCCTGCCGCACAGCCCGGGGATAGACACCACGTTCATTGAGATGCAGCCCTTCCTCCGCGCCTATGCCTTCGTGCCGGGCTGCGTTCGTCAGATTGACAACAGGTCTGACATCGGGGATGGCGACACCATCTTCTCTGGGTTCGCGGCGCTGGGGCCTCATTGGTTCCAAGAACGAATGGGTGACTTCACCCCAGAGCCGGGGTGGCTAGAATGAAGTGTAGCGCAGGCTGCACTTGCGGGCGCCACGATGTGGCGGGTACGAAATGCAAGCCGGGTTGCACGTGCGCGCGCCATACGACGTCTTCCGAGACACGGAAAAAGCTTTCGGAGGCGAGCCGGGGGCGGACTGCTTCGGACGAAGCCCGTCTAAAAATGTCTTTTGCCAAGCAGGGAAAGCGGCTCTCCCCCGAGCATCGTCGTAATATTGGGCTTGCCCAAGAAGGCAGACTGTGCCCCCAAGATTGTCTTTGTGGGCGGCACTCACAACAGACTAGAGCTAAGATCGCTGCGTCTCACAGACGACCTACAAAGTGGGCTCAGCTGGGGATATCTTGCCACGCTTGTGGCGGCCAGGATCGTGTCTGCCGCGATCACGACCACAAAACAGGCAGGACGCGGGGGTTTTTGTGCAACAACTGTAATACCGCCCTCGGGCTACTTGGCGACTCTCCTGAGCGCCTACATCAATTAGCACAGTACATCAAGGCGGATATTAGCTGGGGTGTAGTTCGTGTGTGGCACACCTGGGCGGAGGCGGCTCTGTGAAGCTTACCGGCCGCGGCGATCTCTGGAAGCTACTCGCGGACGTCCCCGGCGGGGACGCCGCGGAGCTGGGCGTCGCCGAGGGACTGTTCAGCGTGGACCTGCTCCGGTGGCCCGCGGAGTTCCCGCGGGTGTACCTGGTAGACAGCTGGCGGCACCGGCCGGGGCCGCGTGGCTGTGGTGACGGTGTATACCCGCAGTCGTGGCACTGGAGGAACCGCCGGGAAGCACTCCGCCGGGTCGCTCCGTTCGGAGATCGGGCAGTGGTTCGGCGGATGGATACGGCCGACGCGGCGGCGCTGGTACCCGACCGGTCCCTCTCGTTCTTGTGCGTGGACGCGGACCACTCGCTTGAAGGCGTCCGGCGGGATATCGATAACTGGATGCCGAAGATGCTGCCAGGCGGAGTAGTAGCATTCCACGACTACACGGCGGTACAATATGGGGTGCGAGACGCAGTGGACGAGTTCGCGGCCGGAGCGGCGCTCTGGGTCGGAGTTCTCGGAGACGGTACAGCCTGGGTGAAGGTGGACGCAGGATGAAAAGGGAGTCCGCTGAGGAGGCCTGCGCGATGTGGTGGCCCTTCACCCTCTTACCGGAACGTGCGTGCTGATCCCGCTGCGGGACCTAGTCCGGGAGTACGGTGTCCGTCCGGGGCCGGTGCTGCACGTGGGCGCCCACCGGGCGGAGGAGCTTGGGGACTACCGGCGCGAGGGGTTTGGGCTGGTCTGGTGGGTCGAGGGGAACCCCGACCTGATTCCGGCCCTGCGGCTGAAAGTGGCCGTGGCGCGGCACCACGTCGTCCACGCTGTCCTCGCCGATCGAGAGCGGGATGTCACGTTCCACGTGGCGTCCAACGGGCAGTCGTCCTCGATCCTACCGCTCGGCACACACGCGACCGAACACCCCGAGGTATCATATGTTCGCAGCTGGGCCGCTCGGGCGACGACCGTAGACGTTCTCGCGGCTTCAGGTGCGCTGGGGCAGGTCCCCGCCCCGCTGGTGAACCTGGATGTCCAAGGGGCCGAGCTGGACGTCCTCAGGGGCGCAGAGCGGTACCTGGGGGGCGTCCGGTGGGTTTACACTGAGGTGAACGAGAAGGAGCTCTACGAAGGGTGCGCGCTGCTGCCGGAGATGGACGCCTGGCTTGAGGACCGCGGGTTCGTGCGACTCGCGACCCACATGACCGGGCACGGCTGGGGCGACGCCCTCTACGCGAGGGAGACGGGATGACAGGCAAGGCGCACAAGGTCGAGGTCCTCGACGGAACCGACCCTACGCAGGACGAGATCGTCGTGCAGAAGGTCGAGCGGTTCCCATACCGGGTCGTCGTTGGGAACGGCATCTTTAAGAACAAGAAGCTCTGGGGGCCGGGCGAGGTCGTTATGCTCGACCGCCGGACCGGCACCGCGTTCAAGGAAGCGGGCGACGTCGAGGAGGTCGCAGAGTGAACCAAGTCATCGAAGGACGGGGCGTCCGCGCCAACGCGCGCGGGTTCCTACGGTATGCGCGGGCACGCCTCCACCTAGGTGGCGGCGTGCCCCTACACGTCGCGATCACGCTCCGCGGGCCGGGCGGGGAGATCAAGCGGCGGCGGCACATCTTCAACACGGTCACGACCAACGGCAAGGAAGGGATCGCCGACAACATCCTCGCCGCGCCGTCGCTCGGCAAGCCGACGCACATGGCGGTCGGCACCGGCTCGCCCGGGGCGAACGCGCTCGGGGTCGAGAACGACCGTAACGCGCTGACGTCTAAGACGCGGTCGGGCGCGGTCGTGACGATGGTCGGCGACTGGGCGGCCGGTGACGCGACTGCGGCACTGACGGAGGCGGGCGTGTTCAACGCATCGTCCTCGGGGAACATGTGGCTATCCACATCGTTCGCGGTCATCAATAAGGGCGCCAACGACACGCTCCAGATCTCGTGGACCTTGACCATATCATGAACATGAGAACAGAGGATACTCGGATTACCCCCGAGTGGGACGGCTGGCTGGGTGAGCTGAATACGCACCTCACCGACATGGGCGCGCGCCTGTCTAGCCTGGAGGCGGGCAGCCGGGTAGAGCGCGCGGCGTTTGAAGGCCGAGCGTTCCGGGCGGGCAGCGGTGTGTCGGCAATCGGAGCGGGCAACCCTGTCATGGACGTCACGCTCGAGAATCCCTCCACGACCGGGGAGATCGTGGTCGTTCACCAGCTCGTCGTCGCAACTACAGTGACAGGGTTCGGGACACTCCTAGTCGCCGCACCAGGGGCCGAGTTCACCAACCCGGTCCCCGGCGCCGGGAACCTCATCGCCAACGCACGCATCGGCGGCCCCGTGTGTAAACAGGTGATGCGCTCCCGGGTCTCGACTGTGGCGGGCTCGCTGGGCGGGGGTGTCGCCTCGAGCATGGCCGTCGGCGCGATGGCCGGTACCCGAGTATCCTTCGACCTCCCGGCGCCTATTATCGTCCCTCCCGGCGTCACCCTGGGGCTAACGTTCCCGTTCGTAGGGGTAGGAACCGCGTCGATGACCGTGCTGTGGTGCGTGGAGCCGCTCTAGATGAGCCGCATCCGCATACGTTACCGCCACACCGGGGATGCCACCTTCACGGTCCCTACCGGCGTAACCGAGGTCGAGGCGCAGTGCTACGGCGCGGGCGGCTCGGGCGGCACCGCGACCGGCGTCGGCGGCGGCGGCGGCGGCGGCGCGGGCTACGGCCGCGGGACACACGCCGTCACGGCCGGGAACACCCACCGGATCGCGGTCGGCGCGGGCGCGGTCGGGTCCGCGGGCGGCGAGACCGTCTTCCGTAACGCGGCGGACTCGGCGAACCTGGTGCGCGGCGCGGGCGGCGGGCTGGGGGGGAACGGCGGCGCGCCCACGCGAGGCGCGGGCGGTGCCGGAGGGGTCGGCGCGGGCGACGATGCGGCCTTTACCGGCGGGAACGGCGGAGGCGGAGGTGTTGGTACGAACGGAGGAGGTGGCGGCGGTGCCGCCGGTGCCGACGGAAACGGCGCGGCGGGAACAGCCGCGGGAGTGGGTGGCGGCGGCGGCCCGGGGCTCGCCCCAGACGAGGACTATCCGGCGGGAGGGGACGGAGGCGTGGGCGGCGGCATTAGCGCCAGCGCCCCCGGTGTCCGTCCTGGAGGAGGCGGCGGTGGCGCTTCCGGCACGCAGGCCCGGAGTGCGGGTGCGGCAGGGCAGGCACTCCTAACCTTCGACTACCCCGGCGACGCGGTCACGCCTGCGGATCAGGCCGACTTCGTAGCGCAGTTCATCCGGGTCCCTACCGACTCGACCACCCCTGCGGATACGGCCGTACTGACCGTCGAGTTCTTCCGGGACGCGGCCGACGCCGCGACGGCGGCCGAGGCCTCCGCGCGTGGCGTGGGACTGAACCCGGCGGACTCGGTCGCGACGGCCGATGCTTCGGCGCGGAGTGTCGGGCTGAACCCCGCCGAATCGGTAACGCCCGCGGACGTGGCGACGTTCACCGCCCAGTTTTTCCGGGACCTCGCGGATTCCGTTACCCCTTCGGACGCGATCGCGAAGCACATCACCCTCCTGGTGGAGGACGACCTCGGCGCGGCCGCCGCGGTTGTGAAGAAGCCCATCTATATCTTCGACGACTGATGCGCTACCTAGCGGTCGTCACGGGGCGCAACTGCGCCGAACGCGCCGCGGCCTGCCTGCGGTCGCTCGCCAACCAGCGCGAGTCGTTCCTGGTATGCGTCGTGGACGACGCTTCGACGGATGGGACCGCAGGCATCGTCAAGCACTACGCCCGAGAGTACGGCTGGCTGGACATCGTTAACCAGCAGCGCCGGTACGCGCTCGCGAACCAGGTCACGGCGTGGCGCGCGCTGGACCCGAACGACGAGGACGTGGTCGTGTTCCTGGACATGGACGACCAGCTCGCGCGGGACGACGTGGCCGAGGTACTGGACCGGTACTACGACGCGGGTGCCTGGATGACCTACGGGTCGTACGCCCCCGTTCCGGCGGACCACCCCGATGCGGCCGGGTGCAGGGCGGCCCAGGCGTACCCGCCGCATGTCACCGCGGCGCGCGGCTACCGCGACCACCGGCCGTTCTTCAACCACCTGCGGACGGTGTCCTGGCGGGTGCTCAAGAACCTGACGGAGGCAGACCTGCGCGACCGAAGCGGGCGGTACTGGCAAGCCAATACCGACGCTTCCGTGATGGTGCCGTGCCTGGAGATGGCGGGGCATCGCTGCGCTGTTATACCGGAAACGCTATATCTGTACTCCTGCGACAACCCGGACGCGGTCTGGCGGACGGATATGCAACAGCTCCAGAGGGAATGGGCGGACCTCCGATCGCGCCCGCGGAAGCCTGTTCTGAAGGGGGCGTAGTGAAGATACTCGTGACGGGCGCGGGTGGCGCCTTGGGCGGACACCTGGTCCGGCGACTGCTGGACGACGGGCACGAGGTCCGGGCGGTGGACATTAAGCCGCTCGACAAGTGGTGGCAGGTCCACGAGACCGAGAACTGGGCCGAGACGGACCTGTCCTTATGGGGGAACGCGCGGGATGCCGTGTACGGCGCGGAGCGGGTATACCAACTTGCGGCCAACATGGGAGGGATCGGCTTCATCACGGACAAGGAAGCCGACTGCGCCTTCACCGTCCTGACGACGGCGCACATGATCAAGGCCGCCGCCGAGGAGGGCGTGAGCCGGTTCGTCTATGCGTCGAGCGCGTGCGCGTACCCCGTGTACGACCAGCAGGAGACGGACGCTCCTGCGTTGCGCGAGGACGCTGCGTGGCCCGCGGACCCAGATCACGGCTACGGTCTTGAGAAGCTGTTCGGCGAGAAGCTCTGCGAGTACGCACACAAGGACTGGGGGCTCGAGACACGAGTGGCTCGCCTGCACAACGTATATGGCCCCCACGGGGAATGGCAGGGCGGCCGGGAAAAGGCCCCGGCCGCAATCGCCCGTAAGATCGCGACCGCGAAGCGCACCGGCGAGCACGTGATCGACGTCTGGGGGGATGGGGAGCAGACCCGGTCTTACTGCTGGGTCGGCGACTTCGTGGAGGGGATTATCCGGATCGGAGATTCTGCCTGCGCGCAGCCGCTGAACCTGGGCTCCTCAGAGCTAGTCAGTATCAACCAGCTGATCGACATCGTCAGCGAGATCGCGGACTACCCGGTGGAGCGCCGTTATGACCTGACCAAGCCGCAAGGTGTCAGGGGGCGGAATAGTTGTAACGACAGGATACGCGAGGTCCTGGGGTGGGAACCTTCGACGTCTCTACATGACGGGTTGTCGCGCCTATACCCGTGGATCGAAAGGCGGGTTCGTGGGTCTCTCTGACCAGCTGGTCGCTCTCGACGCCCAAGGCGTACTCGTTCTGGCGTCTGAACGTGGGTACATCCAGGAGCTTGCGTGCGCAATGGAGACGTGCCTGTGTCCTGACGGACGCGCATACTTTGAGAAGAAGGGACGTCGGTTGCCCTGGCAACCCAGCGCCGACCACTTCCCTGTCCTGGCGCGCGAGGGCGGGCCTCTGGCCCCGGAGAACGTGCGGTTGGCGCACTGGAAGTGTAACTACACAGCGGGGGGCCAAGCTGGCGGGCGTGCGGGTGGTCTGGCAGGTGGGCGCAAAGGAGCCCTGGTCGCTAACGGGAACCGCACCCCCGAGCAGCGGAAGGAGCTAGCACGCCTAGCCTCGCGTGCGGCCTATGAGCAATCAACTCCTGAGCAACGCAAGGAGCGCGCTCGGATAGGTTCCCAGGCTGCACACGCTGCCCGCACGAAGGAACAGCGGCAGGCGTGGGGGCATAAGGGCGGTTCTAACTATGCCAAGAATCATACACCGGAGCAACGACAAGCTGCCGCACAGAAAGCGGGGCTTGTCGGTGGTTATGTTGGTATGTGTTCGCGGTGGAATATCACACGCGGGAAACCCTGTACCTGCGGGCGGCACAAATGAAGGTCAGCATCCTCGTCCCCTTCCGCCCCGAGCGTGGCCCGATCGGCAAGCAGCGGGTCGCGAACTGGCGCTGGCTGGAACAGCGGTGGCGCTCGCACTTTCCCGAAGCGGAGATCGTCGTCGGGACGGACGACGGCGGCACGCCATTCGCGAAGACCGTCGCCGTGAACGACGCCTACTCCCGCTCGAGCGGGGACATGCTCGTGATCGCGGACGCCGATAGTTGGGTGAACATGCCGCAGGTCATCAAGGGCCTGCACTACGCGGCCCGGACAGGGGTCCTGGTTGTCCCGTGGACCACCGCGCACCGGCTGTCCAAGGAGGACTCGCAAGTGATCCGAGCGCTGGATCCCGCGGCGCCCGAGCCGGTATCACCGGCCATGATCTCCAGGGCCGACGGCTACCGGCCGTCCCCCTCCACCGCGGCGATGCTCGTGATCGTCAGTCGGGAGGGGTTCGAGCGAGTAGGCGGGATGGACCCGAGGTTCAGGGGGTGGGGGGCGGAAGATGTAGCACTCGGCCTGGCCTGCGGGACCCTACTCGGCCGATCCCACCTGATGCCTGGCACCGGCTACGCTCTACACCACGACCGCCCTCGGCACAACGGGCTCCGGGTCTGGCAGGACGACGCAGGAAAACACAACATCCAGCTCGGGGACCGGTACTGGGCCGCGAAGGGGAGGCCAGGCGCCATGCTGGCTCTCTGCGCCGAGCACCCGCTCGCGGGTGCCCAGCACCCCGTCAGCCGGGCTCCCGGGGCTGGCTCCCGGCCCGTGGACCAGTACGTTCCGGTACTACAACCGGACTCGAAGAAGCAGGGAAAGGTACTAGTTCGGGAGCTGGTAGCGGGGTACACCCGCTCCGGGGACAAAATTACGGTATGATAGCTAGGCTTGACCGACGGCGGGGCGCTTCCGCGCACGCGCCTCCTGGCGCTTCAATGCACGCGCCCTTCCGTCGGCTTGGCGTGCTTATGAGGAGAAGCTGCTGTCGGATTACGTAGGGCGGGGGGATCTTGCCGTCTTTCTACAGGTGGCGGAGAGCTCCCTGACTGCCGCGCTCGCAGACCTCGCACTTGCGGCCGGACAGGCCGCTGTTCGAAAGTACCTGGATCAGGAGATCACCTTCGTCGCGGACGACGTCATTCTCCTGGACGGGTTCGGCAAGCCCTGGCTCCGGCTACCGGAGCGGCCCGTGCGCGCTGTCACGCTCGTAGAGGAGGGCGACGGCACGACCGCCGACTTCGAGACGGTAGACGCCGACGACTACGTCGTCCGGCGCTCCCTGCTGTTCCGGGTGGACGGCACAGGCTGGGCGCCGGGGAACGTGAACGTCCGCGTCACCTACGACCACGGCTGGGACGTCGGCGAGGTGGACTCCGACAGTGACAGTGACTTCGACCATCCGAACGTACCAGCCGACATCGTCCTGGCAACGCTCAGCGCGGCGCGGCGGATGTACGAGCACATGGGGGACGAACCGCAGGCGACAGACATCATCCAAGAAAGTATCGGTGGATATTCGTATACTTTATCTTCAGAGGCCCGGAAGTCGGCCGGGGTAGACCTACTCGCGGCCGAGAAGATCATCCTTGACCGCTACCGCGCAGTCGGGGCCGGATAGATGGGCCTCTTCAATCGCTGGCGGAAGCGGCGCGGGCAGAAGCTCACGACGCCCGACGGGTTGCCTGCTGTCGAGTTCCCGCCTTCGTTCACGGCACTCCTGAACCTCTACGGCCTGCGGGGCACGTACGGCCAGATCTTCCGGACGCAGCCGAACGTCCGAGCAGTCGTCGAGTTCCTCGCGCGCGAAGCCGCGGACCTTAAGATCAAGGTCTACGAGAAGGTCCCGACGTCGCCTGGCCTTCCGGACGGGCGGCTGGAACTGCCGGACCACGATCTGTCTCGTGTACTAGCACACCCGTCTCCCGGGGTGACGCGGTACCAGCTCTGGGAGGACACTACGTCCGACTTCGTCATCTACAACGTCGCCTACTGGCAGAAGATCCGTGTACGAGGGCAGGTCCGGGCTGTAGTTCGCGTCCCGCCTAGCGCCCTCTTGCCTGAGCGTGACCACAAGCAGCGGATCGTTCGTTACCGCACCCAGGACAGCGGGATCATCCTGCCATCCGAGCTTGTGATCTTTCACGGGTACGATCCCGAGCTGCACGACGGGTTCGTCTCCCCGCTCGAGACCCTCCGCCGGATCCTGGCCGAAGAGGCTGCCGCGGGGCAGAACCGCGAAGGGACCTGGAAGAACGCCTCGCGCAAGAGCGGGCTCGTGCAGCGCCCGCTCGAGGCGCCCCCGTGGTCGGCCGAAGCCCGCGAGGCGTGGCGCTCGGACTGGGAGTCATGGATGTCCGGGTGGACGAATGCCGGACGGGCCGGGCTGTTGGAAGACGGAATGAAGTGGGTGGACGCGAACTGGAGTCCCGAACAGATGGAGTACCTCGGGGCTAGGGAACTGTCGCGCAAGGAAACTGCCGCCGCACTCGGGATTGACCCTCGGCTCGTCGGGGCGCATGACGAAGCTGCGACGCCCGACGTGCGGACCGCATTCTACGTCGGGCGGCTGAACCCGATGCTGACCCGCTTCTCGGAAGAGATTGACCTCCAGCTTCTCCCGGAGCTGGAGCCCTTCGACACCCAGCATCGCGTGTTCACGGAGTTCAACCTTCAGCGAAAGCTCCGCGGGTCGTTCCTGGAGCGCGCGCGCGTCGCTTCGACCGCCGTGGGTCAGCCCTGGATCACGCCCAACGAGGCGCGGGCATTCGAGAACCTCCCGCCGGTGGAGGACGGCGACAAGCTGGCGGTGCCGTTGAATACGGTCGCGGGCGGGGGACCGCAGGCAAACCCGCAGGCTCCGATCGAGACGCCGGGCGGTGACCCGGCTCCCGGCGAAACGCCGGGCGACGGTGTACAACGCCGAGCGGTTCTCTTCACCGACGAGGAGTTCAAGTGGCTCCAGGCCCAGCTCGCAGAGCGGTCTACCCCTGCTCCGGAACCGGACGCGGAGCCGGATGCAAAGCGAGTCCAGGCTGCTGGCGATCTTCTGAAACGGCACCACGCGCGCCAGCACCGGACCGCGATCTCCCTTGCGGGGGCTGCGCGGAAGGCGGGGGTGTCCTTCCCCGTTGACGATAACACCTGGGAGCGTTGGCACAAAGAGCTCGCGGCTGATCTTTCGGAAGGTTCCGAGACGCGCGACTGGAAGACGGTTGCGGTGCGGATCAACGCCGAAACCCGCGCGCGAATCAACGCAGCGGGAACAGATCCCGCGGCGCTGAAGCAGGCTCTCGACACCGGGCCGCGAGAGGAAGATGTCCTCTGGATCGTCCGGCTGGGATTTGCGGGTAAACTAGAGGAAACCGGAAACGAGAAGGAGTAGCACAGTGAAGCGTACCAAGTCCTACGAGATCGCATCCTTCAAGGCTCTTCCGGATGCGGATGGCCAGACTGGCCGCTTCGAGGCGATCGTCTCCGTGTTCGGGAACGTGGACCTTCAGGGAGACCGTGTCGTCAAGGGAGCGTTCGCCGCCTCGCTGAAATCCTGGAAGAGCTCGGGCGACCCCATCCCGGTCATCTGGAGCCACGACTGGGCGGACCCGTTTGCGCACATCGGCTCTGCCGACCCCGAGCTCGCGGAGGAAACCGATGTGGGGCTCAAGATCGTGGGCCAGCTTGACGTGAACAAGCCGTTCGCGGCGCAGGTATACGACCTTCTCAAGACCCGCCGGGTCCGGGAGTGGTCGTTCGCCTATGACATCGAAGACGAGCGGAAGGCGAAGGACGGCGCGAATGAGCTGCTCCAGCTTGGGGTGCACGAAATCGGGCCGACGCTCAAGGGCGCGAACCCTGACACCGCCACTCTCGGTGTGAAGTCCGTGCTCGAAGCCGCCGCAGCCAAGGCGGGCCGTGTCCTCTCTAAGGCCAATGAGACAAAGCTCCGCGGGGCGCACACTTCGATCGGCGAAGTCCTGGCAGGGCTGCCTGAGCCGGAAGAGGACGCGGAGAAGTCGCGCGGGCGGAAGAACGTCTACACCTTCCTGGCTGGCTCCGTGGAAGCGCGCCAGGAAACCATCCACGATGCCGTCCGCGCTTGGGCGGGTACTAACGTCCCAGGGTACCCGCACGAAGAAGGACAGCCGTGGATCTGGGTCGGTGTGGCGGGAACGTACAGCACTTACGTCATCGTCCACGTTGAATCGGACGCGGCTGAGGACCGATTCATCCGACTAGACTACACCGTCTCGGATGACGGGCTAGTCGCGTTCGGCAATGCGCAGGACGTTGGCGTAGACGTCACCGTTACCGTGAAGTCCGAGGAGCCGGACGGAACGAAGGACGAGGGTGCCAAGCCCTGGCGGATCGAGGAGCGGGACGGCGAGTTCTGCGTGATCAAGACGGAGGACGGATCCCTGGAGAAGTGCCACCCCACTCGCGAGGAAGCGGAGGCGCACATGCGCGCCCTCTACGCGAGTGAGGCGGACATCGACCCAACGCAGGTCGTCTCTGAGATCGTCCCGCCTGCCGACGAAACGAAGAACCGCACGCGGCTCGCTACTGAGCTGGACCTGCTACTGGCAGACGTGTAGGCGGGGGGTAGGATGTGTCCTATCGCTCGCTGCTGATCCACAGTGTCACCGTCACGACCCCCGGCACGACAATCGACAGTACGGATCGGTACGGGAACCCTGTGCTGGCAGAGACATCCGCGGACGAGCCCGCGCGTGTTACCCCGACCGGCTCGGAGGAGGAGCTAACGAACCCGGTGAACCGAGACACACGCAGCACGCGATTCAAGGTGTTTCTGCTCTCGACGACCACAGCGACGGGGCTTTCGACGATCCTCTGGGAAGGTCGGACCTTGAAGGTAGACGGCGAGCCCCGCCGCTACGACGACCGCCGGGTCGGGCACCACGTGGAACTGGATGCGATCGAGGAGCTGGGCTAGGTTGGCAAAAAGCATCGTAACGGTGAGACCCGCGCTCGCGGCAGCCCGGAAGCTGGGGCGGACACCCCGCATGTTCGCGGCGTTGAAAACCTACGCCGAGGCAGTGGAGGGGCACGCGAAGCGGTACGCGCCGCGAGGCGGCAGCCCGGAGACGGAGGGCTACCGCGACCAGATCGAGGCGACCGTGGGCGCGCGAGGTCGCGGCCCGTTCATCGGCCGGGTGAACGCGAAGAAGTTCACGTCCCACTGGATCGAGTTCGGCACGGTGAAGATGCGCGCCTTCGCCCCGCTCCGCCGGGGACTTCAGGCGGCGGGCTTCAAGGTCTTCCGGAGGCGTTGATGAGCGAAGTGACCCGTACCAAACCCGATCGCGACGTGCGCGGCTTGATCGCGTCCATCGCCATCATCGGAGCCCTGATGACCCTGAACCTGCTCATCGTGAAAGATGAGATCGACGGCCCCATCGCCCTCGCCTTCCTCGGCACGCTCTCAGGCCCCGTCCTCGGCTTCTACTACGGCGGCAAGGGCGGTGCCGGCACAGAACAGCAGCTCCAGCAGGGCGTCACGCAGATGGCTCAAGGCGTCCAGCTCTCCGAGATCCACGACCTCGTGAACTCTCGGCTCACAGCAGTCACAGAACGGCTCGACAAGGCGTTAGGCTTGATGACGGACAAGCAGCGGGCTGAGATGGACCCTAACGGCCCGGACAAAGGGGGAGGCCGGTCTTGACTACCAACTACCCGGCCGCGCTCGACGCATACAACCGGCCGACCCCGTCCCAGCAGCTGGGGGACGACCCGGTCCACTCCACCGTCCACGACAACGCCTACGACGCGATCGAGGCGTTGCAAGCGAAGGTGGGGGTGGACGGCTCGGCGGTCACCTCGTCGCTGGACTACTTCCTTAAGACCGCCGGGGACTACGGCGACGTGCGCACGTCCGCTCGCCCGTGGTACGACGTTACCCACTCCGACTACGGTGCTGTGGGTGACGGGGCGACGGACGACGCGCCCGCCATCCAGGCGGCCATCGACGCGGCCGCCGCGGCCGGAGGCGGCATCGTCTTCCTACCGGAGGCAGACTTCGCGATCGCCGCGTCCCTGGAGCTCAAGGACTTCGTGGAGCTGCGCGGCACCGGCCGCACGTCCACTAAGCTGACCCTCAAGAACGGCGCTGACACGTCGATGATCGTCCTCGACACGGCAGACGTCGAGCGGGTCGGCGTGCGCGACATGTGGCTGTTCGGGAACAAGGCGAACCAGGGGGCGGGCGCGCACCACGGCATCTTCCTCAGCAACTCCGGCGGCACCGGCTTCGCGTTCAACGACTCGATGCCGATCCTGTCGGACCTCCTCATCAGCTCCTGCAAGGACGACGGCGTGCACCTGACCGCCGACTGCCGTGACGCGCACCTTCGGAACGTACAGGTCCGGTCTTGCGACGGGAACGGTTTCCACCTGACCTGCACAGACTCCAACATCTTCGGCTGCACCGCCGGTAACTCGGGCCTGGAAGGGTTCCTCATCGCGGGCGCGAACAACCGGCTGTTCGGCTGCAAGAGTTTCCAGAATGGGCAGATCACGTCCACCAACGGCGACGGGTTC
>Ga0214471_10002025_pt1 | contig 15985 bp, 9 predicted proteins | sample RVTome_5_FD_207665 | JGI IMG/M metagenome (GOLD analysis project Ga0214471, IMG submission 207665) | Soil microbial communities from uranium-contaminated site in the Upper Colorado River Basin, Wyoming, United States - RVT142D155 | ecosystem: Environmental > Terrestrial > Soil > Contaminated >... | reverse complement strand
CCGGACGATGGCGTCACGGAACGGCACGCCCTCCACCAGCAGATGCCGGTAGTGCGCGATGAGCAGGATGCCGTTCCGCACGGCGATGCCGAACAACGTGACGAAGCCGACGAGTGAGGCGATGCTTACGATCCGGGAGGTCAGGAGGACCGCCAGCACGCCGCCGATCAGCGCCAGCGGCAGGTTGGCCATGATCAGCACGGCGACCCGCGCCGAGCGGAAATCGGCGAACAGAATGAGAAAGATCGCCGCGATCGAGAGCAGGGACAGCGCGGCGATCGTGCGGGTGGCCTCGGCCTGACTCTCGAACTGGCCGCCGTACTCGACGTAGTATCCGTTCAGCGTGACGGCCTCGCGGACGCGGCGCTGAATGTCGGCCACCGTGCCACCGAGGTCCCGCCCCGCGACGTTGGCCTGCACCACGATCTTACGCTGGACGTTCTCCCGCGAGACCGTGTTCGGCCCGCGCTCCACCGTAACCCGTGCGAGCTGGCCGAGCGGCACCCGCGCACCCGTCGGCGTGTTGAAGGGCACGTTCGCGATGGCTTCCGCGCTGGAGCGGAGCGCCGGCGGGAACCGCACCACCAGATCGAAGCTCTTGCCTTCCTCCAACACCTGCGAGACGACCTCCCCGTTGAAGGCGACGTCAATGCCCTCGGCCAGCCCGCCGGCCGTCAGGCCGTAGCGCGCCATCGCGGCCCGGTCGGCACGGATGCGCAGTTGCGGCACATCCATCTGCTGCTCGACCTGGAGGTCGGCCACGCCCGGGACCTGGGCGATGGCGTCCCGGACCTCGGCCCCGAGCTGGCGCAGGCGGTAGAGATCCGGCCCGAAGATCTTGACGGCGATGTTCGCCCGCGTGCCGGAGAGCATATGATCAATGCGATGGCCGATCGGCTGCCCGAGGGTGACGTTCGTGCCCGGAATGGCGGCCATCTCCCGCCGCAGGTCCTCGAGCAGCCGTTCCTTGTCCCCGCCCTCGTGGAGCGTGACATCAATCTCCGCGGCGTTCACGCCCTGCGCGTGCTCGTCCAACTCGGCGCGGCCCTGCCGCCGGTCAGTGTTCCGCACGCCCGGATTCGCCAGGAGAATCTCTTCCACGCGTCGTCCGATGCGGTTTGCCTCGTCCAGCGACGTCCCCGGCACGGTCACGACCGACACGGTCAGTGCCCCTTCGTTGAACTCGGGAAGGAACGCGGTGCCGAGGAACGGCACGACGGCCAGCGTCGCCGCGAGGGCGAGGGCGGCGGCGGCCAGGACGTGCTTGGGGCGAGCGAGGACCGCGTCGAGGGTCCGCGCGTAGCGGGCCTTGAGCCATCGGACGAGGGTGCTCTCCCGCTCCTCGATCACCGCCCGCGCCCGCGGCAGGAGATAGGCGCACAATGCCGGGGTAACGGTCAGCGCCACGAGCAGGGATGCCAGGATGGACACGACGTAGGCGAAGCCCAGCGGGCGGAGCAGTCGCCCTTCCACTCCGCTCAAGAAAAACAGCGGCAGGAACACCACGATGATGATCAGAGTGGCGTTGACGATGGGTGCCCGGATCTCGCGCGCGGCGTCGTAGATCACGCGGAGCGCCGGCCGGCGGTCCGGCTCCGGGCGGTGGTGGTTCTCCTTCAGCCGGCGGAACGCGTTCTCCACGTAGATGATGGCGTCGTCCACCAGCGCGCCGATCGCGATCGCCATGCCGCCCAGGGTCATGGTGTTGATCGTGATGCCAAGCAGGCGCATGGCGAAGATCGCCACGACCAGCGAGAGCGGGATCGCGAGCACCGAGATCGCGGTGGCGCGGACGTTCCAGAGAAACAGGAAAATGATGACCACGACGAGGATCGCGCCGTCCCGCAGCGCGGCCACCACGTTGTCGATGGCGACCCGGATGAAGCTGGCCTGCCGGAAGAGGTCGGCGTGGATCTCCATGCCCGCCGGGAGGGTGGGTTGGACGTCGGCCAGCTCCCGCTCGATGCGGCGGGTCAGCTCCAGCGTATTCGCCCCCGGCTGCTTGAGGACGGCGAGCACCACGCCGGGCTTTCCGTCCACGGAGCCGTCGCCGTACTTGGGCGCGGGGCCGACCACCACGTCCGCCACTTGTGCGAGCAGCACGGGCACGCCCCCCCGCACGGCGACCACGGTCCGCGCCACGTCGTCGGCGCTCTGGATCCGCCCGATGCCGCGGATCACGTACTCCTGCCCGCGGTCCATGTACACGCCGCCGGCGGCGTTCGCGTTCGAGCCCTCCGCGGCGGCCAGTACCTCCGCGAGCGTCACGCCGGTCGCGAGCATGCGCGCGGGATCGGCCAGCACCTGATACTGCCGCACGTCGCCGCCGATCGGGATCACCTGCGCGACACCCGGGACGGCGAGCAGCCGGCGGCGAATCGTCCAGTCGGCTACGGTGCGCACATCCATCGGCGACTGCGGGCCGGTGAGGCCGATCATCATGATCTCCCCCATGATGGAGGAGACCGGGGCCAGGACGGGCGCCGAGACGCCCGCCGGCATCGCCGCCGCCACGGTCTGGAGCTTTTCCGACACGATCTGCCGGTCGCGGAAGATGTCAGTGCCCCACTCGAACTCCACCCACACGACGGAAATGCCCTGCGCGGTCGAGGAGCGCACCCGCCGCACGCCGGTGGCGCCGTTCACCGCCGTCTCGATGGGGAAGGTCACGAGCGCCTCGACCTCCTCCGGGGCCATGCCGTGCGCTTCGGTGAGGACGGTCACGGTGGGCGCGGAGAGGTCGGGAAACACGTCCACGGGCATGCGCGCGGCGGTCCACGCGCCGGCCGCGAGCGACAACGTCGCGACGGCGAGCACCAGGAACCGGTTGCGGAGCGCCCAGGCGATCAATCGGTCGAGCATCCTGGTATCTCCCTCAGTGCGCGTGGCCTTCGGCCGGGACGCTGGTTGAGAGCGACGCCAGGCGCACCTGGTACGCGGCGCCGGTGACCACGCGGTCGCCGGGGCGCAGGCCGGACAGGACCACGGCACGCGTCCCGTCGTTGCCGCCCAGCGTCAGCTCCCGCTTCTCGAATCGCTCGCCCGAAGTCTGCACGTAGCAGATCGGCCGCCCGTCCTCGTCGAGGATGGCCGAACTCGGCACGACGACCCCGCGAACGGGGGAGCCCGTCCGCACCGCCACTGTGGCCGTCGCTCCCACCTTGATCGTGCGGTCGGGGTTGGCCGCCTCGTACAACACGAGCAGGGTACGGGTGACCGAATCCACCACGCTCCCGACCGACACGGTGCGGCGCGCCGGGTAGATCCGCTCGCTCCCCTCCACGCGGAAGGTGGCCGCGGTGGCCGCGCTCAGGCGCGACGCGCGGGCTGCCGGGACGTGCACCGCGAGCCACACGACCGACGGGTCCACGATGCTGAACAGCAACTCCCCCGGCAGGACGCGGCTGCCGGGCGTGACGCGCCGGCTCGCGACGACGCCCGCGATCGGCGCGCGGATCGGGAGCTTCCCCGTCGAGTCCATCGCCTCGCCGCCGGCGAGGCCCGCGAGCGTTTCGCGGGCCGCCTGGAGCCGGATCTCGGCTTCCAGCACGCGGCGCTGGGGGACGGCCTCCGCCGCGTACAGGCGGGCGGCGCGCGCGTGCTCGGCTTCAGCCTCGCGCAGCTCGCGCCGAGCCTGCGCGTAGGCGCTGCCCGCCTCCCCCAGGGTTGGCGTGAGGACGACCAGGCGCCGTCCCCGGTCCACCCACTGGCCGGGGGCGGGGGACGAGCTCGCGCCATCCACGTCCACCAGCCCACCAATCGGCGCCGCGACGTTCGCGACGCGGCCGGCCGCCGGTATCACCTCGCCCGCCGCATCAAAGGACTCGGCGACCTCACCGTCGGTCGCAAACGCGGTCGCGAATCCCGGCGTCTTCCATTGCTGCTCCTTGAGAAACGGAATGTCCCCGTCCTCCTCCTCGCCGGCCGGTACCTCGGCCGCCGTGGCGAACACGCGCAGGCCCGGCACGGCGATGCTGTCGCGCGCCTGCGGGCTCTCGATGCTGAGCGCCAGATCGTAGACGCCGGGCTGGTCGAATTCCGCCGTGACCCCGAAGATCCCCGCGATGCGTGGATCGTCCTGGGTCACCACGGTCGGCTCGCCACCGTCACGCGGCACGAACCGCAGCGTGACCCGGCCGGTCGCGAGTGGCGCGAAGTCGGTTAGATCGGTGAGGTGGATCGCGAACCGCGCCGGTTGACCGGCGATCAGGGCCGGATGCTCCATAAACAGCTCGGTGGAGTCGGTCCAGAGCGTGATCGCGCTCCCCTCGGGCTCGGGTGGTGTCGCGTCCTCGCGACCTCCACAGGCGGCGAAAGCGACCAGCAAGGCGATCGCCGCGCTCTTCGAAAGCACGTGGCTCGGCATCTAACGGTCCCCTTCCGGCCCGGCCGGCAGCCCCCCGGCGGCGCGCTCGAAATCGAAGTAACTCACCCACAGATCCCGGTGCGCGCTCACGGCGGCGACGCGGGCCGTGCGAAACGCGTCCACCGCGTCCAGCAGCTCCACCAGGGTCATCTCGCCCTCGGCATACGCCGCCCGGGCCACGCGGAGCAGTGCTTCGGGCTCGGCCAGCAGCTCGCCCGCGAAGAGCGACGCCCGTTCGCGGGCCGCCTGGTAGACGTCGAATGCGAGGCGGACGTCGTTCTCTGCCTGCCGCCGCACCAGCGCCAGGTACGCCTCCGCCCCGGCAAGCGCGGCGCCCGCTTCGGACGCCGCCGCGCCGCGCCGGTCGAACAGCGGGAGGGGCAGCGCGAACCCCAGAAACACGCCGGTAAGCCCGTCGCTTTGGGACTTGTATCCCCCCGTTACGGCGGGCGCCGGGATTCGGCCGCGGCTCACCGCCTGCTCCCTGGCCCGAGCGCCCTCCAGGGCGGCGCGGGCGGCGGCCAGCGCGGGAACCCGCGTTGCCAGAACGGACGGGGAGATCGGTGCGACGGCGGGCGGATCCCCGGCGGGGAGGCCGGCGGGGGCCATGACCGTGGCGCTGTCGGGCAACACGAGCCCAGCCAGCCGGCGGCGGGCCGCGTTCATCGCGAGCATCGCGGCCGATAGTTCGGACTCGTAGCGGGCCCGCTCGACGCGCAGGCGGCGCAGCGCGTAGCCGGACAGGTCACCCTCCGTCACGCGGTGCGCGGCGTCCTCGAGCGCTTCGCGGACCAGACCAGTCGCATCCTCCAGTCCATCACGCAGACGCTCGGCACTCGCCGCGTCGACGAACGCCTGCTTCACCTCGAAGGCGAGCCGGAGACTGTCGCCAGCTACCCGATGGGCGCCAGCCTCGCGCTCGGCAGCGGCCGCCCGCCCGCGCGCCGCGCCCTTCCACGGCCAGCGAAGCTGCTGAGAGAGAAGGACGTACGTCTCGTCGTAGCCCGCGCCGCCTCCGCTCAGCGTCTCGTGCGTGGCGCCGGCGACCGGGTTGGGATAGGCGGCCGCTTGGCGCACGCGCGCCACGTCACCCACCGCTTTGGCCCGGGCGATCCGGAACTCGAGATTGTTGCGCGCAAAGAGAGCCACTGCCTCGTCCAGGCTGACGCGGCGAACGGGTTCCTGCGCGGGAGCTGCGCGCGCGGCGCCCGACAGACCGGCCGCCCAGCAAAGGGCGGCCACGAGTGTGCGTGACACGAAGGCCTCCGTCGAAATCCGGTGTCGCGGAGTCGCGCGTTCACGAGCGCGGACTCCCGTTGCGCGGGGTCAGACGGAGAAGGGCGGCGACCTCGCGGGTGGCTGCCTGGGGGGGGGATGGCCGGGAGCGGTCTCCGGTGCGTCACCATGGGTCGCAACCAACTCGGCGACCGCAAGGGCCAGGAGCTGGTGATGTGCCGGGAGTGCTTCTGAAGTCGTCACCCGCGAGGCGAGCCCGTCGTCGGTCTGGGCCGCGAACCCGTCATGCGGACCGTGTGCGGCGTCCACGTGAATTTCGGTTGCGGGATGATCGCTGGCGGCCGGGAGGGCCGAGTCAAACGCGAGTGCACCCACGAGCAATCCGAGGGCACAGGCGAGGGCGCGGCGGGGCCGTCCGGGGCTGGGCACGCCCAAGGGTATCATGGCGCCGCGAAACGTGTCAACCACCGCCCCTGAAACTGGTCCACTACCGACTCGGGAGCGTCAGTCGCCGACCCAGTGCTTCCGGCGTAGGTTCCCCGACGCCTCTGGAGCTGATCGGCGGACATCATGGTGAAGCACCCGTGAAGGACAAACACCCGCTCCCGCCCGGGATTCAGGCCATCTACTCCGAGATGGCCTCCCGCCACTTCCGCCCGTTGGAGGAGGTCAACGCGTTCCTTCAACGGCGCATGGACGAGTACAACGCGGCGCCGCAGGCCGAGCTGGGTGGGTTGTCGCCGGTGCAGATGTACGACCTGCTGAGCGGGGACTGGAAGCTCGGGCCCGCTTCGCCTCGCGGTGCTGCCTCCCGATGTGGTTGCGGGTTCGGCGTTCGTCGGCACCGCGCGGCTGCTGTCGCAGGCGGCCGGGGTCAAGGGGGGCCTCCAGGCCACGCGGGCTGCCGGTGCCCGGTGATTGAATCGACGTAACTGGCGCTGGCACGCCAAGCCGCCATCATGGTGAGGCGACCGGACGGATGCGCGTTTTCTCATCCAGCCGCCGGTGTTGGTCGTCGGGCGGCGAATGCCCCAATGCGACGCGCATCAGGCGGGCGGAACTAATTTCAGCGCACGCGGGTTACTAGATTCAGCCCGATGATGCGCTCCCTACGCTGGCTCCCGGCCCTGCTCGTGATCGCGGCGACCACCGGTCCCCACGCGGCGGCGCCATTGTGCGGCTTGCTCAATTCCGGCATGCCGATGCACGATCAGGTGGCCATGCCCAGCATGCCGGGGCCGCGTGCCGCCATCCACGCCGCCGGCCAGTCCGGCGGTCAGTGCAACTTCTCGGAGTGCTCCGCGGGCCCGACGGCTCCGGTGCAGATGCTCACCTGGATTCACACGATCTTGCCGGTGCCGTATGCCCGTCCGATGGCTCCGAGCGCCGAGCGCCCGCCTGATCCCACCGCTCCGCCCACTCCTCCGCCCCAAGCCTAGCCTCTCCCAGGTGTAGTGTGCCCATCCGTGATCTCCCGGGATCGCGGAGACCCTGCTGCGCGCGGTCGGTTGGCCGCGCGGGAGAGACGATGACGTGCGACAACGCGTGATGCGACAACTCGTGAACTGTCTGCCATTGGCCGGATCGGCGGCCCTCGTGCTCGCGGCGGCGCGTCCCTCTGCGGCCCGCGCGCAATCGGCCGTGTTCGAGGTGCCTGGGCTGCGCGGGTACGTCGAACGGGTCCTGCAACGCAACGCGGGACTGCGCGCCGCGGAGTCGCGGCTCGGTGCGGCGGAGCGGCGGATCGCGCCCGCCGGCTCGCTGCCGGATCCCATGCTGACGTTCGGCGCGATGGCGGTGCCGGTCACGTCGTTCGACCTCGACCGGGAGCCGATGACCCAGTTCCCGCTCATGGTGCAGCAGCGCTTTCCGTTCCCCGGAAAGCAGGCGGCCGCGACCGCGGTTGCGCGGGGGGACAGCTCGGTTGCCTACGCCGGTCGCGATGCGCTCGAGGCCGGCCTGGTCGCCGCAGCGGTGCGCGCCTATTACGCCGTGGCCGGCGCGGAGACGGCGCTCCCGATCTGGCGCGCGCGCGTGGCCCTCGCGGATCAGGCGATCGCGGTGGCGCAGGTGCGCTATGAGACCGGCACCGCGCCGCAGACCGACCTGCTGCGGGCCCGGCTCAGGCGGGCCGAGCTGGACGAGGAGCGGCGCGAGCTGGAGGCTGCGGTGGCGTCCGCGGGCGCGCGCCTGGACGCGCTCCGCGCCGGCCCGGGCGAAGCGGTCTTTACACCCCTGCTGATCTCGACCGCGGTGGTCCCGGGGCTTCGCGGAGACTCCGTGCCGCCGGGTTCCGTTCTGCGGCAGGCGCTGATCGAACGCAGCCCGCCGCTCCTCGCCGCCGCCGCCGAGGCGGAGCGCGCTCGGCGCACCGTGCGCGTCTTCGCGGTGGCCGGCCGGCCCGACTTCACCCTCGGGCTTCAGGCGGCGGTCCGGGGGGGAGGCCGTGAGACGTTCGTCTCGGCCCTGGTTGGGGTCTCGGTGCCGCTCTACGCCGGGCGCAAGCAGGGTCCCGCCGCGGAGGCCGCGCGGCTCGACGCGGCTGCGGCGGAACAGCGCTATGACGACCTCGCCGCCCACCTGACCGGGGAGCTCGGGGCCGCCGCGGCGGATCTCGCGGCGCTCCGCGACCGGATCCTCCAGACGGCGGACGAGATCCTCCCGCTCGCGGAGGCGGCGAGCGCCTCCGCGCTGCAACGCTACCAGGTGGGCGCCATCGAGTTCACGGCGGTGCTCGACGCCCAGGACGACCTGTTCCGCGCGCAGCTCCGGCTGGCGCGCCTGATTGCCGGCTACGGCGCCGCATGGGGCGACCTCGCGGCCCTGATCGGAGAGGAGTGGTATCGATGAGGCGGTCAACCGTGGTGATCGTTGCCGCCCTGGCGGCGTGTGGGGTGGAGGGGCAGGGGGGCAGGGGGGCGGAGGGGGCCGGGGTGTCAGAAGTGGCAGATGGCGTGGCCGGCATGCAGGGGATGGAAGGGATGGCCATGGGTGGTGAAGGTCCCATTCACGTGACGGCACGCCAGGCCTCGCTCGCCGGCGTGACGTTCGCCGTGGCGCGAGAAGCTCCATTGGAGCGGACCGTGCGCGCGGTCGCGATGGCGGTGCCGAACGAGCGCGGGCTCGGCATCGTGAACGCCCGTGTCAGCGGCTGGGTCGAGGAGCTGCATGCCGATGAGACGGGGCGCTTCGTGCGCGCCGGCGAACCGCTGCTCGAGCTCTACGCGCCGGAGCTGGTCACAGCGCAGGAGGAGCTGCTCCTCGCCAAACGCCTCGCGGCGACCGCGGGGGGCGACTCCCTGGTGGCCGCCGTGCGGCGGCGGCTCGCCCTCTGGGGCATCGCCGCTGCGGACATCGAACGGCTGGAGGAGCGTGGGCAGGTCGAACGCCGCCTGACCATTCGGTCGCCGTACCCCGGTCACATCCTGGAGAAACAGGTCATCGAGGGTCAGATGGTGCGGGCCGGCGACCCGCTGTTCAAGATCGCCGACCTGTCCACGATCTGGATTGAGCCCGCGGTTTTCGAGGCGGACATCCCGCTGGTGCGGGTGGGCCAGCGCGCGCAGGTGACGTTCGACGCGCGCCCTGGGGAACGATTCGACGGGCGGGTCACGTTCGTCCACCCCGAGCTGGACATGAAAACCCGGACGCTCAAGGTCCGCGTCGAAGTTCCCAACCGCCGGCTCCTGATCAAGCCCATGATGTACGGCGCCGTGCGGATCGCGACGGACGGCCCGCGCGGCGTCACGGTGCCGCTCGGGGCCGTCCTCCCGACCGGCACGCGGGACCTCGCGTTCGTGGTGCGCCGGGGCGGCGTGGTGCCCACCGAAGTGGTGGTGGGCGCGCGCGGGGACTCCACGATCCTGGTGGTGGACGGCCTCGCGCCGGGGGACACCGTCGTGGCCTCGGCCACCTTCCTGTTCGACTCGGAGTCGCAGCTCGCCGCTGCCATGGCTGGCATCATGCTCAACATGGGCATGGGCCTCGACATGGGTGGGATGAACATGGAAGGGATGGACATGCCCAGCGTACAGCAGGCTCCGGGCCGGCCCGATTCGATGCCGGGGATGACGCGGGATTCGGTGGCCCGGAAGGAGCGACGGCCATGATCGCGCGGCTGATCCAGGCCTGCGTCCGCTGGCGCGGGCTCGTGGCGCTCGGCGCGCTCGCCGTCTTGCTCGCCGGGATCGGCCTCGCGCGCACGATGCCGGTGGACGCGATCCCGGACCTGTCGGACGTGCAGGTGATCGTGTTCACCGAGTACGCCGGCCAGGCGCCGCAGGTCATCGAGGACCAGGTCACCTATCCCCTGGTCACCGCGCTGCTCGCCGTGCCGCAAACGAAGGTCGTGCGCGGGCAGTCCATGTTCGGGCTCTCGTTCGTCTACGTGCTGTTCGAGGACGGCACCGACCTGTACTGGGCCAGGAGCCGCGTGCTGGAGTACCTCAACTCGGCGGGGGCGGCCCTGCCGGAGGGCGTCCGCCCGCAGCTCGGGCCCGACGCCACCGGGGTGGGCTGGGTTTATCAGTACGCCGTCGAGGGCGAGGGGTACTCGCTTGACCAGCTCCGGTCGCTCCAGGACTGGTACCTGCGCTACGGCCTGCAGCAGGTCCCGGGCGTGGCCGAGGTGGCGAGCGTGGGCGGGTACGTGAAGCAGTATCAGGTGATTCTCGATCCGGCGAAGCTCCTGGGCTTCGGTGTCACGGCGGACCAGGTGATGCGCGCCGTCCGGACGTCGAACACCGACGTGGGAGCCCGCACCATTGAGGTGGCGGGCGGGGACTACATGGTCCGCGGCCTGGGATACCTCAAGGGCGTGAGCGACATCGCCGGTCTGGCCGTGGGGTCCGGCGCGAACGGCGTTCCGGTCCGGGTGCGCGACGTCGCCGTCGTGACGGTCGGCCCCGACATCCGGCTCGGCTTCGCCGAGCGGAACGGGAGCGGCGAGGCGGTGGGCGGCGTCGTGGTCATGCGCTACGGCGAGAACGCGCTCGAGGTGATTGACGGGGTCAAGCGCAAGCTGGCCGAGTTGGAGCAGGGGCTCCCGCCTGGCGTGCGGATCGTCACGACATACGACCGGTCGTCTCTCATCAACCGGGCCATCAGTACGCTCGGGCGCACGCTGATCGAGGAATCCCTCATCGTGGCGCTGGTGTGCGTCGTCTTCTTGCTGCACGTGCGCAGCGCCCTCGTGGCCATCTCGATCTTGCCGCTCGGCATCCTGATGGCGCTGGCGGCGACGCGGTTCATGGGCGTCAATGCCAATATCATGTCGCTAAGTGGGATCGCGATCGCCATCGGAGCGATGATTGACGCCGCGATCGTGATGATCGAGAACCTGCACAAGCACATTGAGCACGCGCCCGATCGGCCGCGCTGGGAGCTGGTGGCGGCGAGTGCCAAGGAGGTGGGGCCGGCGCTGTTCGTGTCGCTGCTCATCATCACACTGTCGTTCATCCCCGTATTCTCGCTCCAGGCGCAGGAGGGCCGACTGTTCCGGCCGCTGGCACTCACCAAGACGTTCGCCATGGCGGCGGCAGCCCTCCTGTCGGTCACGGTCGTCCCGGTATTCATGGGGCTGTTCATCAAGGGCACGGTTCGGCCCGAGGATGCGAACCCGATCAACCGGTGGGCCATCCGGCTGTACCGGCCGGTGCTCCGCTGGTCGCTGGCACACCGCGGGCTGGTGCTGGGCGGGGCCGGCGTTCTAGTCGCGGTGACCATGTGGCCGCTGACGCGGCTGGGCAGCGAATTCATGCCGCCGCTCGACGAGGGCTCCGTGATGTACATGCCCAATACGATTCCCGGCGTGTCCGTGAGCGCGCAGCGCCGCATGCTCCAGAAGCAGGACTCGATTCTCATGACCTTCCCCGAGGTCGAGTCCGTGTGGGGCAAGGCGGGCCGGGCACGGACCGCGACCGATCCCGCGCCCGTATCGATGGTCGAGACGATCGTCAACCTGAAGGACCCGTCCGAATGGCCCGAACGCCTGACGCAGGACGAGCTAATCGCCAAGCTGGACCGCGAGCTCCGGTTTACCGGCTACGTCAATAGCTGGACCATGCCGATCAAGAACCGGACCGAGATGCTCTCGACGGGCATCCGCACCACGCTCGGCATCAAGATCTTCGGCGCGGACCTCCGAACCATCGAGCGCGTCGGCGGGGAGATCGAGGCGCTCCTCGCGCCGGTTCGCGGCACCGCGAGCATCTACGCCGAGCGGTCGTTCGGCGGCCGGTATCTGGATATCCAGCCGGACCGGGAGGCGGTGGCGCGCTACGGCCTCACGGTGGGTCAGGTGCAGGAGGTGGTCGGTACGGCGCTGGGCGGCAGGAACATCACCACCACGGTCGAGGGCCGGGAGCGTTACCCCGTGCAGGTACGCTACGGGCGATCATTCCGGGACGACCCGCGGCGGCTGGGCGATCTGCTCGTCGCCACGCCGCAGGGTCCGCAGGTCCCCTTGTCGCAACTCGTGAGCACCCGGTTCACGGCCGGCGCGCCGATGATCAAGAGCGAGGATGCCCAACTCCTCGGCGTCGTATTCATCGACGTGCGAGGGCGCGACGTGGGGAGCTACGTGGCGGAGGCGCGGGAGCTGGTGCACCGCGAAATCACGCTCCCGCCCGGGTACCGGCTCCAGTGGAGCGGGCAGTACGAGGCGATGGCGCGCGTGAAGCAGCGGCTCACGATTGTCGTGCCGGTGACCATCGGCATCATCGCGCTGCTGCTCTACTTGACGTTCCAGAGCGTAGTCGAGGTGGCCATCGTGCTGACCTCGCTCCCCTTCGCGCTCATCGGCGGCGTGTGGCTCATGTGGGCGGCGGGGTTCAACGTGTCGGTCGCGGTCGCCGTGGGGTTCATCGCGCTCGCGGGCGTTGCCGCGGAGATCGGCGTCGTGATGCTGGTGTACCTCGATCGAGCGTGGCGGGACCGAGGTGCGCACGTCGGCGAGGCGGTGGAACAGACCATCGAGCGCGGGGCCGTGCTGCGGGTGCGCCCGATCCTCATGACCGCGACGGCGGTGACCCTGGGGCTCGTCCCGATCCTGTGGACGCACGGCACCGGGGCGTCCGTGATGCGACGGATCGCGGCGCCGATGATCGGGGGGATGGTCACGTCCACCGTGCTGACGTTGGTGGTGATTCCCGTGCTGTACTACCTGTGGCGGCGACGCCAGACGGTAGCGGCTCCAACCGTCTAGAACGTGGAGGAAGCTGTGTATTCCCGCTGGCGGATCCTCGCGCCGGCGCTGTTGGGGCTGGTGTCCGGTGGGCTCCCCGCCCCCACCCAACCGAAGGCACCCATGGTGCTTATGACGTACGCCCTGGCGTACCGCGACCGCCGCCGAGTGTGAGGGCGCGCGTGGCGCGGGGAATTTGGCCCGGCGGAATGCGCCCCCAGGGAGTCCCGCGAAACATGTAGCTGGCGCGGGGCATATGCCCCACCTCCCGTGCCGAACCGCTCGCTCATCCGGCGGGTTGCGGCAGGCGCCGGGTGTCAAACCCTTGGGAATTCGTGAGATACGCGTCCGGCGTCGGGTGGTCCGGCACGTGCCATGGAGACTCGCCGTGGGAGCAACAATCCTTCAAGGACTTCATGTGAGGTCGGAAGCGTGACGGCATCAGGGGGGATGGCAAGCGCCGCCCGGACGGGAGTGCTGGGTGGGCGAGGCGTGAAGTGGTTTCTCCTGTCGCTCGCCCTGGGGCCCTGGTGGGTTCGCCACGCATCGGCCCAGGCGGCTGCTGGCGACACGCTCAGGCTGACCGCCGCGGTCGCCGCGGCCCGCGGCGCTAACCCGATGCTGCTGGCGGCCCGGCTCAGCGCGGACGCGGCGGCCGAGCGCGTGCCGCAGGCCGGCGCGCTGCCCGATCCCCAACTGGCGTTCGGGCTGGTGAACCGCATGCTCCCAAACTTCGGCGCCGACGAGCCGATGACGATGAATGAACTCCGGCTCACGCAGATGCTGCCTTGGCCGGGGAAGCTGGGGTTCGGGAAGCGGCGGGCTGAGCACCTGGCGCGGGCTGGCGCGCTCGAGGCGGTGGACGCCGAGGTGCGGCTGGTGAGCCGGGTGAAGTCCGTGTACGCCGAGGTGGGGTACATTGACCGCGCGATCGCCATCATGGATCGGACCCGCGGCCTGCTGCGGGACTTCTTTCAGGTTTCGCAGACCATGTACGCGGTGGGCGAAGGCTTGCAGCAGGACGTGCTCCAGGCGCAGGTGGCCGTGGCGCGCATGACCGAGGACATCGTGGTCATGCAGCAGGAGCGCCTGGCCATGGCGGCGCGGCTGAACGCCCTGATGGGACGAGGCGCGAGCGAGCCGGTTGGGCCGCTCGAGTTGGCCGGCCCCGGAGATACGCTGCCGGGGGTGGACTCGCTCATGGCGCGGGCCGCGGGCGCGCGGCCGGCCCTCCAGGCGGCGTACGAGCGCGCACGCGCGGCGGACGCGGGCTATCGGGCGGCACGCCGGGAGCTGTATCCCGACTTCATGGTGCAGCTCGCCTATGGGCAGCGGCCCCAGTTCGACGACATGGCGACCATCATGGTGGGGATCACGATCCCGTTGTGGGCCGGGGCGCGGCAGCTCCCCATGCGGCGGGAGATGGCGGCCATGCGGGCCGGCGAAGACGCCATGGTCCGCGACCTCTACAACGAGACGTTCGCGGAGCTGACCGAGCGGCGGGCCCAGGCGGAACGGGCGCGAAGTCTCGCGGGATTGTACGAGAGCTCGATCCTGCCGCAGGCGCGGGCCGCCGTGGAGGCAGCACTGTCGGCGTATCGCGTGGGGCGGGTGAACTACATGACGCTGGTGGAGAGCGAGATGACGGTGAATCGCTATGAGATCGAACTGGTGCGCCTGGCGGCGGCCTATCACCAGGCCGCGGCGGGAATCGAGGCGCTGCTGGGTGGCGAAGGAGGCGCGCGATGATCGGGCGTTGGGGCACAGCGGGCACGGCCATTCTGCTGCTCGCGGCGACCGCGTGCGGCGGGGGCGGCGAGCAGGCGTCGGAGGCGGACGCCGCCTCGATGGAAATGACTCCCGAGGAACATGCCCGCATGCAGGCGGGCGGTGGGCAGGGCGCCACCGACACGTCGGGGCAGGCGCTCCGGCAGCCGGTGCACCTCACCGAGGCGCAGGAGCGCGCCCTCGGCGTGGTGTACACCACCGTGCGCCGCGAGACGCTCACCAAGGAGATCCGCACGGTGGGCCAGATCATGCCCGCGGAATCCCGGCTCGCGGACGTGACGACCAAGATCGAAGGGTTCGTCGAAGTGCTGTTCGTGAACACGACCGGTGCGGCCGTGCGGCACGGGCAGCCTCTCTTGGCGATCTACAGCCCGATGCTGGTGGCGGCGCAGGAGGAGTTCCTGACCGCCAAGCGACTGGCGGCACGCGTGGATTCCTCGGCGGCGGAAGCCTGGCGCGGGGCGCAGGCGACGCTGGACGCGGCGCGGCGGCGACTCGCGTACTGGGACATTACCGCCGAGCAGATCGCGACGCTCGAGCAGTCGGGACAGGTGACCAAGACCCTCACGCTCGTCTCGCCGGTGCACGGGATCGTGCTCGAGAAGGGCGTCCTCGAAGGGCAGCGGGTGATGCCGGGTGAGCGGCTGTACCGAATCGCCGATCTCTCGGAGGTTTGGGTCGAAGGCGAGCTGTTCGAGCAGGACCTGCGGCTGGTGCGCGAGGGCGGCCAGGCCCACATCGAGGTGGCGGCGTATCCGGGCGAGCACGTGATGGGGCGTGTGAGCTTCGTGTATCCCACGGTGGACGTGGAGAGCCGGACCAACCGCGTCCGCGTGACCGTCCCGAACCGCGGCCTCCGGCTCAAGCCCGGCATGTTCGCGACGATCTACTTCGACGCCGTGATCGGCCGGGACGTGCTGGCGGTGCCCATGGAGGCGGTGGTGGTGACCGGCGAGCGGAACCTCGTGTTCGTGCGGGACGCGGAGGGGATGCTGACCCCGCGGGACGTGGTGCTCGGCAGCCGCGCCGGCGACCGGGTGCACGTGCTCTCCGGATTGCAGGAGGGCGAGATCATCGTGGGCGCGGCCAACTTCCTGGTGGACGCGGAGTCGCGGCTCGGGAGCACCGGCGGTGGCATGCCCGGCATGCAGCACGGCGGACAAGGCGCGCAGCCCCCCGTGCGGGACACGTCCAAGGCGCCATCTCCGTCCCCCGAGCATCGCCATGATTAGCGCGATCATCGGCTGGTCGCTCCGCAACCGGTTCCTGGTCCTGCTGGGCACCGTCGCCCTGATCGGAGCGGGTGTGTGGGCCATGCGGACGACCCCCCTGGACGCCATTCCCGACCTGTCGGACGTCCAGGTCATCGTCCAGACCGACTTCTCCGAGCAGGCGCCGCAGATCGTCGAGGA
>Ga0214471_10002024_pt1 | contig 15987 bp, 12 predicted proteins | sample RVTome_5_FD_207665 | JGI IMG/M metagenome (GOLD analysis project Ga0214471, IMG submission 207665) | Soil microbial communities from uranium-contaminated site in the Upper Colorado River Basin, Wyoming, United States - RVT142D155 | ecosystem: Environmental > Terrestrial > Soil > Contaminated >... | reverse complement strand
TCTTGCCGTTTTCCTGGATGCTCACGGTGATACTGGCGTCCCCCGTGTAGTTCAGCGGCGCGAGCGCGATCGCGGTGCTGTAACGGCCGTCGGCATGATTGGTCAAGTTTCCGCTCGCCAGCAGCGCTCCGCCCGCGCTGCTCAGGCTGTAGGTGGCGCTCTTGATGTTGGTCGCGTTCAGGACGTTACTCCAGGCCAGTACATTCAGTGTCTGATCCGCCGCGAACACCGCCGTCGACACGCGGAAGTCGGCGTCGGGGCTCAAATTCATGCCCTCGCCGCGCGGCGAGAACAGGTCCGCCGGATCGGTGCCGTCGGCCACCTCCTGGCCGTCCGACAAACCGTCGTGGTCGCTGTCCGGATGGTTGGCGTCGGTGCCCGCGCGGACCTCGCAATAGTCGTGCAACCCGTCGCCGTCCGCGTCAGCGCTGGACGGCGTCGCATACGCGGTATTGCCGAAGGAACCCATGTTCACGCGGCAGCCGTTCGGTTGCGGCTCACGGGCGTAGTCGTCCGCCGGATCGCCCGCGTCGATCGCCGGCGAATCCGCCCGCAACCGGTAGTTGCCGTTCGGCGCGTCGACGAACCGCGGATCGCCAGTGATGTTGCCGTTCGTGCCGGCGAACTGCCCCTTGCTCAGCAGCGAATAACTCACCGACAGACTGCTGTACGGTCCGGCGATATCGGCGGTGTTGACCATGATGGTGTTACGGATGTTCGCGCTGCCGGGGGTGGTTGACGTGCTGTAGTAGTACTCGAACAGCACGCCGTAGGGCAGGTTGACGATCGTGTCGTTGATGATATCCACGTGCGCGCCGTAATCGATCCAGTAGCCGGTCAACGCATTGCCGCCGTTCTCGATCAGGTTGTTGCGGAAGGTGGCGCGGGTGTCGTAGAGCCACAGGGACTCGCCGAGCCTGATGCGGTTCGACTCCACGACGATGTTCCGGCTGTTTCCGAAGTAAAAGCCGTTCAGGCCCAGTGCCAGGTTGCGGAAGCCTCCCCAGCGCATTCCTTCGGTGCTGATGAAGTAGGTGCTGATCACGGCGCTGCGGTCGGCCGGGCCCTCGATGAGGATCGACTTGCCCGAATTCCACACGTTCGTGGGCGTGTAGGTTCCGCTCGCCAGCCGCAGGATGTCGCCGTTGCGCGCGCCGTTGATCGCCTTCTGTATCGTCTTGTAGGGGTGGTCGGCGCTGCCGTCCTCCTTTGCGCTGGTGCTGGCGGGATCGACGTAAAGCGTCCGGAACACCGGCAACGAGGTGGGGTCCAGCGGCAGGGATCTGCCAAACAGCTCGACGATGTTCACATAACCGTCACCGTCGGGGTCGTCCATGGCGTCGTCCACTGCCGGGTTGGTGCCGCGCACCGACTCCCAATCGTCGGACATGCCGTCCTTGTCGGTGTCGACATTGGAGCGTGGATTGGTCCCGTAGAGTACGACTTCCTCTCTGTCGGTGAGGCCGTCGTTGTCAGTATCGTCGAGCCGCGGATTGGTCAGGTAAATTTTCACCTCATCGTAGTCGGACAACCCGTCCCCGTCGGTGTCGGCGTTGAACGGATTGGTGTTGTTGGCGAATTCCTCGGCGTTGGTCAGCCCGTCGCCGTCGGGATCGAGATCGGCGTCGGGCGCGCGCGGATTGGTGCCGTTGGCGACCTCCCAGCCGTCGGGCATGCCGTCGCCGTCGGTGTCGGAGCGGGTCGGGTCGGTGTTGTACAGATACACCTCGTCGCCGTCGCGCAATCCGTCGCCATCGGTATCGGCCCGGTTCGGCAAGGTCCCGTAGGTGTACTCCTGGAGATTGGTAAGACCGTCCGCGTCGGCGTCCCCGCCCGCGTCGTTCACCAGCGGGTTCAAGTTGTTGGCGACCTCCCAGCCGTCGGGCATGCCGTCGCCGTCGGTGTCCGCATTGGTGGCGTCGGTGTCGGTGACGCCGGGGTTGTAGCTGTTGCAGTTGTCGTCGTAACAGACTTCGAGATAATCGGGGATGCCGTCGCCGTCCGTGTCGGCGCTGTCGGGATTGGTCCCGTAGGCGAGCTCCAAGGCATCCGGGATGCCGTCCTCGTCGCGGTCCTGGCGCTGCGGATCGAACGTGACGGTCAGGGAGATGCTGTGGTCCGCCGCAATGCCGTTGTGCGTGTAAACGGTATTCGTATAAGAATCGGTGAAGGTTTCCCCCGCCAACAGCGGCGCGTCCAGGGGATCGCGCGCACCGGTATCGGTGCCGGGGTGCAGATCGAGCAAAATGCTTTCCCTCTTCGTGTCGCGGCGCAGATTGAACACGGCGCCGCCGAAGGCCGTCGCCGCCAGCGGTTCCCGATTATCGAGATTGGCATCGTAGCCTTCATTCTTGCGGGTCTCGATCCAGATGTATTCCCGGCGGATCGTCTTGGTTGGTCCGGTCGCCGGACTGAGGTACACGCCGCGAAACACCCGCAGCGCCTTGGAGCCGGTCAACGGCGTGCCGAGCGGTTCGACGGAGTGGGTGCCGGATTGCGAAACCCGCGTGATGTCGGCATCGGTCAGCATTCCCAGCTGATACTTGTAGTTGGCGTTGTAATTCGAGGCCTGGAAACTGACGTACCCGCCCATGGTGTCGAACATGTTGCCGTATTCGGAGTGGGATCCAGCCACGCCGATCGGACCGATCGCCGCCGTCGTGCCGTAATCCTCGGCGGCCGCGTGCCACAGACCCATATTGTGCCCGCCTTCGTGCGCGATCGTGGGGAGGCCCGTCGAGTAGTTCCAACTCTGCGACGCGACGATGCCGCCGTCGGGCGTGGACAGCGGGCCGCAACCGACGGTGCCGCGGCTGCGCGTGTCGCAGCCGGTACGCGGTACGAGGTGATAAATGATCCGGTCGTATTGCGTGAGATCAGTGTTTTCCGCGGCGATTTGCAGGGCCATGCTGCCGGCCTGCCAATAGTTGCATACCTCGGTTCCCGACAGATTGACCGTCACCCACGGATGCACGTCGCCCTCGAGCGTGGTCTTTCCGTAGGAGGTCTTGTCCCAGTAGTCCCTGAGTGAGCTGGTGGCGCCGAAATAGCGGGTTTGCAGGTTGGTGATGGTGGTGTTCTGGACGGGGTCGTCGATATAGGTGACGGGAATCACCAGCGCATGTTGCGGCCCGGTCGGAGAACATGTCTTCGGGTCGCCGCTTCCTCCATCGTGCGATGCCCGAGCCGGCAGCGCGCAAAGCAGCAGCATGCCGGCAATAAACGCCGTCGCATTGAAAGATCGGACCATGGCCTATCCCCCTCTAAGGTGCTTGTTCTTTTTGTCGGTGCTTGTGTCGTCTCCCGCCTTTTTCGACAGATCGGCGAACGGCGGTCGCCGTGCTAAGACTATTTGATCGACTTGACCAGCACGCGTCCGCCGCTGCGATAACCCTCTACCGTCAGTCGCCGACCGTGCTCGGGCCGGGTGCCGGTGTCCAGGAAGTACAGCTCCAGCCGCTCCGTGCCGGTCTCCAGGAAAACGTCGATACCGCCTTCGGCGATGTTGCCCTGGGCGTCCAGGCCGTCCACGGAAATCACCGAGACCGTACCGCTCCAACGATTGCTGTTCAAACCGGATTTACCCCTCGCCCGCGGCTGTGCCTCGCGCTGGGCGATCAGGTTCTGCAATTCCTTGAGCGCCTTGGCGTTGCGATCCGCATTGCTGCCGAGTTGCGCCATCAATTCGACAATCCGTGCGTCGCCGGACGTGCCGCCCGCCGGTGATGCGGGTGACACGGCAAGCGCGAGACTGAATAGCAGCGCCGGCAAAAAGGTGGCAGTAAGCTTCTGGCGTATGCGGCTCATCGCAGGTCTCCTCCCGTAGTTGTTAACGGGGCGCTGTCGTGCTGGTCAGGGTGGGCGTTGATGCCCGGCCTTGCAACCCGATTCCCAGACGACAGGTACGTTTGTTGTGCGTCAAAGTTTACCGCTATCTTTCCAAAATACACAACTCAAGGCCACGCTGCTGCTATCGAATTTCCTGAACACGTTGCTCAAAGTACTTATTCTCATTGAGGTTTGCGTCGTTTAGCCTGATCGATACCCAGGTCACCACGGCGTCGCCGGCTCGCGATTGCATTGTATCGCCGGCTTTGTTTCGGTCGTCGGCGCTCGCAACCGGGAGCAGTTCCGATACTCAACGAATGCCGTTGTCGCCGTGTACGCCGATACGAGAGGCGGTGCCGCCTCTCGCCGGCTCAACGCTCCGGCTGCCAGTTGCGCCCGCCATCGGTGCTGCGATAGCGCTCCGCGCAGACGGCCGGCAGCTCGTCGCCGGTGATGCCGGGAAACTGCAGGCGGCAGTGGCCGCCGGTGGACGGAATGACGCGTCGCTCCCAGGTGCCGCCGAGTGCCGGTCGGAAGTAGATCGCGTGCCGGGCGGGCCCGCCGACCGGGTTCAGGAACAGCCCGGCGCGGATCGCCGTGAGCTGGGCGATCGCGCCGACCGCGGCGGGGACCGACAACCCCGACGCGACGGGGTCTATACTTTTACGGTGCAGTGTCCGCCGCTGCCGATCCGTCAGCCCCAACCGGAAAGGAGAGAACGACGATGAAGATGGATACCCGATCGCCCGCGTTGTGCGCATTCAAGCCGGTCGCCGCCCTGGCCGCGTTGCTGGCGGCCGTCGCACAGCTCGCCGGCTGCGCCGGCGGCCAAACCGTCGCGATGAGCGCCGAGGACCGCGCCAGTGTGCGCGACTACCCCGTCATACACGTGGTCCACTACCAGTCCGGCCCGATGAACATGATGACGCCGTCGGATGCGGTGAGCGGCGGTATCCTTGTCCAGGCCACCGGTTCCACCAAGCTGCCGCGCTGGTACGAGCTCGAGCGCAAACATCGCCTGCCCGACGCCAGTGTCGCGCTGCGCGACAGCGTGGTGCCCAAGCTCCAGGCCGACGGCGGCCTCACCAGCCTGCGCGTGCAATCGCAGATGCTGCCGCTGCCGGTCGTCGAGGATCTCGGCGCCTACCGCGACAAGTACCGGTCCGGCCTGGTGCTGGAGATCACCACGCCCGGGCGCGGCGCCACCTACGGCGTCATGAGCTGGCGGACCTACAGCTACGGCCTGTACGGCAAGGCACGCCTGATCCGCCTCAGGGATTCCAAGGTGATATGGGCCGACACCTGTCTGGTCGAAGGGAAGGACGACGAGAAGCTCAAGTTCGACGTCTCCGAGTTCGAGGCCAACAACGCCGCGCGCCTCAAGGAGATGATCCGCTACAGCAGCGATCGCTGCGGCCGCATCCTGGTCGACAGCCTGCTCGGCCGGAAGTCCTGACGGCGCGCGCGACGCGGCGCGTCTACAATTCCCGCGCCCAGCCGCGCCCGCCGTCGGTGCTGCGGTAGCGCGCCGGGCACACGGCGATGACGGTCTGGCCGTCGGCGTCGGGGAATTCCAGCCGGCAGCCGGAGCCCTCTGACGGAAACACCCGCTTCTCCCAGATTGCACCGCCCGCCGGGCGGAAGTGGAAGGCGCGGCGGGCATGGCCGGCGCCCGGATTGAGAAACAGCCCGACACGCCGGGCGACGAGCTGTGAGATCGATTTGACCTCGCCGGGAATCGGCACGGCGCTGAACGCGACCGTGTCGAGCGGGCTCGCCAGCACCCGCGGCCGGCCGCCGTCGTTCCTCACCGTGTAGAGATAGACGGCGTCCGGCCCCATGCCGCCGTGCACGCCGACCGCGTCGGCGTCCGCCGGCAGATCGAGCGCGAACTGGGCATGCGGTCGCCAGGTTTCGCCGTCGTCGCTGCTGGCGTGGATCACCAGCCGGCCGTCGACCAGCGCGATGCCGTGCGCGCCGAAGAGCTGCACGGTCACGGCGCGCAGCGATGCCGGGATGGCGAGCGCGCGCAGCTCGCCGCGTTCGAGCAGGAACAGGCGGTTGTCCGCGGTGAGGAAGCCGTAGCGGTCGCCGGCGCGGCTCGCGCCGGCCACGTTGGCGAGCGTGCCGGTGTCGAAGGGCAGGGCGCTGGTGACCGTGCCGTGCGCGTCGCGCGTGACGCGCGCGATGGTGCCGGCCGGACCGACGGCGATCGCGGGGGCATCGAAGCCGGCGTCGATTCCCGCCCACAGGCTGAGCGTGCTGCGCGCGATCTCCCGGCGCAGCGCGTCGAGCGCGGTCGGTGAGGCGTACGGTCCGAACGCCGCCTCCACGGCGTCGGGGCCGAGGCCGGCGTACAGCGACGGATAGTGCAGCGCGAGGTAATCGCGCATGGCCGAGCTGTTGTCGAGGGCGGCGAGCTCGCTGTCCGGCGTGTTCGGGCGGCCGCCTAGCCACATCAGCAGCCCGAGGCTCGTGACCTTGCCGGCGTGGATCTCGAAGGCGCGATCGACCGCCACGGTCCGGTCGACGCGCGCGCCCACGCCGCGGGGCACGTCGACCACGGCATCCAGGGTGTAATCGCCCGGCGCCAGCGGCAGCGCCAGGTAGCCCCGATGGACCCTGCCCACCGGCCGGCCGCCGATCACGACCGCGGTGTCATCGTGGAGCGGCTGTTCGCGGCGGATCTCCGCGACCAGCAGCCCGTGACCGGCGAGCTGCGCGGGCAGCGCCGGCCGGGTGCCGATCGGCGGCGCGATACAGGCCGGCAGCGCCGCCAGCGCCAGTATCGACAGCAGGCCGCCATTCATGGTCAGTCGCATCATTTCACTCCATGGCATAGCGCCGGGTGGCGACATGGTAAGGGTATCGCGCAGAGAAATGAAGCGCGCACCGTCGCGCGCGACCCCGGCGCACGGTGCGCCGCGATGCGGCGGGTCAGGACTTGCGACGGATCAGGTAGCGGTAGACACCGTTCGCCGCTTCCTGGTGCAGCAGGGCGTTGCCGGTGCGCCGGCACCAGGCCGGGATGTCCATGTGCGAGCCGACGTCGGTGGAGATGACTTCGAGCACCTCGCCGGCCTGCATGGTTTTGATGGTCTTGTTGGTCTCCATGATCGGCACCGGGCAGCAGGCGCCCGACAGGTCGATACGGCGATCGGCTTTGATGCTGCTCATGGAACGGCCTCCGTTGGGTCGGCGTTGATCATCGCGCCATCCGTCGCGGTCGCATCGACCGGCGCCCGGTGCCGGGCGTCAGCGCACGCGGCAATAGCAATACACGAACTGCTGGCTGTTGCCGACCGGCGTGACATGCGTCTCGACGAGGTGCTCGACCAGCTCGAAGCTCGGGCCGAATTCGCTGTGCAGGCTGTCGGGATCGTAGCGCACGATGTCCAGGCCGCTGCATCGCACGGGGCCGTCCGGGCCGAAGGTCGCGACGATCACATGACCGCCGGGCTTCACGGCGTGGCGCACGGTGCCGACGTAGCGCGCCCGGTCCTCCTCGCGGGTGAGGAAATGAAACACCGCGCGGTCGTGCCACACGCTGTAGCGGTGGCGCGGCAGCGTGGCGCGCGCGATGTCGGCCTCGCGCCAGTCGACGCGCGCCGCGCGACCGCCGAGGCGTTCGCGCGCGCAGGCCAGGGCCGAGCTGGAGACGTCGAGGACCGACAGGTTCCGGTAACCCGCATCGAGCAGGTCGTCGACCAGCGTCGAGGCGCCGCAGCCGACGTCGATGATCGCCTCGTCGCCGTTCACGCCGGTGGCGCGGATCAGCGTCAGCGAATTATCCAGGTGGGCGCGGTACCAGCTCACATCGGTGGCCGGCTTGCGGGTATAGATTTTCTGCCAGTGCGACTTGGGATCCATGATCTGGCCGCGCGGGAAGGCCGCAGGAAATTCAAGTATACCCGACAAACGCCGGCGCCGCCGCCCGGGTGCGAGCCGACTCAGGGTTTGGTGATGGTCGCTTGCCGATGGGCGGCGCCGGTGTCCGCCCGGTTGGCGCTCGGGGCGGTCGCCGCGGTCCACAGGCGCACGCGCTTGTCCTTGCCGCCGGTGGCCAGGTAACGGGCGTCGGGCGAGATGGCCAGCGCCGACAGCACTTCGCCGTTTTCGCTCGGCCCCGCGATCTGCCGATCCTGGGCCAGATCCCAGAGCTGCAGCCCGCCGTCCTCGCCGGCCGCGAGCAGCCAGCGGCCGTCGGGGCTCACCGCCAGTGCGCCGACGGTCGCCGGCGCGCCGTTCAACACGCGATCGCGCGGGTCGATGCCGGTGTCCCAGAGCTTGAGGCTGTGCTCGGTGCCGCCCGAGGCCAGCCACTTGCCGTCGGGCGTATAGGCGAGCGCGAGAATCTCCGCGTCGTGCGCCTTGAGCGTGCCGAGCTGCTTGCCGCTCGACATCGACCAGTAGCTGATGTCGCCGTCGGCGCTGGCGGTGGCCAGCACCAGCGCGCTGGGCGCGAAGGCCAGCGCCCGCAGCGCCTGCTGCGGATGCGGCAGGCGGTGCAGCACGGTCCGGCTTTCCACCTCCCACACCGCCACGGTCCCGTCCTGGTGTGCGGCGGCGAGCAATCGTCCGTCCGACGACAGCGCCAATCGGTCCGGCACGGCGGCGTCGATCGGCAGGGTGGTCGTGATGGACGCGCTCTGCGCCCGCCACAGGCCGATGTCCAGCTCGCGCGTCACCACGGCCAGCCATTTGCCGTCGGCGGAGGCCGCGATCGGAACCGTCGCGGCCGGCGCGGCCGCCAGCTCGTGGCGCAGCTGGCCGTCGTCCGCCGACCAGACCCGCACCGCGCCGTCGGCCGAGGCCGAGGCGAGCAGCTTGCTGTCGTGGAGGAACGCCAGCGCCGTGATGCGCTCGGCGTGGCCGCTCAGATTGCCGGCCAGCACGCGCTGCGATTCGAACGGGGGCGGTGGAAGCTCGGCGGGCGGCGGATTGACCGTGACCGTTTCCGGCCGGTCCGGCCGGCGCAGGATCACGCGATTGACGTAACGGCGCGTCTGCTCGGCGCCCTGCTCGGCCAGGGCCAGACCGGCGCCGATCCGGTCGTTGATCTCGGTGTCGCTGATGATACCGAAGTGCCGCAGGATCTGGACGCTGAAGATGCCGAGCGCCGCGAGCAGGAAGCCGCTCAGCGCCAGCTTTTCCAGGAAGCCGCGCTTGCGGCGCTTGCCGGCCTTGGGGTCGTAAGCGACGCGCGCCTCGCCGATATAGCCGGAGCCGAAGCTGTTGGTCGGCGGCGCCTTGTCCGCCGGCTTGGCGCTCTTGCCCATCAGCCCCTGCTGCAGGGCGGCGGCCGACTGCGGGCGCTCGGCGGGATCGAGCCTGAGCGCCTGATCGATGCACTCGCGTATATATAAGGAATACGGCGGCCGTTCGAAATTGACCGCCGGCACCAGCGGGTCCTCGTCGCCGGTCTTGATGGCGCGGTAGCGCTCCATGACGTCGGTCGGCGGCAAGCCGGTGACGCAGCGATACAGCGTGGCGCCGATCGAATACACGTCGGTCCACGGCCCCTGTTTGCCGCGGTTCGGGTAATGCTCGATGGCGGAGTAGGCCGGCGTGAGCGCGACCTTGCGGTTGGTGTCGTCGCCGGCCTGGCTGCGCTGCACCGAGCCGAAGTCGATCAGCATCGGCTGGCCGTTGCCGCGCAGGTAGATGTTGTCGGGCTTGATGTCGAGGTGCAGCAACCCGGCGTCGTGCACCGCCTGCAGGCCGCTCAGGATCGGCAGGAACACCTTGAGGATCATCGGCTCGCCCAGGTAGCCGCCGCTGCGGCCGAGGTAGTCGGCGAGGCTCTCGCCCTCCTCGTAGTCCATCACCATGTAAGCGGTGCCGTTCGCCTCCAGGAAGCGCAGCACGCGCACGATGTGATTGTCCTTGAAGGTCGCGAGCGCGCGCGCCTCCTTCAGGAACTCGCGCAGGCCCCACATGTAGTCCTCGGGCCCGCGGGTGTCGCCGCCGGTGATGGGGGTGATGGTCGACTGCGGGGTGCGGGTCGCGATCGACTGCGGGAAATATTCCTTGATCGCGACCTTGGCGTTGAGCCGGGTGTCGCGCGCCAGATAGGTGATGCCGAAGCCGCCGTGGCCCAGCACGGCGTCGATGACGTATTCCTCCAGCCGGTAGTTACGCGGCAGGGCGTTTGCGGACATGGTCGTGGCTTCGCTGCGGCGTCGTGGGCGTGGAATTCCTATAGGCAATCTAAAGTTAGCCGTTGGCCGGGGAGTTCGCAACGCGCGGCCGCCGACCCCCGGCCGCCGACCGGCGGGTTCGGCCCTACGAATGGTCCGTTTCCCGCCACAAAAAAAAGACCCCGCGTGAGCGGGGTCAGGGGGGAGGGCGCCTTCCAGGGCGCCCCGGGGTGCTACGGTGGCTACCCGGCCTGGAGTCTGCCGGCCAGGAAGCGGGTGCCGTCGTGCCCGGTCAGCTGTGCCTTGACCGTTTTGCCGTCCTGCTCGGCGAGCTCCAGGCGCACGCGATTGTCGGGGCGCGCCGGGCAGCTGCCGATATTGACCAGTCCATGGGGCGCTCCCCTGCCTGGGGCGAAGTGGTGGGACATTTTCCCACGTTATGCCGGCCAAGGGAATCCCGGGCCGGCGCCACCGACGGACGACGCGCGGGCGCCGACCCGCAGCGGCCGCGGGTCGGGCATGGGGCATGATCAGGATTGCGGCACGGCGACCGGACGCCAGTACCAGATGCCGGTGAGGCCGGCCACCAGCGCGATGTAGAGTATCGCCGAATAGACGTTGAAGACGATCAGGGCGCCGATGCCGTAGACCGCCAGCACCGGCAGCGGCCAGACCCGGTACAGGCGCAGCGACAGCGACGCGCACAGCACGATGGCGATCAGGCTGGGGATGTACAGGACCAGTGCCGCGCCCTTGAACAGCGCGCCGACCGATCCGAGCGGTATTACCCCGCGCGCGTCGGCGGCGCCGGCCAGCACCACCGCCACGTAGCTGGCGAGGTAGATATGCAGGCCGAAGGTCAGCCCGATCAGGGCCGGCTCCAGGCGGATGCGGATATCGCGGCGCATGGCGGGCATCGCTCGGTGAGCTCGGCGCGGTTCAGCTCAGCAGATACAGCAGTCGGCCGACCACCCGCCGCAGGTACCAGGCGATGACCGGCGCGGCCGCGAGCAGCAGCGCGCCGGCGGCCAGCGCGGCCTGTGCGCGCCGCCGCGCCGCCGCGCCGGTCACGAGCGGCGTGTCGCGCAGCGGCCGCATCGCCGGATACGGGTACTGCCCGCTGCGGTGGATCTTGACTCCGAGGTGGAGCAACAGCGCGCCCAGCAGCGCCGGCAGCGCCACGCTCAGCACCGTCACGATCCGCAGCAGCTGAGCCATGCGCGCGAACGCCAGGTCCGGCTGGTGCTCCCCGAGATCCACCAGGGCCCGCAGCCAGGATGGCAACCAAAGCAGCGCCACAGCCATCAACGCCGCGCAGGCCGCGAGCGCCGCCCACAGCACCCGGCGTGCGGTCGGGTCCGCTTTGATCACGGTGGTGTCGGTCATGGGATCCGGCTTGTCGGCTGCCGGCGAGCGCACGGGTTCCGGTGCATCGTCCACACTAGTATAGACAGCCGCGCGTCGGGCGCGGCGGGGCCAGGGCCGGCCGCGAGCAGGCGGCGCCGCGACCCGAGTTCTGCGTCCATCCCGGGTGTTTGCTTCCGAGCGCCAGGCTTCAATATCGGTTGAAGTCCGATCGGCTTCGGCGGTATATCGGTAGTCAGGTGGCCGATGCCGAGCCCGGAGGCCGTTTGCCGTATAAGCAATAACTAACTATCGCGCGCATGGCGGGACGGGAGATCATGTCGAAAGACCCTGGCACCGTGTCCGAGTTGCCCGTCGAGGCCGACCGGACGCGGTTCGTGCATGCCGCCCGGCGGCTCGCCGGCGGCATACTGTTGCTTGCGGCCCTGTACGCCCTCGCCGGCTGGCTCGGCCTGAGCGTGCAGCAGCAACTCGGGATCTCACCGGTCTGGCCGCCGTCCGGTATCGCCCTGGCGCTGGTGCTGTGGCTCGGTTACCGCGTCTGGCCCGGCATCGCGATCGGCATCGTGCTGCTCGGGATGTCGATCGGGCTCGGGCCGGCGCCGATCCTGGCCGGCGCGGTCGCGCAGGTGACCGAGGCGCTGCTGGCCGCACTCGTGCTGCGCCGCCTGCTCGGATTCCGGATCGATATCGAGCGCGTGCGCGATGTCCTGGCGCTCGCCCTGGTGGCGGCGCCGCTGGCGGCGGCCGTCAGCGCCAGCCTCGGCACCGGCGGCTTCCTGCTGTGGGGCGACGTCAGTCCGGAAGGTTACAGCTCCGCCTGGTTCGTGTGGTTCATCGGCGACGCGGTCGGCATCCTGGTGCTGACGCCCTTCGTGCTGATGCTGCGCACGCTGCCGCGGCGAGCGCTATCCCGGCGCCGTGCGGGCGAGGCGGCGGTGCTGATCGCCGCCGAGATCGCCGCCTGCTGGGTCGGCTTCGGCTTCGGCGGGTTCGGCGCCGACAGCGCGGTCCCGCCGGTGTATCTGCCGCTGCCCTTCGTGGTCTGGCTGTCCATCCGTTTCGGCGTGCGCGGCGCCGCCGCGGCCAATACCGTGCTGGTCGCCATGGCGATCGCCGCCGGGCTCGCGGACACCGGGCCGTTCTGGTCACACGCCGGCACCGGCACGCTGGTGCTGCAGGTGCTGCTGATTGCCGTGACCGCCGTCACCGGCCTGCTGGTCGCGGCCGCCGCCGACGAGCGCCGCAAGGCGCAGGGCACGCTGCGCCACAGCGAAGGCCTGCTGCGCGCCGTGATCGACAGCCTGCCGGTCGGGGTCTGGGTCGCGGACTGCGACGGCCGGCTGGTGATGGGCAATCCCATGGGTCGCGAGATCTGGGGCGGGGCGCGCTATGTCGGACCCGAACACTACGGCGAGTATCGCGGCTGGTGGGTGGAGAACGGCGAGCCGATCGGCCCCGACGACTGGGCGCTGGCGCGCGCCGTCCGCGACGGCGAGACCTCGCTCAACGAGCTCGTCGAGATCGAGGGCTTCGACGGCATACGGCGGATTATTCTCAACTCGGCGGTGCCGATCCGCGACGCCGCCGGCGGGATCAGCGGCGCCATCGTGGTCAACCAGGACATCAGCGCCCGGCGCCGGGCGGAGGAGCTGACCCAGAAGCTGTCGAGCGCCGTCGAACAGACCGCCGACATCATCATGATCACCGACCGTGACGGGGTCATCGAATACGTCAACCCGGCGTTCGAGACGACGACCGGCTACTCCCAGAACGAGGTCATCGGCGCGCGACCGAGCGTCATCAAGTCCGATCGCCATGGCCGCGACTTCTTTCAGACGCTGTGGCGCACCGTCGCGGCCGGCGGCGTGTACCGCGACGTGGTGATCAACCGCCGCAAGAGCGGCGAGCTGTTTTATGAGGAAAAAACCATCACCCCGCTCAAGGACGCGCAGGGACGGGTGACCCATTTCATCTCCACCGGGAAGGACATCACCGAGCGCATGCAGGCCCAGGAACGCCTGCAGCATCTGGCGCATCACGACGTCCTGACGCTGCTGCCGAACCGCGCGCTGTTCATCGAGCGCCTCGATCACGCGTTGGCGCGAACCCACCGCAGCCACCGGTCGCTGGCGGTGCTGTTTCTCGACCTCGACCGGTTCAAGATCATCAACGACACGCTCGGCCACGACTTCGGCGACCGGGCGCTGCGCATCTGCTCGGAGCGGCTCAAGGCCTGCCTGCGCGAGGGCGACACGGTCGCGCGCCTCGGCGGCGACGAGTTCACGATCCTGCTCGAGGATCTCGCCAGCGCCGACGACGTGCCGCCGGTCGCGCAGAAGATCCTGGATGCGCTCGCCCAGCCGTTCGTGGTCGAGCGGCGCGAGTTCTTCATTACCACCAGTATCGGCATCAGCCTCGGCCCCGCCGACGGCGCCGATTCGCAGGCCCTGCTGCGCAATGCCGACACCGCCATGTACCGCGCCAAGGAGCAGGGCCGCAACAAGTTTCAGTTCTATTCGGCCGACATGAGCGCGCGCGCCTTCCAGCGGTTGACGCTGGAGACCAGCCTGCGGCGCGCCGTCGAGCGTGGCGAGTTCCTGTTGTACTACCAGCCGCAGATCGATCTCATCGGCGGCCGCGTCACCGGCTTCGAGGCGCTGCTGCGCTGGCGGCATCCGGAGCTCGGGCTGGTCGAGCCGGCCGAGTTCCTGCCGGTCGCGGAGGAGACCGGCCTGATCCGGGTGATCGACGAATGGGTGCTGCACACCGCCTGCGCGCAGCTGCGCGCCTGGGCGGCCGAAGGCCGGCATCCCGGCACGCTGGCGGTCAATCTGTCGGGCGGCCGGTTCAGCGAGCCGCGTTTCACGGACGCGGTCGCGCGGCTGCTGCGCGAGCAGTGCGTGCCCGCCGCGCAGCTGGAGCTGGAGATCACCGAAAGCGTGATCATGCGCAACGACCAGGAGACGCTCGACACCCTGCGCGAGCTCAACGCCATGGGGGTCCGCCTGGCGATCGACGACTTCGGCACCGGCTATTCCTCGCTCAGCTACCTCAAGCGCTTCCCGATCGACACCCTGAAGATCGACCGGTCGTTCGTGATGGACATCACCCACGATCCCGACGACGCGGCCATCGTGACGGCCGTCATCGCGCTGGCGCGCAGCCTCGATATACGCGCCGTCGCCGAGGGCGTCGAGACCGGCGAGCAGCTGGCGTTCCTGCGCGCGCGCGGGTGTGACGGCGCGCAGGGCTACTTGTTCAGCCACCCGGTGCCGGCCGCGGACGCCGCGCCGATCCTCGATGCGCCCGGCATGTTCGCGCGCCGCTCCGCCGGCGATCACGGCTGACTTCGCGCCGCCTCCCAGGCCAGCATCGCCTGCTTGCGGGCCGCGCCCCAGCGGTATTCGCCGAAGGCCCCGCTCAAGCGGATCACGCGATGGCAGGGAATCAGAAACGCCACCGGGTTCTGCCCGACCGCCGTGCCGACCGCGCGCGCCGCGCGCGGTGAACCGAGTCCGGCGGCGAGCGCGCCGTAAGACGTCACCGCGCCCGGTGGCACGCGCAGCAGCGCCTCCCACACCTTGATCTGAAAGTTGGTCCCCGCGACATGCAGGTCCACGACCCGTGCACCGCCGCCGCGGCGCACGGGGAAGACGCGGTCGGCGACCCGGCGCGTGGCGTCCGGCGCCCTCTGCAGCCGCGCGCCCGGCCAGCGCGCGCCCAGCGCGTCGATCTCCGCCTCGCGGTCGCCGCCCGCCAGGAAGCTGAGCCCGCATACCCCGCGCTCGGTGACGGCCAGCAGGCAGTCGCCGAACGGGCTGGCGTGGACGCCGTAGCGCAGGCGCAGGCCGGCCCCGCGCCGGCGCAGCTCGCCGGGCGAGACGGCGTGGAGGTTGACCATCAGGTCGTGCAGGCGCCCGGCACCGGACAGTCCGGCCGCATAACCGGCGTCGAGCACCGTGTGGCGATCGCGCAGCAGCGCCGCGGCGTATTCGGCGGTCAGGAACTGCAGGAAGCGCTTGGGGCTGACCCCGGCCCAGCGCCGGAACAGCCGCTGGAAGTGGAACGGGCTCAGCCCGACCGCCGCGGCGATCTCGCCGAGGCCGGGCTGGCGGCGGAAGTTCGTATCGAGATAATGAATGGCGCGCTCGACGCGCGCATAGTCGGTTTTGTCGGTCGGCGGCATGCGGGCGGTGTCCTGTGGTTGCCGTCAATCTATGCCGGCCGGGCCGGCTGCGTCCACCCGGATCTTGCGCCGTGCAATCACGTTATTTTCCAGGGGCTTTGCGCCACCCGGGCGATTTGACTTATATCAAGGATCGGCCGCCTTGACCGGCTATTCTCCCCACCCAGAACGCGCGGCCCGCCTCGGCCGGGCGCGAACGGTTCGGAACCACAGGCCCCGGGAGGGCGCAGGAGACCCGCTATGAGCAGCTTCTTTACCAAGTCGGTGGCACGCAACATCTTCTACGGCGGCAGCGTGTTCTTCATATTGGTGTTTCTGGCCCTGACCCTGGACACCACCCGGGTCCTGCCGGAGCGCGACAACCGCCACAACATCACGCCGATCGTCGCGAAGGGCAAGCATGTCTGGGAGGTGAACAACTGCATCGGCTGCCACACGCTGCTCGGCGAGGGCGCCTACTTCGCG
>Ga0214471_10002023_pt1 | contig 15987 bp, 12 predicted proteins | sample RVTome_5_FD_207665 | JGI IMG/M metagenome (GOLD analysis project Ga0214471, IMG submission 207665) | Soil microbial communities from uranium-contaminated site in the Upper Colorado River Basin, Wyoming, United States - RVT142D155 | ecosystem: Environmental > Terrestrial > Soil > Contaminated >... | reverse complement strand
ATTTCGCCCTGTACTCGCCGAACCGCCGCTCAGGGGCGTGGAGCGAGGTTTCGGCCATTCTCAAGGCGACATCTCTCGGCACCATGATGGTGTTTCTCGCATCTATGCTCTTTGAGATCTCTGTGGTGACACCATTGTTTTTATTCACCTTCTGGTTGACAAGCACGCTGGTTAGCATCTTAGTGAGATTCACTGTCGGATATGTGGTAATGAGAGTGGCCGCGCGCGACATAAATCTGCGTCGTGTGCTCATAGTGGGAACGAATGCACGGGCCCTAGAGTTTGCGGAAAGAATGCGAGTGAGACCGGATATGGGTTTTCACGTGATTGGTTTTGTGGATGATGAGTGGTCTGGTATTGATCAGGTTCGGGTGTCCGGGTTCCCCATACTGGCGAGTTTGGCGGAGGTTCCATCCATTTTCCGAAGCCACGTGGTGGACGAGGTGGCGATTGCTCTGCCGGTGAAGTCATTGTATGGACGAATATCGGAGATTTTTGCACTATGCGAAGAACAGGGAATTGTTGTGAGATTCGTGAGAGAGATGTTTGATTCCAGGCTGGGACGGTCGCAAACGGAGGAATTTGAGGATGGCCACATAATGACCTTTTATACGGGGGGCATGCACGGCTGGGCCGTGGGCGTCAAACGTGTATTGGACGTGTGTCTCTCCATGATATTGCTTGTCGTCCTGTCCCCCGTTTTCCTAGTGGCAGGGTGCCTGATCAAGCTCACCTCTCCGGGGCCGGTCTTTTTCGTGCAGGAGAGAGTGGGGCTGAATAAACGGAGGTTCCGGATGTACAAGTTTCGGACGATGGTGGCCGACGCAGATAAAAAGCTGTCGGAGGTTCAACACTTGAATGAAGTGAGTGGCCCGGTATTCAAGATCAAGAATGATCCAAGATTGACCCCCATCGGGAAGTACCTACGGAAAACCAGTATCGACGAACTCCCTCAGCTGATCAGTGTGCTAAAGGGTGAGATGAGTCTGGTGGGGCCGAGACCGCTACCGGAGAGGGATTTCGAAGGATTTGACAAGGACTGGCAACGGCGCCGTTTCAGCGTTCGTCCGGGAATCACCTGTCTGTGGCAGGTCAACGGGCGGAGCGACGTGCCGTTTGATGATTGGATGAAGCTGGACATGGAGTATATCGATCGGTGGTCATTATGGCTAGACGTGAAAATACTTGCAAAGACCGTACCGGCCGTGTTCAAGGGATCAGGGGCAGCCTAGGGTATCACATCAGGGAGATGCAGAAAGCGTAAAGGTGTGCAAGCCCATGCGCGAGATAGCTGGACTAAACCCGAGTGATAATCAGCGGATTGCGTATCAGTGAACGATTAGATGTTGCCATGATAGCATTAGTAATATCATTGGATTACGAACTCCCGCATAGTAGGCGGGCGGACATCAGGCGCCACATGATTGATCCTACAAATGCATTGCTCGCCGTCTGTCACAACTACGGCGCAAAACTGACTATCATGCTTGAGATAGCGGAGCTGTGGGCATTTGAGGATGTAAAGAATGGACATTTTAAACACTACTTGGGATACGACCCCAGCAATGAGATACGCCAGCAGCTAGTTGAAGCGATTTGCCTCGGACACGATGTTCAGATGCACTTGCACCCGCAATGGCTGGGTGGAAAGTGGTCAGGGGATGGGTGGAAGCTAAACTACGATAAGTACCGGTTTCCCTTGTGGGAATATGATGAGATGGTCGAGGTACTGAAACGCGCGAAGAAATATCTGGAAGACCTCCTTCGACCACACTGTGCAGAGTATTCGTGCATTGGGTTTCGAGCCGGGAACTGGAATACGCAACCTTCTGTCAATTATCTTAGGGCCTTGAAAGTCGCGGGCTTCAAATCTGATACGTCTGTTTTCAAATGGGGTCACGTGGATACTCCGTCCGTGTACCTCGACTATCGGGACGCCTACAGCAACGTACTCCCCTGGTATGCTGCCGATGATATAAATCGCACTTCTCGGGCAGGCGGGATCATAGAGTTTCCCATTTATACTGAGGCGGTTAGCTTATTTCGTATGCTCAGCCTAAAGCGACTACTACTAACTGGCAAGTATTTGATTGAAGATAGAGCTATTGCTCATGCCGTTCATGCGGCAAACTCAATGGGGCGGCGACGGTCACGGGGATTTCTTAGTAACTTGAATCGACTATTGCAGAAGCGCCCACACAAATTGGATTTCTGTAAGCTTACCAAATGGCAAATGCGACAAATGATAGAAAACATTATGATCCAGTACGGGTCAAAGGAAGGGGGCTATCCAGTGCCGATCGTAATGATCGGCCATTCAAAGGAACCCAGGCCGAGCAAAGGACTTGAGAACTTTCTCGAAGTCATTTCGAAGAGCTATAGTGATTCCATTCGATATGCTACGTATACAGAAATGATAAATGACTTTTCTAGGATGTTCCCGACTTGTCATACGATGCCAACTAATCTGCAAGGGTAATAGTAAATCCCAGAACTGTAAAGCATGGAACGGCGTGTTTACATCGCTGGCTGTCCGATCGACCGTATATCGCTTGACGAAATTACGGAGATAGTTTGTCGGTCGATTTCAAAGCGTGATCGGTGTCAGGTGCTTGGCCCAAATGCGGCCTTCGTGGTTGATGCGTGGCGAGACCGTGGTTATCGTGCCTTGCTTGAAAGCACGACGTATTTACCAGCGGACGGTTTCTGGGTGACAATTGCAGCGAAAATGCTGGGCTACCGGGGTGTTGCCCATGTTGGTATTGAGCGACTCGTGTACGCGCTACTGCCGAGGCTTGCTCAACGAAAAGTGGGCGTTTACCTCCTGGGCGCCCGCGAGCATATAGTGAAGAAGGCGGCTCTTGCAATCGAGGAACGCTATAAGGGGATTAAGATCGTCGGTTGTCGTAATGGATATTTTGGGCAGGGAGATGAAGACGAGGTTCTCGCGAATATCAATGGAGCAGAGCCTGATCTGATCCTGGTGGGAATGGGGAGTCCCAAAAGGGAGACATGGATGCACAGATACAAAGATCGTCTCAACGCTTCCGTCGTGATTGGGGTTGGAGGACTCTTTGATGTGATCGCAGGAGCCATACCGGCGGCACCTGCGTGGATGAAGGATCACGGGCTTGAGTGGCTCTTTCGCTTTTGGCATGACCCGGTTCGGCTTTGGAGGCGGTATACAGTTAGCAACGCTCTTTTCATATTTGTGGTTGGTAAGCAATGGGTGACGACAAGATCACCCCTTCGGATTCTTTTTTAACAATGACTGAGGAAACGACAGGATTCATGAAGCGAATCGTAAGGTCAGTTAGACGGGGAGGAAGGAACACATGTACAGGATGTTAATAACAGGAGGGAAGGGATTCATAGGTACCAATTTGACTCAGGAGCTGCGACGCCGGGGCCACTCCGTTTGGACGGCTGACATTGCGCATGGGGTGGATGAAAAACATTTTCGAGCTGATGTTGGAGAGTATGGCCAGATGGATTCGATTCTTCGGAAGCGGGAGTTTGACTACGTATTTCACCTAGCCGCAGAGTATGGACGATGGAACGGAGAGGATCACTACGAGAATCTGTGGCGGACGAACGTGATTGGCACGAAACATATGCTGCGATTGCAAGAGCGGTACGGCTTCCGCATGATCTTCTTTAGCAGCGCGGAGGTCTACGGCGATTTCGACGGGATCATGAGAGAGGACGTGATGGACCGGATAGCTATCAAGCAGATGAATGACTATGCAATGACAAAGTGGGTCGGCGAAATGCAATGCGTAAATAGCGCAGATATGTTTGGTACACAGACCGTTAGGGTGAGGCCAGTAAATTGCTATGGGCCGAATGAGTATTACAGTCCATACCGAGGAGTGATACCGATATTTGTGTATAACTGCTTGAAAGGACAATCTTTTAGGGTACATAAGGGGCATAAGCGAATTTTCGATTATGTAGAGGATACGTGTCGGACGGTTGGAAATATCGTGGACAATTTTGTCGCTGGAGAGGTGTACAATGTTGGGGGGAAAGAAGAATGGGCGATCGATATCGAGGAATTGGCAGAGCTCGTGTTGAAAGAGACGGGAGCCGCCGCAAGCTTGGCGGATTATCGCCGTGGGGAAGAATTTACGACGCGCGTGAAACTGGTCGATTTCAGGAAAGCCCGGAGAGATCTCAAACATGAACCTCAGGTGGATATCAATGAGGGGATTAGGCTTTATGTGGAGTGGATGAAGCGGGTATATAGTTGGTAGAATGCCGAGATGGGAGGAGAGAATGAGTAATTACAAAGAAAACTTCCGTGGAAAGACGATCTTGATAACTGGGGGCGCTGGAGCTATCGGAAGCAACCTAACGCGATCGATAGCTGAATTAGGGGCCCGGGCGGTAATAGTTCTTGATGACCTCTCGGCAGCCTATGAATGGAATGTGCCCAAACTGTCGAATGTCCTATTTGTGAAAGGAAGCGTGGTTGACGAAGTCATCTTGAAACGTACCTTCGGCGAGAAACCGGACATAGTCTACCATTTGGCCGCATTCTTCGCCAATCAGAATTCTGTGGACTATCCGGAAAAAGACCTGACGGTAAACGGAATGGGCACGTTGCGAGTATTAGAGTACTGTGCAATGTGCAGGGTTGAAAGGATGGTTTATGCCTCATCGGGATGTTCAATTTATGGAAGTGAAGCGCCGTTACCCTTAAGAGAGGATTTCGTCTCTATGCATCTGACTACCCCGTACCAGATTACAAAAATGTTGGGTGAGCTTTACGCGAACTTCTTTTACCACCATCACGGTTTGAGGATCGTAAAGACACGGTTCTTTAACTCATATGGTCCGGGAGAGGTTCCAGGGCAATATCGAAACGTTATACCAAATTTCATTTACTGGGCGCTGTGCAAGCAGCCGCTTCGGTTCACGGGCATTGGGACGGAGACGAGGGACTTCACATATGTGATGGATATTGTGGACGCACTATTGAGAGCGGGCTACTTTGAGGAAGCAATTGGGCAGGAAATGAATATCGCCTCTGGAAGCGAAACGAATATTCTGCAAATGGCTGAGCAGATTAACGATTTGACGGGTAATCCGGGGGGCATTCGAAGGATGGAACCGCGGAAGTGGGATACAAAGAAGCGGCTGTTAGCTTCGATTGAGCGGGCAGGACAAATCCTAGGATACGTACCACGGACAGACTTCAGGATTGGGATTATGAACACAATTCGATGGTTCGAGGAGAATTGGGAAAACATAAGGGAAAGCGCAGATTTCCCACCTGGCATGTCATCCGCAGCACGACCTTTCGATGATCCGGAGAGAGAAATGAGGGAAGGGCGGATCGGGTTGAGGAGCGAATCACCTGCGTCAGTTTGATCTGGTCTCGAATTATGAAACGTGTGCATTGCATGGTTGTTATCGGGACTCGACCCGAAGCGATAAAAATGGCTCCAGTTGTGCTCGGATTAAGGAAGCACAAGAAGGAAATACGTACAACCGTAGCATTTACGGGCCAACATCGGGAACTTGCTAAAGAAGTGCTCCAATCGTTCAAATTGCGGGCAGATTTCGACCTCAATCTTATGCAAAGATCGCAGACCCTTTCCGGGTTCCTATCGAGAGCTCTCGATGGCCTGACCGAATTATTCGTCCGCGAGGGGCCGGACGTGGTTTTGATACAGGGCGACACGACGACGGTTTTGGCGGCCTCGATGGCCGCGTTCTATAGGCGAATAGCGATAGGGCATGTCGAGGCAGGGCTTCGTACGAGAGACAAACTTAGTCCATTTCCGGAGGAGATAAATCGCCGATTGACGGGGGTACTGGCAGATCTCCACTTCGCTCCTACTCCCGAGGCACGCGAGAATCTTTTGAAGGAAATGATTGAAGGTTCGCGGATATTCGTCACGGGCAATACGGTGATAGATGCTCTTCGAATGGTGAGAAACGGTGCGGTAAAGAGGGCAAAGGAGGCTTTTCCATTTCTCGCCAATGGCAAGAGAACAGTGCTGGTTACGGCCCACCGGCGCGAGAATCTTGGGGAACCATTGCGGGAAATTTGCCTGGCTGTGTCGCGCCTCGTAGAAGGGCATAAGGACGTCCAGGTTATCTGGCCTGTTCATTCCAATCCGTCCGTTTCAGATATTGTGAGAAAGGCGGTCGGGCAAAGAGAAAGGATCTATCTTGTAGAACCGATTGAATATTTCTCATTCGTTGGGGTAATGGCCCTGTCAAGTATGGTGCTTACGGATTCCGGAGGAGTTCAGGAAGAAGCACCGGCACTTGGGAAGCCGGTGCTTGTTTTGCGGGATACTACCGAACGTCCAGAGGGCGTTAGGGCGGGCACGGCTAAACTTATCGGCACCGCTGCATCCACGATTGTGGAACAGGCTTCCAGAATACTGGAAAGCGAGTGCTTATACCGGGAGATGTCCGTGGCCATCAATCCTTACGGAGACGGTAGGGCCTCCCATCGAATAATCTCAGCGATTAGGTTTCATTTTGGCTTCCAGAATAAACCTCCGGAATCATTCGTGAGCAGATTGGGATGAGTTGCATGCCCGCTGCAGCTTGGCACAGAGTGAATTTCCTCGGTTGATAGCGCTGGGATCTGAGATTCGTGCTAACTGATCGATAAAATCAGTCTGCACAGTAGGAAATGGGGAAGACGCAGGGATCATTTGTAGCAGCGTGTAAAGTACTTGAGTGTGCCCAATGTAGGCCGATTCCAGTGATAAATAAGTTAGAATTACCCAAAAGAGCGGAGTGGCGATGGAGCTCGTACTAGTCTCGTGCTATATATGTGGAAGTGAGCGGTCTAAGGTCTGGGCAAATGAGAATGGCTACCAGATGGTGAAGTGTTTAACTTGTGGATTGGTGTACCTAAATCCACGTCCAACCTTAAGGGGTATCGATGAAGCGTCTCGCACTGGTATTCATCGGTCCGAGAAGGGCAATATCAATACGATCGGCCGATATTCTCGTCGGAAGGCTTCTGAATTTTCGCGCAAGATCTCGGAGCTCTTTCCCGATGCAGAATTGGGATCAAGAACTTGCCGGTGGTTGGATGTCGGAGCAGGCTATGGGGAATTGATTCAAGCAGTAAGGGGTCTGACTGCGCCAGGCTCAGAGATAGTTGGCATCGAGCCCTGTGAAGCGAAGGCTAAGAAAGCGAAAGCACTAGGATTAACGATAACAAAGGGTGGGATATCGGATCTGCACGGGAGATATACTCATGTTTCCTTAGTCAACGTGTTCTCCCATTTGCCTGATCCGGTAGAATTCCTGGCAGAGATAAAGTCTGTTATGGAACATGGGTGTCAGCTTGTTTTGGTCACGGGGAATGGAGGTGACATCGAACGACAAGATTTTCCGGGATCCTTGTATTTGCCAGATCATTTGAGTTTTGTCGGTGAGTGCCATCTAAAGTCGATCTTACAGAAAGTGGGGTATCACATTAGGGTGCTCAAGGCGTATAAGAACGCGTTGGCGTATGATAATTGTCTTGTTGGCCTCATGAAGAATATAGGGAGATTGGCGTTAAAACGACCATGGGTACCGTTATTCGTCCCCGAAAGTTCTCCATTCCGGTCGCTTTGGGTTAGGGCAGAATTGGATCACTGATGGAATGCGTCATGGAACATCTGAAAGGTTTAGTTCCTGAGACCGCCGTGTCAACGTGTGTGATTCGCAAGGTCCGACGGGCAGAAGAAGAGTTCCCGGAGGAATTACTCTAGGAAAGTTGAGGAGAAAAGAAATGAGAATTAGCGTATTCGGCCTGGGATATGTTGGATGTGTTACGGCCGCATGTCTGGCTAAGGATGGCCATGAGGTAATCGGGGTCGATATAGACTCGATTAAGCGTGATGCCATTCATCATGGCAGAAGTCCCATTATTGAGGCTGGGTTGGAAGAAGTGATCCAGGGTGGTATTTCAGGCGGGAGTCTTCAGGTAACTAATGATCATATGGAGGCAGTCCTTAACACCGACGCGTCACTGATTTGCGTGGGAACACCTAGCCTTGAGAATGGAAACATTGACCTCACACATGTGAGAAGAGTCTGTAGACAGATTGGCTTTGGATTCAAGCAAAAGGAGAACTTTCACACAGTTGTGCTACGGAGTACCATCCTCCCCGGAACAACGGAGCAAATGCTGATACCGATTCTGGAGAGAGCGGCAAAGAAAAAGGCTGTAATGGATTTTGGTGTCTGTGTGAACCCGGAGTTCCTGCGGCAAGGAGAAGCGATTAACGATTTCTACAACCCTTCTCGTATTATCATTGGCTCCACGGATGATAAGACATGCAATATTGTGAGAGAGATTTACAAGCATATAGGAGCGCCCGTAATTCACACTGACATCCGAACTGCGGAATTCATCAAATACGTCGACAATTCCTTTCATGCCCTCAAAATTTGCTTTGCTAATGAAATCGCAAGTATAAGTAGGAAACATGGGATCAATAGCTTCAAAGTGATGGAAATCTTCGGCCTTGATCAGAAGCTCAACATATCCAGGGCGTATTTGCGACCTGGCTTCGCATTTGGCGGGTCTTGCTTGCCGAAAGACGTGCGGGCAATAGTGTACCAGAGTCGCAGGGATGACCTTGAAGTTCCGTTGCTAGACTCGATTGTTAGAAGCAACGAGACGCAGATCACGGTCGCGGTAAACCAGGTGTTAAGGACGAGGAAGAAGCGAATCGGGGTTCTCGGGCTCAGCTTCAAGGCTGGAACAGATGATCTAAGAGAGAGCCCGATCGTTCGGCTAATTGAGGCGCTGATAGGGAAGGGTCTCGATATAAGAGTGTATGATAAATTTGTTTCTCTGGCGAGAATCTTTGGAGCGAACAAAGCATTTATCACTAAGGGGATCCCCCATATCGAGTCCCTTATGAGTGATTCAGTTGAGGGAGTGATTGAGTTTGGCGATGTAGTGGTGATTGCAAGTTCGCAGAAGGAATTTGGCGAGGTTGTTACTCTCCTGCGGAAGGATCAAGAGCTCATTGATCTGGTGGGGATATCAGGCCAAACGTAGGATCGTAACATGATAGGCAACCGCATGAAGGGATGCTAGGTTGCGGATCCAAGTGGGCCAGAAGTGTGGGGATATGGGAGGGATCGTCTCAATTGATTGGCGACCCCACAACCGGCGAGCGAAGAGCATGGCTAAGGACCTAGGTGCACGTTTGTATCTGGCTCCACATAGGCTTCGACGGAAGAGCCAGGCGCCGATACGATACATTTATTTGAGTTTGTGGACGACGGCGGTACTTTTGAAAACCCGCCCAAGAATTGTGATCGCGTCAAGCCCACCATCATTTTGTCCATTGATCGTCTATGCGTACGCGAAACTGTTTGGCGCCCGTTATATAGTGGATTCCCACCATCTCGCAACGGTGGGATATTGGGCAAAGATACCGTTCGGCTTCCGCTTTAATAAGTGGATTATGAACGCTGCCATGATGACGCTGGTACATAATAGGTGTCTTAGCGTAGTCGCAAAAGGACAGGGGATTAGAGCGATGGTTCTGGAAACGCGAATTCCGGATGTTTCGCAAGAAAATACGAAAGTCCCAGAAAATGCCTTTTCCATTTTGGTTCCGTGCTCTTTTGACGCAGATGAGCCGATTGAGGAGGTGTATGGAGCCGCAGAGCAATTAGAAGATACGGTTTTCTACGTCAGTGGTAGCGTGTCACGGCTGAGTAGGACCTTGAGAGGTAAGGGTCCTAGAAACGTGATCTTTACGGGGTTCCTTCCGGAATTGGAATATGATGTTCTCTTGAACAGCGTTGATGCAGTACTGGCCTTGACTAGCGAAGAGTACCCAGTCAGGCCGAGGGGTGCAAGTGAAGCAATTGGTGCGGAAAAGCCGCTAATTGTTTCAAGGAATGATGCAACGGAGATCTACTTGCAGAAGGGAAGCATATTGATCTCGAACAGGCGTGAGGAAATTGTGGAGGCGGTGCTAGAGATACGGGGATCGTATGAGAAGTATCGTAGCGAAATGAGGGGTGTAAGGGAAGAAAGGGCAGCTGAGTATAGAGTTCAGCTGGGAAAGCTGATTGAGGTGATTAAAGGAAAGGACAATGGCGAGACTGGGTCGTACGGGTTCTGAAAAGGTTTGGATAGAATCGGTTTAGCTCTAGAGTTGAATGTGGCGCAAAGAGCACCAGAACAACAGGGCGTCTATTTAATTGGTTTGTGAAGTGTTTTGGCGGCCATTTCTGTGACACGTGTATGGCGTAGCGTTTTCTTCAGATTGCGTGATAGTTTATTGGAAATGTAAGTTCATGGAAGGTGACTGAACGGTGGTTACGGAACTGTTGATTATATGTTTATTGATCTGGTTCCCGGTTTTGCTTTACCAGATAAAGCATCGAGGCTTTGTAATCTTGGTCATCTGGCTTTTTGTGGCGCCGGTTGCATCGAATGTAGTTAACCGCCCGCAAGCCAACCCGTTTTTGGAAATCTCAGCGGAAGGGAAAGATACCCGAACTGTATACATCACCGGTGAGGCAACGATTAGGTTGAGGGAGCTTCTTGAACCGAGTCGTCTGCTGTTCGGTGCATATCTGGTTGTTTTTCTGTTAAGTGCTGTTAAGAGAAGCGGTCGCCCGCTTGCTTTAGACAAGACAGAGAAATGGATGGTCGTCTTTTCCGTGGTCCTGCTTGCTAGCGCTCTCCTCCAGTCGCGGCGTACTGCATTTGGTCTGCATGTGGCCAGTGACGCTTTTGTTGTGCCTTTTCTTGCATACGGGGTAGCAAGGCGGCTTGTGACTACTGAGGATCGCTTTCGGAAGCTCACTCAGGTTATTGGGTGGATGGGTGTATACCTGATTATTATTTCTATTATAGAACGTTTAGCCCACGCAGATATTGCTTATCGTTTAAGGGGACCATTCGACTTCCGCGACGCTCTCTATATCGCCATGATGGTAGTCTTTTTCACGGTGTTAATAGAATCAGTCGGTACTAGTTCCCAAGGTCAGAAGCGCGTTATACCCTACGGAATCCAGATATGCGTGTTGAGCCTGGCGCCGGTAATTATCTTTTTAACCTGGACGCGCGGGCCTTGGTTGGGTTTCCTTTTGGGAATATGGACATTTGCATTCCTGGGAAGTAAGCTCGTGACGTTACGGCCAAAACTGCTCGCACTTGGGCTCCTGTTAGGTCTTCTTCCCGTGGCTTTTTTGGGATTTCAGGAGCTTTTGGGTGTGGGGGAAGTTTACTCTCGCGTTGCCAATACGCCAAATATCTACCGCCGATTCGCGACGTACGAAGTCATGATAGAGGAAATGTCGAGCAACCCCGTGTTTGGCATTGGTCTCAATAATATGCGAGATGTCCTTTGGGAGAAGAAGAGGCAACAAACGTCTTATGGGGTGAGGGCTTACACGGTTTCGCACAATTCTTATCTAGCCCTTGCCGGTGAACTAGGGGCGATGGGGCTTTTAGCGTATCTGGCCATACTGGCGTCAATATTTCGAACGGGGCGTCGGGTCTTTCGGATGGGAAAGCATCCACAGGAGTGCTGGCGGGGAATCGGTGTGATTGCCATCATGGTAGCGTACCTAATTCCCGCAGCGTTCGATACAACATTGTACAGACCCTGGCTACCTCCCATATATGTCTTCGTGTATTTTGGTGGGGTCGCTGGACTCTATGACCTGTCCCGGCTACAGCGGCTCGGACGTCAAATCCAGTCGGACTGGCAAAGGCCCGGAGATACATCAGAAATAAAACAGAAGACCTGAGGCAAGGTCTACGAATACGCGGTTCGCGATTAGGCATACCGTGGCCTTCCCGCTTCTTTTGGGAAAACTCATTGTGGCGAGAGTGGGTCGTTCTGGGACGAAGGGAGACAGAATGTGCTCGTCGACTCCGCTGGAAGCACGAGCTGTCTCGCACCTGTGGGGGGGGCCACACTTTCGAGAGGTTCTGGGTGATACGGCCTTTGCGATTCTCGACCGTACCTTGCTCAGCGCTACTAATTTTGCGGTTGGTATTCTGCTCATTCGGCGAGCCTCAGAAGCGGAATACGGACTGTATGTTCTCGCGCATTCGGCCATTCTTCTGCTGATTGGTTTTCAAAATGCATTGATCACGACACCGATGTCAGTGATGGCGCCAAAGCAGGAATCTAACGAGAGACAGCACTTTATTAGTACACTCGGAAAGACTCAATATCTAATCTGGCTTCCGCTATGTTTCGGCCTATTACTTGTCTCACATTTCGCCCATTATTTGAGCCTCGACGTGGCAACTCAAGCGATCATCCTAGCTGTGGCTATCGTTAGTCTTTCTGTTCTCCTGCAAGAATTCATTCGCCATGTCTTTTTTGTTTACATGGTGCCACAGTCTGTTTTACTCGTAGACATAGTGTATGCAGTAATTTTCGTGGGCCTAGTGTACTTTTTCACAACGGCTAGTTCCGCTCCGGCGGTGTACACTATCACGGCGATGGGTCTAGCTGGATTGCTAGCTGGGATTTGCGGATTTCTACTTATCAGGGGACGTAATGGCTGGAAGTTTAGCTGGGATCTTTCGCCACTCGCGGTCGCCTGGAAGCATGGGAAGTGGGCGTTAATGGGTGTTGCAGTTACGTGGTTGCATAATCAAGGTTTTCTGTACTTGTTGAGTGGATTGATGGGGATGGTAGAGGTGGGTAGCGTTTCGGCAAGCAGATTGTTTTTTATGCCAATACCGATTATGCTGGTCAGTGTTGGCTCGATTCTTAAGCCGCGGGGAGCGAGCTGGATCGCTGACGGCGAGCAGCGTAGGTTGTTTCAGATTACTGGATTGTTCACCGGGGCCGCCGTCGTGGTTGCGTTGATGTACGCCGGGGTCGTTTTTTTCGAGCGAAAGAGGATTGGATATCTTGTATTCAATAAGGAAATCGCTGAAATTGACAGCCTCGTGGCCCTATGGGGAGCAGTATTTGTGGTGCAAATTGTGCGCAGCAGTCTTTCGGTGCTCTTCCAAATATTGGAAAGGTTTAGGGTGCTGTTCTATATTGGCACGCTAGCAGCGGTTTCATCGCTGAGTTTGGGTTATTGGGCCATTCAGTTATTTGGTGCGCCTGGCAGTCTGGTGGGGCTTATAGCTGGCGAACTAACTTATGTCGTATGTATGGGGTGGGTATTATTTGAAGCAAGGGATTGGAGGGTGGGGGGCCGATAGAAAGCTGATATTAGCGTTGAATGAATAAGGTCAGGTAGACTAGGTGAATTGGGAAATGGCGGCGAATTTACATGCACACTTTAGATATCTGTATCAAGCTGTGATATTGGGGACCGAGATTCGTGGCTTCATATGGAAGGGACACAATGGAGGACATCGCAGCTGACATCTCGGTGTGCATTGCTACGTTTCGGCGTCCGCAGGGGTTGGCACGGTTACTGGAGAGTCTGCGGGCGACTTGTGAGGGAGATAATGAATTTATTGTCGAAATCATTGTTGTGGATAACGATGTTGATGAGACAGCGCGAGCGCTCGCCGGGAGTATGGGGAAACGGTTTAAGTCCCTGCGGTACTTTGTTGAGGCGCGACAGAATATCGCGCACGCACGTAATTGTTGTGTCCGAGAAGCCCGCGGTACGTGGATCGCCTTTATCGATGACGACGAGGTAGCTGGAAACAATTGGCTGACAGCGTACTGGAGGATGGCTGCGGAAAAGGCAGGGGATGGATATTTCGGTCCAGTGCTAGCGCGTCTGGAGCATTCTGTTCCATCCTGGATGGATAGGGAGCTCTTCTTCGGTCGCCCACGGTTCCCTACTGGTACGCGATTGTCGGATGATAGACAGATGCGGACGGGGAACGCTTTCATCCGTCGATCGTTTTTCAGTTCCTTTAAGTTTGACTTTCGATATGGGTTGACGGGCGGCGAGGATAGCGATCTTTTCGGCAGGCTGAGCGACAATGGAGCGGTATTCTACTGGTGTGATGAGGCGGAAACGTTTGAATATTATCCGATCGAGCGGCTGTCCTTGCGTTGGTTGGTCCAGCGTTCTTTTCGAGGTGGTTATACGTATACCCTCATCAAGCGGAATCGTCAGCCCGGGTTCTGGCGGCAGATACCCGGGCTGGTGAAGGCCGTGGGAGGGGTTGTTGCTTTTGGGCTGATGCTGCCATTTGAATTGCTCCGGGGGCGTAAATATACTGCCAAACGGTTGTTACGGATCTGCACGCAGCTCGGGCACATATGGGCCTTTTTAAATCTCCGGTATGAAGAGTACAAGGTAGAAAGGAGCGCGATATTCCCCGCGCACCGCGTCGGCGATTAGGTCTTGGCAGCTAGCGGTGATAGCGAGGATGACATTTAAGAGCTCAAGACGGGCGACGGAAGGAGAATGCGACTAGCAATGGTGGGGCCCACGCAGGAGGCGGGGCGAGAGTATGGCTACACGGCGGTTGGCTGTGATACTTCTGCTCCCTCCAGCCGGATGGCAGTATCCTCTCCAAAACGCAACCTCGCCTCCCCCTATGACCATTCCAACTAGCGCGACCCGGGGAAGCTGCTCAATCCTTGACGTCGGGCATCTGGTTGCGACTACTTCAACTCGACCCTTAGTGGGTGAGGATACATAAAAGGTGCATAACCTGGTTTCGGGAAATGAAAATAATCCCTCCCTTCTAGCAGTATCCCTGGGGGCGTTCCACGGGACCAGATGGTAGCACTGGCAGGAGTGCCATTTGCCATGTTATTCCAGATGTAAAGGTCCGTTATTTGGTCCGGACAGGGATAAGTTGCGCATTCCTCTTGTGGAACTAAGCTGCTGTCGTTCCACAAAAGAACTGGATGATAGGCCCCGTTAATTGTATTGCTAAATATCACGCCGTCCCCACCCCGTATGCCAATGCCCGCCCAACGTGTAATTGAATTGTCAATCGTATTATGGTAAATCTCGTACGTTCGACTGCCGCGTGGCCATGATTCCGTTTTCCCATGCGCATCAATGGCTGCTGCGTCCTCCCGGTTATTACCAATTCTGTTGTAGCGGAATACATAACGAGACCCATTGTTGGAGGCAACGCAGTGACGATTGCCCTCAAAGTAATTATCTTCAATAAATACAGAATTGTCCGTTCCGAGCGTAATGGTTGCTGAATAGTTCCCATCTCCTATGACCTCAATTCCATAACCGCGCCGTGGTCGAAAGTTGTCAATAAAGTTATTTTGGTAGATTACGCCCCTTCCAGTGAAAGTCATCTCCGCATCCCGTATGTATATTCCAGCATGACCAAAGTTGCGAAAAGTGGAATGGTGAATAAGGAAATCTTTACACGCGTTCTTTAAGGATAGACCGCGATCAAAAGTTTTCTGGTCCCCTCTGCCTTGCAAGGTAATTCCGTAGAACTCAAATCGGCCCGAGGTCCAGCCACGGCAATTTACCGAGAAAAAAGGCTCCATACCAGAGGTAATACCGTTGGTGCGTGTTTTCTTTAGGATGGTTTGAGTTGAACCGGCTCCAGCGATGGTGATTGCTTTGGATACGCTGACGGTTTCGGTGGTCCATGAGGGATAAAGGCAGGGAGGAAGCTGTACGGTGTCGCCCGTGCTTGCTGAATCGACGGCGGCTTTGATGTGGGCGGGTGAACAGCTAGTGGCGTGAATTATTTCCGAGTGAGCATTGTATGGGAAGAGAGCAACGAAGCCTAGAGGTAGAAGAGAACCCAAGACTGATGTGAAGGGGGACGTAATAAGGGATAGTCGGGTGGTGCGGCCTAGGTGCATGGGCGTAATGGTTTTTCCGGAAATCGATCGGGCATCGCGTTCGAGGATGTGTGTGGGTATTTGAGAATGAGTATGATGGCTTCTGAGCGGATATGCAAGAGGAAAGGATGACTTCGTCGCATTTCGACTCAAGACGCCGGTTCCGAGGCCGGAACACGGAGTGGAAGGAAAAGCTGGCGTTTCTGTGGCGGGCATACACGGACGGCGTGCTTTAATAAAAGAAGGGGGGGGGGGGGGGGAGATTGAA
>Ga0214471_10002022_pt1 | contig 15991 bp, 15 predicted proteins | sample RVTome_5_FD_207665 | JGI IMG/M metagenome (GOLD analysis project Ga0214471, IMG submission 207665) | Soil microbial communities from uranium-contaminated site in the Upper Colorado River Basin, Wyoming, United States - RVT142D155 | ecosystem: Environmental > Terrestrial > Soil > Contaminated >... | reverse complement strand
CATTGCGCAGAATCCAGAGAAAGATATCAAGAAGGCAAAAAGGTTCACAAAACAGAAAGAAGGCAACCAGATTCTACCAGATAATTCATGAAAGAATCAAAAACAAAAGAAAGGATTTTCTGCACAAAATCTCAACACAATATGCAAAAAAATATGACGTGGTATTTCTGGAAAGGCTACAAAAACTGAATATGGTAAAAAACCACAAACTGGCTAGAAATATCTTGGATTCTGGATGGGGAACCTTCACAAATATGCTGTACTATAAAACAATGGTAGTCGAGGTTCCGGCAAGAAACACTACCATAAATTGTTCTAGATGCAGCAACATGGTGCCAAAAACCCTTGCAGTTCGAACGCATAAGTGCGATGTGTGCGGCTTGGTGCTGGACAGGGACCATAACGCAAGCATCAATATTTTGAAAAATGGATTAGTAGATATTTTCAATATCAAATTACCGCAGGAATTGCGGGAAGTTACGCCTGTGGAGATCATATCGAGATCAAGGAAGCAGGAAGCCACGAGCTTTAGCGAGTGGTAGTTCACAAAGAAATCACTGTTCTGATGAAAAACATGGATGACTTATCAGTCCTACGCGGCTCTTAAATCTACAAAACACGAAATTAACTTGATGCAAATTAACATACCATTACCATGTCCAGCATGTGGCGGGAAAATGTACTCAATAGGCTACGATGCGCCTTTGAAAATATTAAAAGAGCGAACTTGGCACGTATGCAAAGAATGCAAGTTCACAAGAAGCGTCGATGATTTCAAAAAATCACTCTGCTGTGTATAGTAGAAGATTTTTCTATCTTTTTTCATTTTATTGATATGCGATTTGTGTCGTTCTTGGATTTATTCCACATAATGATGATGAATCAGTTGATCGTAAAACCTGACGGACTTGATATTGACGAATTCTAGCATCCCATATTTTGAAAGTTCTCTACCATACCCACTGTTTTTGATTCCGCCAAACGGTATTCTTGGATCAGAGATAACGACGTTGTTTACCGTAACAATTCCCGATTCGACTCGTTTTGAGAGCATCTCTGCTTTGTTCAGGTCTTCAGTCCAAATGCTTGCACCAAGACCGTATTCGCTGTCGTTTGCGAGCCGAATTGCCTCGTTTTCATCCTCAAAAACCGTGATTGGTGCTACTGGCCCAAATGTTTCTTCCTTGGAAATCCGCATATCGGCAGTGATGCCGGTCAGAATTGTAGGCTTGTAATAATATCCCTTGTCGCCCATTCTTTCTCCTCCAAGTAGAACTTGGGCCCCTTTCTTTTTTGCATCATCTACTATTGCTGAAATGTTTTCTAGCGCCTCCTTGTTGACAAGTGGCCCAATGTCGTTTTCTATTACCATCGGATCACCCATCTGCAAACGCGATGCGTTGTGAACAAATTTTTCTATGAATTCGTTGGCTACTTTCTTTGAGATGAGGAATCTTTTTGATGCAATGCAGCTTTGGCCACAATTTATGAATCTGCCTTTTACTGCGCCGTTTGCCGCTTTTTCCACGTTTGCGTCCTCAAGAACGATAAACGGATCACTTCCCCCAAGCTCCAATACACATTTTTTCAAAAGTGAGGCAGCTTTTTGGCCCACCAATGCCCCGACCTTTGTACTCCCAGTAAACGTCACCGCATTAACATTGGATTCGATTAGATGCGTAGCTACGCCAGAACTTCCAACCAATATTTGAAACACGCCGTCTGGAAAGCCTGCTTCTCTGCAAGCTTTTTCCATTTCCAGACCACATTGAATTGTAACACTTGAGGGTTTCATGACAATCGTGTTTCCTGCAATCAGACTTGGTGCAGTAAATCGCAACGCCTGCCAGTAAGGAAAGTTCCACGGCATAATTGAGCCGATGACGCCAAGCGGTTCAAACGTGATAAAGCTTTTTCGCGCATCAGTATTGAGTATCTCATCTGAAAGGAAATTTGGCCCATGATCCGCATAGAACTCTAGTGCCCACGCGCATTTTTCAACCTCCGAAATTGATTCCTTTATGACCTTACCCATTTCTCTTGTGGCAGCTTCGGCAAGTTTGATCTTGTTTTTTCGTAAATAGTCTGTAAGATTGTAAAGACAGCTTTTTCGTTTTTCTAGAGTATTTTTCCAGCTGCCAAATGCAGCCTTTGCTTTTGCCACACTATTTTGGACCTGCTCCTTTGTGATCGAATCATAAGTAGAGATTGGTTCTTCCGTTGCAGGATTTATGGTCGTAATGCTAGTTTTGTGGCTCAAGTTTGTACGTCTTTTTTGTATTTTCTAAAAACCTGTTAAGTTCTGTCAATGACTTCCAGTACGAGTCAACAAATGAATGAGTGTACTGTTCGGACATGCCCAAAACACTCTTTTGAAATTGGAGATGTGATTTTTGCAAATTGCTTGTCATCTCAACTTGTGTCAGTAGTACATTAGTAAACTGATCAGACACATACTTGATTGATTTTAACATGTTTTGATCAAACCCAATCTTATCAAAAAACTGCTTTTCCGCAATATAGCATGTACCAAAGACATCATCAATAGAATGAAGGAATGCTGCATAAAGATCAAAATAATGCTGTGTCGAAAATGGAATTTGTGATTCTAGTTTTTTGATTATTTTCGAGGTATTGTCCTTCATGACATCACACACCGAAATAGGGATTTCTGCTGTGGCAATTGTGCGTTTTTTTGTTTTTGTACCGCTTTTCATATGATCTTGTATGTATCACAATTTAAAAGAGGTTGCGCTCTCATATTTGAAAACAACGAGTGTGTGGCCATGTGGATAACGATTTAATGATGGTACTTTTCAACTAAACTCTAAATGGCAGAATCCCGTGATGGCAGGCTACTTATTGCAATAGGATTTGTCAGTGTCGCAATTTTGCTTTTAATTTATGCACGTCTTGGAAACTCTGAGATCACGCCTGCTGCAATATCTTCAATTGAGAGACTCGGTGTTGCATTTTATTTTATGCTCATCTTGGCACTTGGGGCAATCGCATATGGGTTTTTCCAATACCACCACCAAAAGGTTCAGGCAGGCAAAGATGACGTATTTTCCATCATAGCACAGGTAACTTGGAACAAAAAATCAAGGAGAATTTTTGTGGCAACAAGTATTGGGTATGGTATTTTCTTTGCCCTAACATCTGGCATTCTAGTATATCAGCCCGATGTTATTTTCTCAAAGCATTATGGAGTGGTTGTGCCGTCTGCACAAATTGCCCCGTGCTGTGGCGATGTAGGATACGTGCCAAAACTCATCTTTTACATGACAGAGCATGTAGGTCTTCAAATAATCCCAATTAACCTAATTTTGCAGATTACTGTCTCTTATCTAGTAGGATTAAACGCTGCGATTGCCGTAAACGCCTTTTCAATTCTCAAAAAAGGAACTGGTATAGGAAGCATAGCTGCAACGACAGGATTATTCATTGCATGCCCCACATGTGCAGGTACATTTCTTTCACTTTTTGTTTCCGCATCTGGCACTATTGCGTTTACTTTGGCAATAACTCAGATTCAGACAATACTGATTGCAGTTTCAATTCCCCTGCTTGCGTTTACGCCAGTAATCATGGCAAAAAAGATCAAAAGCAGCGGCTGGAGCTGTAAAGTAGAATCCTAACTTGAAAATTTTTTGACTTCTGGAATAAGCCAGTTCCCAATGTCATATCCGTCCCGCCGTAGGTATTTTAGTGTCAGCTTGTAGACAAGCTCGTCGTGGTCCACTTTGGATAAAATTTCTGTCCATAGAACCTTGCCCTGTGTTTCAATTGTTTTTTTGAACTCTGGGTTTAATGCCTCTGCAATCTGCACACATTGATCAAAGGTTTTACCATTTTTGTATGCTCGGGTTCTTCTGTCACAACTTTCCATGGTTTACTAATCCAATTGCAGGATAAAAATTCTAGTATCAGACAAAACCCTTTAACTTTTCAAGCACAATCTTGAATATCTCGTTATTATCAAGCAGAATACAGGGTAGGTTGTTTTCGGTGCATGCTTGACCCGATTCTGTATCACGCGTAATTAGTATCATCTCATTTTCTTTTGCGTAGTTTATCACAGAATAGTCAGTATGTAGTTTTTTGCCTTCAGTTAGCAGTTTTTTAACCGAATATGCCTCATAGCCCAGAGTGCGGAGTTTTTCATCCCATCCATCATCCATCTCATCAACAAGTATTTTCATGTGATGAACTAGAACGCCTGTCTTGTGTATTTATTTTTTAAACTTAACCCGTAAGAGAGCCTATGATGAGAGGCAGTATAACAGCAAGTGCTACTGCCGTACCAAGTATGAGAACCATATTATTTGAATCCATGCAAGTTGATGGATCCCATGTTTTGTAATGTAGCGTGTGTTTGGAACAAACAGATGATTTTTAAAGATGCATTGTCAGTTTTTTGACTCGATTTATTATTGCCATTTTTTTATTAACGCTCGTCTCAGGCTCCATCGTAAAGTAGATGGTCTTTCTTTTTGGATAAACTACGAATTGAATTACCTTTTCTCGTTCTACTTGGACATATCGCACCTTGCCAAGGCTCTTGTCGAATTCCTTTCTCATTTTGCGCCTTTGTGCGATTTGCTTGCAAAAATGCTCTTCTTCTTTTTGTGTTTTAAGCGAAGTCTTGCCCTTTTTCATGATTGATTCCAGTATGTTCCCTTTTAAGTCAATAATTGCGGCAAATCTCATGCCAGTGTCGATATCGACGATGTCTTCAACTATTTCTATTAGTGAGGCGTTTTTGTAAGCATTCAATTTGTTGCAACTAAAAAATAGCTAAATATAATTTATTTAATCGATCTTTTGCTGGGATCGGGCTTGCAAAATTTGCTAGCATATTTCTCAAATATATTATAATGGAACACACACAACAAAAGTCATGAAGATTGGTCCAATTCTTACAGAACTAGAAAGACAGTCACATCTGGAAAAATCACGAAAAGTGGACGTAAAGCCAGAAGACCGCATGCTTGCAATTACGAAAGATACTGGTGGGTTTTTCCATGCCTTGTTAGTTGCCATCAAAGCAAAAAAGGCACTTGAGCTTGGAACCTCTACTGGCTATTCTACTTTGTATATCGCAGACGCGCTTCTTTCTTGTCATAAAAATCCAGTTATTATGACAGTAGAAAAAAACCCTTCCAAGATCATAAGGGCAAAACGCAACTTTGAGCGTGCTGGTGTTTCAGACTATATCAAAATAATTCCAAGTCATATACTTGATGTACTAAAAAACATGCCCAAAAAACCAACATTTGATTTTGCCCTAATTGACGCTGACAAGGAAAACGCCAAGAAATACTTTGACCTTGTGCTTCCACTCCTAAGGGTTGGCGGGATCATAGCAACTGACAACATGTTATATCCAGAAAAATACCGCGAAATCATGCGTAATTATTCAAAGTACATTGTAAAAAAGAAAAATGTTTGGACAGTCACCTTACCGATTGGTAATGGTCAGGAAATCTCAATTAAAACCAAATAACTAAAGTTTTTTTTTGTAATTTTTTGATTTAGTAATTATGTAGTCTTCCCGAATCACCCCTTCCAGAAATAATTGGTTTTTCAGCAAAAGACATGGTCTCTTTTGTGGCCAAGGTTGCCATGCCATTTCTTTTTGCTACATGTCATTAGTATTTCAGCAAGTCAAATTGAAACTAAATTTTACAGATTAGTTTTACGCATTAAGCAAATTGATTCACATCAATTCCCAAAGAAAGTGTTGGTGACAGAGCAGAAGGGTTATTGATGCTTTCCCAGACAAAGATTGTGGCCTCATACCTGCCCTCCTCGTTTGGTATCCAAGAAAGTGCAGGTGTAAAAGATTGTGCAGGCGCCAGAGTCCCAGTAATCCAAGCAAGCGACACTATTACACCATCTTCATTTTGGATCTGGACAATATACGCAAAGTCCTGCTTGACGTCTTGGTTGTTTTTTAGATCAGCAGCAATCTGTATCTGTTTGCCAACCTCAACTGTTTTTTTGGTGCTGTCTGCCAATTTGACTGGCAAGTCCTGGGCGTACACATTTTGTAGCATAACAACAAAAAGCAGTAAAAACGCATACCTAAGACACATCAGTTAAGAGTTCAAGCAAGCCTTTGATAAATCGTTCTAGCAGGGTTCTGAGTGTTTTTCCATGAATTCAAGTGCACATTCGGTGGAGCAGTAGTTTGATGCCCTGTTATGGTACTCCTTTCCGCAATTCTTGCACTTCAACAGGTTTGTGCATCCTGATTTGAAATAATAAATTAACTATCGAATCCCAAAATTGGTAATGCTGGATGAAACGATTTTGAATAATTGTTAGCATATCAACAAACAAAAATCATGATCTTGTACGTCTTCAAATCATCATTGATAAAATCTTTAGATAGATGGTCTGACGAAAAATTCATCAGATTCCGGCACTGGATCCCACCTATCAACTGATCAATCTTGCATTTTCTATAAAAGACTCACTAAGGAATTATTCATTGACAAATTAGCTAGTACTTCGCCATACCGCATTTTGCATAATACTGCTGGTGGTATTCTTCTGCCTTGTAGAATTCTGCTGCGGGTTGGATCTCAGTTACGATTTTTTTGCCGAACTTGCCAGACACGTCTAGTATTTCCTTTGATTTTCTGGCTATTGCCTCTTGTTGTGAATCATGGTAAAAAATGACTGAGCGGTACTGCGTTCCGATGTCTGGTCCTTGCCTGTTAAGCTGGGTTGGGTCGTGAGAATTCCAAAATACGTCTAGGAGTTCCTCGTATGGCAATACATTTGGGTCATAATCTACTTGAACTACTTCCGCATGTCCCGTAAGGTCGGTGCAGACATCGTTATAAGTTGGGTTTTTTGTGCTGCCACCGCTGTATCCAACCATGACAGATGTTACGCCTTTTGTTCTTCTAAAGACGTCCTCGACGCACCAAAAACATCCCGCTCCAAATGTTGCTTTCATGAAATGACTTGGTTAGTCTCAAATTAAAACCATTTTCCAGATTTACGCTTGTTTTTATACATCATATCTTTTAGAGCCATCTTTTTGACATTATTTTTCATACAGCCAGACATCAAGCTTTGTTAGAGGAAGACTAAGATTATCCGGAATTACGATTAGGAGGCCCGAGTCTTTCCTCACATCATAACAAGTGCCAGAAAAACTAGCATAGTTTTTGCCAGAGCACTGTCCCGTCTCATAATATTGGAATTTGTTGTTGTTTTGATCATAGTTTTCTTGTTCTTGTATAGATGGAACAAAATACACATCAAAACCAACTGAATTATCGTTTATTCTAACCGAATAATCAAAGGAGGTAGTATCTTTTTCAGTACAAATTGGGATAAACTGAGAATAGCCCAGTTTTATTTGCGATTCGTGTTCTGTTGTGTCTTGTTTGCTTGGGATTGGATTGTACAATGTGACGTTTGGATCAGGATTTGACTGCAGGCCAGTCAAGTACTCTATTTGGTGCCGTATTACATCTGCGCCAAATCTGGCATAGTGAGGCTCCCACGAATCATGGCAGTTTGTGTTGTCATGCTGGACTAAAATGTAGGATTTTCCATGGACATACCGCAGTTCATCGACGTTTGTGCTTTTTGACATTTCTAGCCTTTCCTTGGAGTTTAACTGCCTATTTTCCGTTTGACTCCAGACATTCGTAATGTCATAAACGATATTTCCTGGGTAGCTATCCCATTCTGGCTGTAGGTGCACGTACACTGATTGTTTGTTTATTGCCTGTTGTTGCAGAACAAATGCACTAATCACATAATAGCTGACAACTATGGCAATTATCGAAATTATCAAGATGTGTAATGATCGCATTTACTGGTTGCTGATTTAATTTGGGTTTTTGAAAGTTGTGATGATTTTCAGGACTAGTTTGCTCTTTCATCAAAATAAGCCTTGCAGTTGAACTCTTGGAATGCCTGCTGTAGTTTTGCGCGTCCCTGTGGATCTGCCACTAAAGATGCAATTTCGTCTAGCTCCGGGTTGATTGAGGATTCAGACATTACCGCATTTACCAGCACATCGCCAAAGTCTTCTGGCAGTGATTGTTTGAAAAACTCCGCTCTGGTTTGATTGTCTCTGAGAATTGTTTCCCATGGACCAAACTCCGGATATTTATCTACAAGATCCAAAATCTTTAGAGCTGGTAATTTTTCCCCGTTTGGATAGCTTCCCGATGCAAGGCCGTAAATCAGCTCACACTCTGTATTGATCCGGTATACCTGCATTTGTTCTTGTGTTTGTTTTTCTATGACGGAAACGTTTTGTTCTTCAATTAATTGAGTTGAGGCGATCTCTTGCATACCTAGTTGCCCAGAGGCCACAACCACCAACAGGATTGCCGCTGCTACGCTACCCCCAATAATTACACTAATCGATTTTCTTGTTAGCAAGCACCCCACACAAAGGCGCTTGCCTAAAAAACCTTGATGCCAGACACATTATGATAAAGATAGATCTTGTCCAGTTTCATGGAAATACCTGCGCTCAATTTCCTTAATCTTTTTTAATATTTTGGGATTGACCTGATCATCACTGTCTGATTTTGACTTTAGAATTCCATATTCTTCGACCATCTTACGAAGTTCTGCCTTTTTCATTTCGGAATTTACGATTCTATGACAATGTTTTTACCATATTCTAACCCATAGGCTTTTTTATGGTATTTTGTTACATCAGCTAGCTTCTTTTCCAGTTTTTTTGCATAATCGTATGAGGATTTGAATTTTTTATACGAGTCTTGGTACTCGGATTGTAAGAGGAATGCGCCTCCGTCGGTCTGCATCTTTTCTGCGTTGGCATAGTATTTTTTGGCCCACCAAAATGCAGTCCAAGCCTTTTCGATCTCTACTTTGGCTGCCATGTTTTCATAGTTCGTAGAGTCAAGCAATGATTTTGCTGTGTCGATTTTTGTTTCCAGATTGAAAATTTTGTCGCTTGCAAGTTTTTGGTATTTCTGTGATTTGTTTTGCCAGTCAATTGTCGACTTAGTTGAAGCTTGAAGATTTTGTTCTGGGGTTTTTGATGTTGCTTTAGGTTTTTCCGCGTGTGATTGCTGCCATGATTCATAACTTTCAATTATTGGATACATCATGTCGTTTGGGTCGTCACTGTGTGGAAGGCCTATTGCATGACCAAGCTCATGTTTTGTTATTTCCAATGCATAATCAGTAGATACTAGATTCCATTTTTTGTCTTTGAAAAATCCAAGTGAGATTGCAAGCTTTGGTTTACCATACTCGTTTGCCGTATTGGTAGAGTAATACCCAATCTTTCCTTCCCCATACTGGCTTGCCCACTCCACTACAAAGTCGGCCTGATCCACAAATTTGACTACGCCGAATTTCAGGCCGGGTATTCTCTCCTCCCAGTATTGTGTTGCCTTTGTTAGGACATCGCCAAACTGTTTTTCCCAGTGTGGTGGCATCTTTTGGACGTACATCTCAAAGGTTTGAGCTTCGGCGTACGATGCAAAAGAGCCCAGACTAAGCAAAACCAAGACAGAGGCAAAAACTACAAAATTCGTAGCGACTTTAAAGCCCAAGCAACCCCACCCAACCATTTACCCAATTTATAATGTGATGATTCCCTGTCACTACTTAACACAAAACCTAAAACAATATAGGATCTTTGGAATTTTACCGAATTTTTTCGTTCCAAACCGGAATATCCAACCAAAAGATGCTCTCATCATTTCACTTGCACCAATACAGAGTTAAAAAAAATCGTGTAAGGCCCGATCTTTTGTAGAAGGTTTGATAGCTCTACTGCTTTTTCTGATTTTACTGAGATCTCCGGACATCATAGGTAACATAAAATATCAAAAATAATTTTACGGAAAAAAAATTATCAATGCATATCCTTAATAGCATGCAGAAAACTTAATGGTATGGCAAAAAAAAGTGCAAAGAAATCTTCGAAGTCAAAAGCTAAAAAGAAATCAAAGTGACCTCATAGAAGGTCTGACTCTTTTTTTCGCATCTCGTGTTTTTTAATAATTTGTAATCATTACGGCGATCTTTTAGGATAATGATAATCCGTATTTGCAAAGTTAACAGTGATAGAATTTGGATTATTGGCACGTATGAAAAATTCGGCAGTTTTGCAGGCTTTGGGCATTATTAGCCCTGCAACTTTGACAGTTATGGAATCCCTGTCTGAGATCAAGTTTAGCTCAGGCGAGTAAAGCTTATCTTTTCCCGCACAAACCTCAACTCCAACTACATACAAGATTGCAAGCATCCGGAATTTTGTTATGCTGGTTATTTTTACTGACTTGTCTTGACTTGGTTTTTTAATTTCCTTTATGTCCTTTTTCATACTGGTTATTGCCATGGGTTCATCGATTTTCGCTTCTGCAAAAAAACTGCCAGTAAGCAATGGCCAGACAAGAAAGATTCCAAGAATCAACCCAACTACTTTCACAGAGATCATTAGTGTGATTATAATTTATGATCTTTTCTATGGTATGTTTATGGTTTGCATTTTGTTTTTGTTTTATTTCTGATGAACAAAATAAGCAATGCTGGGATGCCAAAATACATGCCAACATTGAGCAGAATTACTCCCAACCCATAGCCTAGAAGACTTTGCTCTGAATCAATTTTGGCATTGTTTAGAAGCGATAAAGTCGAAAGCATAGGCGTGATTGATACCTTGATTATCTCTTTGAAGGCTGGATTTTGTCGTTCCCAGTCCGCAATCGTAGGCGAGAATGAATAATACACATAGTTGAACATGCCCAAAAACGCAGTTCCTGAACTTCTTGAAAGTAAGGTGTGCTCACGTATCTCCCTGAGTTGCTGTACCTGCGGGGCAAGCTCTGTTCCATATGTGGCAGTAGCAATAAGACAGCCACTTAGTGGGAATTGATTTTGCGTTTCATCTAAAACGCACATTCCATTTTCCAAATGTGTACCTGTGCCACATTTTTTCTCTTGCGGCTCTGGCTCTGGCACCCCCACCACCTCATAGATTGTCTGATCTGGAAAGTTTCTGTCAAACCATTCTTTGTATGTAGATTCTGTATTGTATCTGTTGATATAGTATTGTGGATCCTTGTCGGGATCTGGAAAGCCTGGAATGTGAGTCTCCTTTGGTTCTGATTGCTCCGGCTCAGGTTCAGACTCTTGTAAAACACAAACTCCTTGCTCGTTAAGAACAGTTCCGGGGCCGCACATTGTTTCCTCCGGTTCTAGTGGTGGCAATGTTTGTTCTGATGTTTTGATAGATACCTCATTTGATGGAGAACTCGTTCCTGCAGAATTGATTGCATAAACTCTGTAAGAATATGTGTTTGCCAACAATCCAGCATGTGAGTATGTGATAGTAGTTGCTTTGCTGGTTAAAGTACGATACTGGTCGGAACCAATTTTGTATTCTATTTTGTAACTAGTTATGGCAGAGTCTCCAGTGTTTGCGGTCCACGATAAATTGATTTGTGTTGGAGAAATCAGGGTTGCGGCAAGTGTGGGCGGACTAGGTGTGGCTGTTTGGGAAGGTGGTGATACCGAAGTGGTAGTTGGTGTGGCAGATGATTCAGACGATGGTGAACCTACGCCAACAGAATTTATTGCGGAGACTCTGTACGAATAGGTCGTTCCAGTCGTAAGACCCGTGTGGGAGTATTTGGTAGTTGAATTTTGTGTGCTAGTCAATGTTGTATAAGAGCCAGTGCCGCTCCTTACCTCGATTTTGTATCCGGTTATAGGAGAGCCACCACTATTTGATGGGGCATTCCAGGACAGGTTGATTTGTGTGGGCGAAGTTGGGGTTGTGGAAAGGTTTGTTGGTGCACTAGGAGGGTTTGTTGTTGGCTGAGAAGGTGGTGGTGCCGAAGTTGTTGTAGGTGTTGCAGATGCTTCGTTTGAGTTTGGACTTGCGCCCAAGCTAAAATGGGCTGAAACTACGTATGTGTATGTGTTCCCAGTTGTCAAACCAGTAATCGAGTAAGTGGTCGCAGTCGAGATGGTTCTTTCTTCTATAGTAACAAAAGTATCTGTAGCTATTTTTTCCTGTATTTTGTATCCAGTTATTGCTTGCTTGTATGTTTGTGATGGCGGCGCCCATGACAAAGTAATCGATGTTGGTGAGACAGCCATGGCAGTAAGTGTTGGAGTCGTTGTTTCTTGTGGTGTTGCAGAAGCCTCAGTTGAAGCACCAGTTCCAATTGCATTAATCGCTGAAACACGGTAATAGTATGTAGTGCCCGTTGTCAATCCAGTATGTGAAAACGATGTTGTTGTGCTTTGTGTGTTTGAGACCAAAGTAGTGTAAGAGCCAGAGCCACTGTTTACCTCGATTTTGTATCCCGTAATGGCAGAGCCTCCGTTGCTTGATGGGGCGTTCCAGGACAGGTTGATTTGGGTTGGCGAAGCTGTTGTTGCTGTAAAGCCAGTTGGCGTGCCCGGAGTACTAGCTGATGAGGATGATGTTGGTGTGGCAGATGATTCTGATGATGGACTGCCAGTGCCAGCAGAGTTGATTGCAGAGACGCGATAAACATAGAGCTGGCCAGAGGTCAGACCTGTGTGTGAATATGTAGTTGTTGTGCTTTGTGTGTTTGAGACCAAAGTAGTGTAAGAGCCAGAGCCGATCCTGTATTCTATTTTGTAGCCCGTAATTGGATATCCTCCGTTGTTTGATGGGGCATTCCATGACAGGTTGATTTGAGTTCCAGATACTGCCATGGCGCTAAGATTTGTGGGAGCTCCTGGGACACCAGATGATGAGGATGATGTTGGAGTTGCAGATGATTCATTTGATGCTGTGCCAGCACCAGCTGAGTTTATTGCGGAAACCTTGTATGTGTAAGTGGTTCCAGTAGTAAGTCCAGTATGGGAATACGTAGTTATTGTGCTTTGTGTGTTTGAGACCAAAGTAGTGTAAGAGCCAGAGCCAGATTTGACTTCGATTTTGTATCCTGTAATTACTGCGCCTCCGTTGTTTGAGGGAACAGTCCAAGACAAGCTGATTTGTGTTGGTGAGACTGCGGTTGCTGTAAGATTTGTTGGAGCACTCGGTGTATTTAGTGTCGATGTTGACTTTGGTTGTGCAAATGCTTCTGGAGACGGATCCTCACTTGTCCCAAATGAGGTAATCGTGTATACACGATAAAGGTAAGCTTGGTTTGTTGTCAGTCCCGTATGTGAAAAAGTTGTAGATGTACTGCCAGTGTCTGACACCAGAGTAGAATAAGAGCCAGAGCCGACTCGGTATTCTATTTTGTAGCCCGTAATTGGATATCCACCGTTGTTTGATGGTGCTGACCAAAAGAGGTTGATTTGGGTTGGCGAGACTGCGGTTGCTGAAAGATTTGTTGGAGAGCCAGGTAAGGTTCCAGAAGATGATGATGTTGGTGTGGCAGAAGCCTCAGTAGAAGATGTGCTTGTTCCAATTGCATTAATTGCAGATATTCTATAAGAGTATGACTGGTCTGTTGTAAGTCCGACGTGAGAATATGTAGTAGAGGTGTTAGCAGTATTTGCTACCAAGGTAGTGTAAGCGCCGGATCCGATTTTGTATTCTATTTTGTAGCCTGTGATGGCAGAATCACCATTGTATGATGGTGCTGACCAAAAGAGGTTGATTTGGGTTGGTGAGACTGCGGTTGCTGTAAGATTTGTTGGCGGGTCTGGAACACTTGCAGCATTTGCTTGATCATTTACAGAAATTAATATGAGAATTGAGGAAAGTAGCAATAATGTTAGGCGTTTCACGAATAAAAATCGTCAAAACAGACAGATAAATACTAGGATTAAATTATTAGCGAATTGGGTAAAATCAGTTTTGGTTAATTTCAGGAATAGAACCTTCTTCTAGCCTAATTTTGCGCTTTAGTAACAGCATAATAAAAACCATTTTTATGATTTAGGTTTTAACATATGTTGTGGAAAATGAACTTGGTCAGTATCTGATTCCGATATTGATTGTTGCAGCCGTTGGAATTTTTGTTGGTTCAAGGATTTGGATTATGTTTAGAAAATAATCTAGAGTACAAATATGATTGGCGTTATTTTTACTCGCTATCGAGAAACTCGTCTGCAGTTGGCGGATCAGGTGACAGTCCTTTTCGCTTTCTAATATCAGCAATCAGGGTTGTCTGAATCGATTTTGGAATTGCAGTCCAAGCCTTAAAGTGAGTATTCCACATTGCCTTTCCTGCAGTCTGGCCCCTCATAGTCTCTGACAGATCAAATGTCTCAGATGCCGGAAGCTCACCAGTTACAATGCTAGTAATGCCTTTTTGTTGCATATCAAGTACCTTGCCTCGTTTTCCGGAAAGAACCGATGCAACGTCTCCAATCAAATCCTGCGGGACACGAACCTCTATTCCAAGCATTGGTTCTAGCAGTATTGGTTGTGCCTTTAGCATTGCACCAAGACATGCTCTTCTTGATGCTGGGCTTAGCTGTGAGAGACCCCTATGTGCCGAATCCTCGTGCGGTACAAAGTGAGTAAATGTAAACTTGCAGTTTCGCACCTGTTCTTTTGCAAGTGGGCCTTCTTTCATTACCTCATCAAATCCCGACAGAATTGAATCAGACGACTCTTGGATAAACTGCACACCTTTTGTGCCGTTAAGAAAAACGTTTCCTCTTGGGTCAAACTTCATGACAGATTTTGCAATGTCTGCATCCCAACCTTTTCCGCGCAAAATTGTAGCGATTTCTTTTTTGTCCTTCATCTCTGATAGCTGGCCGCTTCGAATCATGTCTGCAATTTCTGGCTCTAGTGGCTCCACCTTCATGAATATCTTATTGTGCCTGTTTGGTGATTTTGACATAACGACGTCAGAGCCGCCCTGAATCGTCTCCCTGTAGTTAATCAGTGGTTGTGACGTAACAATTTGAACGCCGGCATCTGCAATCAAAGCAGTTGCAATCTCAAGGTGCAACACACCCATTCCTGCAATGACAGTCTCTCCACTTTCTTCATTAATTTTTACTACAAGATTCGGATCCTCAATAGTTAACCTTCTGAGGGCTTCTACAAGCTTTGGCAAGTCCTTTGGATGTTTTGCCTCCACTGCAATCTGAACTACTGGCTCTGACACATACTGGATTCCTTCGAATAGTGAAACGTCTTTAACAGATGCAAGTGTCTGCCCAGCCCGCGCCTCAGTCAGTCCCAAAAGTGCTGGAATGTTTCCAGCCCCAAGCTCGCCAACCATCTCTCGCTGATTTCCCATGAAAAAGTTCACAGACTGTATCTTTCCCTCTCGTTTTGTATCAATTAGAAAAACCGACTGGCCGTCCTTTAATGTCCCAGAAAATAACCTGCCAATTGCAACAGGTCCTGCTGCGGGATCCATTGCCATATTTACAATCATCATTACTGCCGGACCGGTGTCATCACAATTCAAAATTGCCTTGCCAATATCCGATTCCAGATCACCTTTCCATATTTTCGGAATTCTATATTTTTGTGCTACGTGTGGTGGCGGATGATGTTTTACTACCATTCCAAGAATTGCTTCTGCAAGCGGTGCCTTTTTTGCAAGTTCATCAACGCTCCCGCCTTCTGCATATGCAGCATAAATGTCCTTAAATGAGATTCCTTTTTCCTTCATCACTTCAATGTTAAAGCCCCACCTATCCTTAGCAGAGCCAAACGAGACACTTCCATCCTGAATTGAGACCTTCCACTTGTCACGGTATTCAGGTTCTGCGTAGGTATCGATTAGCCCATTAAACGTAGTAATGATATTTGCGAGCCATTCTTGCATTTTATCAGGAGTAAGCCTTAGCTCCTTGATGAGGCGGTCGATTTTATTGATGTATAAAACTGGCCTTACCCGTTCTTCAAGTGCCTGCCTAGTTACGGTTTCAGTCTGAGTCATGATTCCCTCTACGGAATCAGATACTACTACTGCTCCGTCGATTGCGCGGAGACTACGCGTTACACGTCCAGTAAAGTCGATGTGGCCTGGAGTATCAATCATGTTAATGACATATTCTTTTCCTT
>Ga0214471_10002021_pt1 | contig 15991 bp, 20 predicted proteins | sample RVTome_5_FD_207665 | JGI IMG/M metagenome (GOLD analysis project Ga0214471, IMG submission 207665) | Soil microbial communities from uranium-contaminated site in the Upper Colorado River Basin, Wyoming, United States - RVT142D155 | ecosystem: Environmental > Terrestrial > Soil > Contaminated >... | reverse complement strand
AGGCGCTGCTTAAAAATAAATCACTCCGACCCCTTTACTCTGACCAAACCCAGCGGGCGGATCAAGGCGCAGGAAGCGGTCCACCCAAAAAAACGCCCCCGCCCGGCGAGCCGGGCGGGGGCGGTGGGATCGGGATCAGCCCTCGGCGACGATCGGCGCGATGAAGATCTCGACCCGGCGGTTGAGCGCGCGGCCCTCGGCCGTGGCGTTGCTGGCGCGCGGCTCATCCTTGCCGCGGCCGTAGGCCGTCAGGCGCTGGTCGACCACGCCCTTCTGCCTGAAGTAGCCGAGCACCGAACCGGCACGGCGCTCGGACAACGTCTGGTTGTGGGCGGCCGAGCCGGTGCTGTCGGTGTGGCCGACGACGGTCAGCGTGGTTTTGCCGTAGGTGTTCACCACCCGGGAGATCTTGTCCATGGTGCTGTAGAACGTGCCTTTGATCTCGGACGAGTCGACCGCAAACGCCGTTTCGGAGGTCATGGTGACACGGATCACGTTGTTCGCCAGCTTGTCGACCTGGATGGCGCCGGCGTTGCGCTCGTTGGCCAGGAACTTCTCGAGATCGCGCTTCTGGTTGTCCATGTAGTTGCCGACCAGGCCGCCGGCGACGCCGCCGCCGACCGCGCCGATCAGCGCGCCCTTGCCGCGGTCGCTCTTCTTGGCGGCGGCGCCCACCACCGCGCCGGTCGCGGCGCCGATCAGCACGCCCTTCTCGGCGTCGGTCATGGGTCGGCGGTTGCCGAACTCGTCGGTCGCGCAGGCCGACAGCCCGAGGGCGACGACGATGCCGAATACCGCGGAACGTTTCAGGTGTTTCATGGCAGCTCCTCAGAAGTCAACGATTCGTTTGTACTGCGGCACACGGGATTGCAGAGGCTCGGATCGCGCCGGACGGGTGCGCGCCAAGCGCGCGATTATACCACCAAGCGGCTCCGGCTTCCGGTTGGGAATTCTCACGATTGAAACACGTATAGCACCGCGGCGTAGCGCGCCGCCTTGCCGATCGCCATGAACAGCGCGCTGGCGGTCGCCGGCAGCCGCAGCCAGCCGGCGGCGAAGCACAGCGCGTCGCCGATCAATGGCAGCCAGGACAGCAGCAGCGCCGGGCTGCCCCAACGCCGCAGCCACTCGGCGGCTTGCTGCCGGCGCGGCGTGTGCGGTCGCAGCGGATAGCGGCGCGCCACCAGCCGGCCGAGCAGCCAGGTCGACATCCCACCCAGGGTGTTGCCGAGCGTGGCGACGCCGAGCAGCAGGGCCGGCGGGTGCGTCGCGGAATACACCAACGCCGCCAGCACTGCCTCCGATCCGCCCGGAAGCAGCGTCGCGGCGGCGAACGCGCTCAGGAACAGTCCCCACAGTTCGATCTCCACGCGCCGGCTTGGGCCGTTGTCAGCCGGCCGGCAGCCAGGCCGGCAGCTGCTTGGCCAGGGCGAGTTTTTCCTTGGTGGCCGCGCCGGTGAGGGCGAAGCCGAGCAATCTCCCCTCCGGACTTTCGTATAACGCGCGAACCCCGTCGGGGATGACCTCCTCGCGCCATTGGCCGGCGCGACCCGCCGGCGGCGGGGCGACCACGGTGGCGCGCGCCGGGGTCTTGACCACCACCGGCATCGCCGGGTAGCTGACCGCGGTCGGCGTGCCGGCCAGGGTCCGCGCCAGGGCGCGCGAGGCGTGCATGATGGGCATGACGAAGGGCAGCGACAAGCCCGCCACCTCGGCGCAGTCGCCGAGCGCATAGACGTCCGGCGCGCCGGTGGCGAGTTGGGCGTCGGTGACGATGCCGCGATTCACCGTAAGGCCGGCCGCGGCGGCCAATGCGGTACGGGGTTTGAGGCCGATGGCCGACAGTACCACGTCCGAGTCCAGGGTCTGCCCGTTGGTGAGCGTCAGGCGCAGCGCGGCCCCCTCGGCATCCACGCGTTCGACGCCGGTGCCGAAGTGCCAACGCACACCGAGCGCCTCGAGCGCGGCGCGCAGGTCGTCGGCCGCGTGCGCCGGCATCAGCCGGCCGAGCGGCTGCGGGGCGATGTCGATGACGTCGACCGCAATGCCCGCACCGATGAGGTCGTTGGCGAATTCGCAGCCGATCAGGCCGGCGCCGAGTATCGCCACGCGCTGGGCCCCGGCCGCGGCCGCGCGGAAGCGCGCGTAGTCGCCGAGATCATTGACCGACAGCACCCGGTCGGCGGCGTCGCCGCGCAACGGCAGGCGGATCGGATCGGCGCCGAGCGCCAGCACCAGCTTGGCGTAACCGTAGCGCGTGCCGCCGGCGAGCACCTGCCGCGCGCCGGTGTCGATGGCCTCGACGCGCGCGTGTGTCACTACGCGTGCCTTGAGCTGGTCGGCCATCTGTGCGGCGCTGTTGATCGCCAGGCTGTCGGCGTCCTTGCCCTGGGCGTAGCCGTTCGACAGCATCGGCTTCGAATAGTAACGCCCGTCGTCGGCCGTGATCAGCAGGAGCGGCAGCGCGCCGTCGAGCTTGCGCAGCTCGCGCGCCGTGCTGTAGCCGGCGAGCCCGGTGCCGAGGATGATGATCGGTTCCGTGGTTCCCATCAAATGTCTCCGCCTGTCTTTGAGAGTATCGTGCCTGCCAAGCCCTCATCCCAACCCTTCTCCCGGAGGGAGAAGGGTTCCAAACCCCTCTCCCTCTGGGAGAGGGGATGGGGTGAGGGCGGGGCTTGGGAAGGGGCGACACGACGCGGCCGTCAGGCCGCGTCGCTGACCTCCACCATTTCGAAGTCGGCCTTGGCCACCCCGCAGTCCGGGCAGGCCCAGTCGTCCGGGATGTCCTCCCAGCGCGTGCCGGCGGCGATGCCTTCCTCGGGGAGGCCGTTGGCCTCGTCGTAGATGAAACCACATACCACACATTGCCAGGTCTTCATTTGCATAGCTCCTATTGAATCATGGATTCGGTGTTCATTGCTCGATGTCGGGACGGCCGGCCGTCAGGCCGGCAGCTTCTCGCGTGCCGCGCGGTACTGGTTGGCGTGCCGCTCCTCGACCTTGGCGAGCGCCGCGAAGCGCTTGGCGGCCCGGGCCAGGGTGGCGCGGAAGCGCTCGGCGTGCTCGCGCGACTCCTCGATCTGCTCGTCGAGCTCGCGCACCGCGTCGGCGTTGCCTTCCTGCTCGGCCAGGTGGCGGAACTTCGGGTACATCTCGGTGTACTCGTAGGTTTCGCCCTCGATCGCCATGTCGAGGCAGCGCGCCACCGTCATGCGGTCCTTCGGATAGAGCAGGTCGAGGTGGCCGAAGGCGTGTTGCACCTCCTGGGCCGCGGTCTCCTCGAACACCCGCGCTGTCTCCTCGTCGCCGAGCGCGCGGCTGACGCGCGCGAAGTACATGTATTTGATATGCGCCATCGACTCGCCGGCGAAGGCTGCCTCGATGTTCTGCACGGTCACGGAATCTTGCTGTTTCATGTTGCCTCCGGTTTCACTGTGTCGGTTTCGCGGCCGGTCCTGCACCGCACGCCGACAGTATCGGGGAGGAGGCAACATAGAGCCAATTGATTGTTGATATATTAATAATAGCTAATAACTATACAGCCTGCCCAGGCCCGGCCGGGCGCACGCAGTCGAGCCGGGCGTCGCGCACCGCGGCGCGCAGCGCCTCGATCGCCTGCCGGCGGGGGAAGCCCTTGCGCCAGGCGAGCGCCACCCGCCGGCGCGGCGCGGGTGCTACGAACGGGCGCGTCACCAGCAGGCGTTTCTCGGCCGGCGGGCCGGCCACCGAGCCGCACGGCAGCACGGTGATGCCGGCGCCCGAGGCGACCATGTGGCGGATGGTTTCGAGCGAGCTGCCCTCCAGGGTCCGTTGCAGGCTGCCGGCGGCGCTGGCGCGGTTCAGGGCCGGGCAGACCTTGAGCACCTGGTCGCGGAAGCAATGGCCGCTGCCGAGCAGCAGCAGGTTCTCCTTGGCCAGGTCCTCGGCCTTGATCGATTTGCGTTTGCTCCAGGCGTGGCCGGCCGGCAGTGCCACCACGAAGGGCTCGTCGTAGAGCGCGGCGGTCTCGATGCCTGGCGCCGCGAACGGCAGCGAGATGACGATCGCGTCGAGCTGGCCCTGCTTGAGCTTTTCGGCCAGCACCGCCGTGTAGCTCTCCTCGATCAGCAGCGGCATGCGCGGCGCGGTCTTGCGCAGGGCGGCGATCAGCGGCGGCAGCAGGTAGGGGCCGATGGTGTAGATCGCGCCGAGCTTGAGCGGTCCAACCAGCGGATCCTGGCCCTGGCGGGCCAGCGCCTTGAGGGTCTCGACCTCCTCGAGGACGCGCGTTGCCTGTTGGACGATCTCGGACCCGAGCGGCGTCACGCCGACCTCGGCCGCGCTGCGCTCGAACAGGGTCATGCCCAGCTCGTCCTCGAGCTTCTTCACCGCCACGCTCAAGGTGGGCTGGCTGACGAAACAGGCCTCGGCGGCGCGGCCGAAATGGCGTTCGCGGGCGAGGGCGACGATATATTTCAGCTCCGTCAGGGTCATCGGGCATCTCGAAGGTTCCGGGCTTGCGGGGAGTATCTGGGATTTAGTAGCGAGTGGCTAGTGGCGAGTAGCGAGTAGCGAGGAACTGATCCTGGTGTTGAAATCGGCAAAAGCTTGTAATCCAGCGTGCCACCCTCCACTATAATCAATAGGGTTTTACTCGCCACTCGCTACTCGCCACTGAATTACTATGGTCAACGTTACCAGCCCCCAAACCGGCCTGAGCAGCAAGGACCACGTCGAGGTCGACGCCTGGCTCGAGCGCCTGGCCGCCGAGCGCAGCGCCGAGCAGATCGGCGTGATCCGGCGCGCCTGCGAGCTGGCGGTGCGGGCGCATCGCGGCCAGACGCGGATGTCGGGCGAGCCGTATGTGCAGCACGCGCTGGCGGTGGCGAGCATCCTGGCCGATTTGCGGCTCGACCACGAGACCATCGCCGCGGCGATCCTGCACGACACCGTCGAGGACACCGACATCGGCCTCGACGAGATCCGGCGCGACTTCGGGCCGCGGGTCGCGCAGCTGGTCGACGGCGTGACCAAGATGGAGTTGATCCAGGAGTTCCAGGGCGCCACGGAGCCGGGCCGGCGCGAGCACGCCCAGGCCGAGAGCCTGCGCAAGATGCTGCTGGCCATGGCCGAGGACGTGAGCGTGGTGCTCATCAAGCTCGCCGACCGTCTGCACAACATGCGCACGCTGGCCGTGCTGCCGGCGGACCGCCAGCTGCGCATCGCGCGCGAGACCCTGGACATCTTCGCGCCGCTCGCCAACCGGCTCGGCATCTGGCAGCTCAAGTGGGAGCTCGAGGACCTGGCGTTCCGCTATCTCGAGCCCGAGACCTACAAGCGCATCGCCGGCATGCTCGCCGAGCGGCGCGTCGACCGCGAGCAGTACATCGCCGAATTCGTGGCCGCGCTCAAGGCCGAGCTGGCGCGGGCCGGCATCGCCGCCGAGGTCACCGGCCGGCCGAAGCATATCTACGGCATCTGGCGCAAGATGCAGCGCAAGGGAAAGGACTTCCACCAGATCTTCGACGTGCGCGCCGTGCGCGTGCTGGTCAAGGAGATTCGCGACTGCTACGCGGTGCTGGGCATCGTGCACTCGCTCTGGCCGTACATCGCCGGCGAGTTCGACGACTACATCGCGACACCCAAGGAGAACAACTACCGCTCGATCCACACCGCGGTGGTCGGTCCCGGTGGCAAGACCGTCGAGATCCAGATCCGCACCGACGACATGCACCAGCAGTCGGAGCTGGGCGTGGCCGCGCACTGGCGCTACAAGGAGGGCGCCAAGCGCGACACCGGCTTCGACGCCAAGATCTCCTGGCTGCGCCAGCTGCTGGAATGGAAGGACGAGGTCGCCGAGGCCTCGGACTTCGTCGACCAGTTCAAGTCCGAGGTGTTCAGCGAGCGCGTGTACGTCTTCACGCCCAAGGGCAACATCGTCGACCTGCCGCACGGCGCCACGCCGCTCGACTTCGCCTACCACATCCACACCGACGTCGGCCATCGCTGTCGCGGCGCCAAGGTCAACGGGCGCATCGTGCCGCTCACTCACGCGCTCATCACCGGCGAGCAGGTCGAGGTGTTGACGGTGAAGGAGGGCGGGCCGAGCCGCGACTGGCTGAGCCCGCACCTGGGCTATCTCGCCACTTCCAAGGCGCGCGCCAAGGTGCAGGCCTGGTTCCGCCAGCAGAACTACGACAGCAGTGTGAGCGCCGGGCGCGCCGGGCTGGAGCGCGAGTTCCAGCGGCTCGGTTTGAGCGACATCAAGTACGAGCGCCTCACCCAGCGTTTCGGCTTCAACAAGGTCGACGACTTCCTGGCCGCGATCGGCCGCGGCGACATCAAGCCGGCGCAGATCGTCAGCGCCGTGCAGGAGCTGGTCGAGCCGGGGGTGCGCGGGCCGCGCGCCGCGCCGGTCGCGCGCCCGGCGGCCGCGCCCAGCGCCGCGCCCAGCGCCGCGCCCGGCGGATTCACCATCCAGGGCGTCGGCAACCTGCTGACGCGCATGGCGAAGTGCTGCAATCCGGTGCCCGGCGATCCGATCGTCGGCTTCATCACGCGCGGCCAGGGCATCACCGTGCATCGCAGCGACTGTCCGAACGCGCTGCGCCATCACGGTGAGCACGACGAGCGCCTGGTCGAGGTGACCTGGGGCGCGGCGGCCGGGCGCACCTACCCGGTCGAGGTCGAGATCCTCGCGCACGACCGCGCCGGCCTGCTGCGCGACATCACCGGGCTGCTCGCCAACGAGCGCATCAACGTCATCGCGGTCAACACCCTGTCCGACAAGCAGCACGCCACCGCGCGCATGAGCCTGACGCTGGAGATCCCGAACATCGACACCCTGAGCCGGGTGCTGTCGCTGATCGACCAGCTGCCGAACGTCATGGAGGTCCGGAGGCGCGGTCGTTGAGCGCCTTCGACCCGATCGTCATGCACGACCCGCGCCTATGGTTGCTGATCGCCACGCTGGGCGTCGCGGCCGCGGTCGTCGCCTATCGCGTCGGGCGGCAGCGCCGCCGCGCGTCGCAGTTCAGCGAAGCCGGATGGATACAGTCGCTCGACTTCGCCGACGACGCGATCTATCTCGTCGATCTCGACGACAACCTGGTGCGCGGCAACCAGGCCTTCTACCGCTACATCGACCGCACACCGGCCGAGGCCGACGGCCGCAACCTCGAGGAGCTGGTGCACGGCGGGCGCGAGGACCCGCCCTGTCCCGTGTGCGAGGCACGCCGCGAGCGGCGCGATGCGGTGTTCGTCAAGGAGGCCGACGATCCCGCCAACCGCCTGGGCCGGCCGATCGAGATCAGTGTGCGGGTGGTGCGCGATGCGCGCGGCGAGCCGATCGGGATGCTGCAGTTGTTGCGCGACCTGTCGCGCCAGCGGCGCGCCGAAGAGGCGCTGCGCGAAAGCGAGGAGCGCTACCGCCGATTGTCGGAGGCGGCCTTCGAGGGCATCATGATCCACGACGACGGCGTGCTGGTGGACGCCAACCGGACGCTTGCCCGCATGATCGGTTATACCGTCGACGAGCTCTACGGCCGCGATATTCTGCAGTTCGTCGCCGACGAGTCGCGGCCCAGGGCGGTTCAGCGCCTCAAGGACCGGCTCGAGGAGCCCTACGAGCTGGTGGCGGTGCGCAAGGACGGCAGCCGCTTCGACGCCGACGTGCGCGGGCGAAACTTCCTCTGGGAGGGACGGACGCTGCGCGTGGTCGCGGTGCGCGACATCAGCGAGCTCAAGCGCACGCGCGACGCACTGTTCCAGGAGAAGGAGCGGCTCTCGGTCACGCTCGAGTCGATCGGCGAGGGCGTGATCACGACCGACGTGCACGGCTTCGTGCAATACCTCAATCCGGTGGCCGCGGGACTCACCGGTTGGGTGCCGGAGCAGGCGCGCGGCCGGGCGCTGTCCGAGATCTTTCATATCCTCGACGAGACGACCGGCGAGTTCGCCGCCGACCCGGTGCGGCGTTGCCTGCTGGAGGACCGCGTCGTCAAGTCGACCGCCGACAGCACGCTGCGCGGGCGCGACGGCCGCGAGTTCGCCATCGAGCACGCGAGCGCGCCGATCCGCGGGCGCGACGGCACGGTGGTCGGCGTGGTGCTGACCTTCCGCGACGTGACCGAGATGCGCCACATGGCGCGCCAGCTCAGCTACCAGGCGAGCCACGACGGGCTCACCGGCCTGCTCAATCGTCATGAGTTCGAGAATCTCCTGCATCACGCGCTCGGCACCGCGGTGTCCGACGATCGTCAACACGCGCTGTGCTACCTCGATCTCGACCAGTTCAAGGTCGTCAACGACACCTGCGGCCACGGCGCCGGCGACCAGTTGCTGATCCAGCTCGCCGCGCTGCTGCGCGCGCGGCTGCGCTCCAGCGATTTCCTGGCGCGGCTCGGGGGCGACGAGTTCGGCGTGCTGCTGGACGGCTGTCCGTTATCCAAGGCGGTGAGCATCGCCGAGGACCTGCGCGGGCTGGTCGCCGATTTCCGCTTCGTCTGGCAGGACCGCGGCTTCGACGTCGGCGTGAGCATCGGCGTGGTGCCGATCACCGCGGCGACCGGCAGCGTCGCCGAGGCGCTGAGCACCGCCGACGCGGCCTGCTACGTCGCCAAGGAGAAGGGCCGCAACCGGGTGCACGTCTACCAGCCCGACGACCTGGCGCTCGCCAAGCACCACGGCGACATGGAGTGGGCGCAGCGCGTGGCGCGCGCCGTCGAGGAGGGCCGGCTCAGCCTGTACTGCCAGCCGATCGTCGCCTTGCGCGACCGCGAACGGGCCGCGTCGCATTACGAGATCCTGGTGCGCATGGAGGACGGCGGCCGCACGGTGCTGCCGTCGACCTTCATTCCCGCGGCCGAGCGCTACAACGTCATGGCCGCCGTGGACCGCTGGGTGCTGCGCGCCGGCCTGCAGGCGCTGGCGGCGTTGGCACGGACCGGCGTCGCGCCGATGTTCTCCATCAACATCTCGGGACGTTCGCTGGACGACGACGGATTCCTGGAATTCGCCGCGCGCGAGATCGAGCGTGCGGAAATGCCGGCGGGCCGGCTGTGCATCGAGATCACCGAGACCGCGGCGATCGCCAATTTCGCCCAGGCCCAGCGCTTCGTGTCCATGCTGCGCGAACGCGGCTGCCGCTTCGCGCTCGACGACTTCGGCAGCGGGCTGTCGTCGTTTTCTTATCTCAAGAATCTGTCGGTCGATTATCTCAAGATCGACAGCAGCTTCGTGCGCGACGTCGCCACCGATCCGATCGATTACGCCATGGTCGATTCGATCAACCAGCTCGGGCACGTGATGGGCATCGAGACGGTCGCGGAGTTCGCGGAGAACGAGGCGATCCTGGACAAGCTGACGCAGCTCGGGGTCGACTATGCGCAAGGATACGCGATCGCGCCGCCGCGGCCACTTTCCGAGGTGTTCGGCGATCTCATTGTCGTCGCCGCCGGGAGCGAAGGCGGGACGCGCAACGCCCAATGACCCTACGGGTCGCCGCGCCAGCCTCAGCCGCGTAGGGCGGGGCCCTGCCCCGCCGAAACGATCATCACCAGATTATGCGCCGTCATGGTGGGGCAGGGCCCCACCCTACACCGCTACCAATGAAAAAATTGCAGGCGGGGCTTCCAGCCCCGCCCTGCAAGGCGCCAGGACACCACCGGCGGGGCAAGATGCCCCGTCTACAGGAACATCCCGATCATCCCGCGCAGCGTCGCTACGATATCGTCCAGCGGCAGCTCGCGCGCCTTTTCGTCGCGCCGGCCCTTGTACTCCACCATGCCCCGGGCGAGTCCGCGCTCGCCCAGCACCAGGCGGTGCGGGATGCCGATCAGGTCCATGTCGGCGAAGATCACGCCGGGGCGCTCGTTGCGGTCGTCGTACAGCACGTCGAGTTCGGCGGCCTGCAGATCGGCGTAGAGCGTGTCGGCGGCCGCGCGCACCGCCTCCGACTTGTGCGCGCCGATCGGCACCAGGCAGACCGTGAACGGCGCGATCGCGTCCGGCCAGACGATGCCGTTGTCGTCGTGGTTCTGCTCGATGCTGGCGGCGGCGATGCGCGACACGCCGATGCCGTAGCAGCCCATGAGCATGGTCACGCTCCGGCCGGCCTCGTCCAGGCAGGTGGCGTTCATGGCCGCGCTGTACTTGGTGCCGAGCTGGAAGATGTGGCCGACCTCGATGCCGCGGCGGATCGCGAGCGTGCCGGTGCAGCCTTCGGCCGGGCAGGGGTCACCGGGCAGTGCGTTGCGCAGATCGGCGAGCTCGGGCTCCGGCAGGTCGCGGCCCCAGTTGACGCCGGTGAGGTGCCGGCCGTCGCGGTTGGCGCCGCACACGAAGTCGCTGAGCCGCGCCGCGCTCTCGTCGGCGATCACCGTCACCGGAAGGCCGACCGGCCCGACCGAGCCGGGCTCGCAGCCGGCAGCGAGCTTTACCTCGCCGGGCGTGACGAACACCAGGGGCTTGGCGAGCTGCGGGAGTTTCTCGGCCTTGACGGTGTTGAGCTCGTGATCGCCGCGCAGCACCAGGGCGATCACGCCGCCCACGCCCTTGACCAGCAGCGTCTTGACCGTCTGCTCGGGTTTAATCCCGAGGAAGCGGCTGACCTCCTCGATCGTATGCTGCCCGGGGGTGTCGACGGTCTGCATCGTCTGCGCGGGCGCGCCGCGCTTGCCCATCGGCGGCAGCGCCGGCGCCAGCTCGACGTTGGCGGCGTAATCGCACTTGCCGCAGATGGCGATCGCGTCCTCGCCGGAATCGGCCAGCACGTGGAACTCGTGCGAGCCGCTGCCGCCGATCGCCCCGGTGTCCGCCTCGACCGGCCGGAACTCGAGCCCCAGGCGCGTGAAGATGCGCGAGTAGGTCGCGCGCATGACCTCGTAGGTTTCGAGCAGCGAGGCCTGGTCGGCGTGGAAGGAGTAGGCGTCCTTCATCAGGAACTCGCGCGCGCGCATCACGCCGAAGCGCGGCCGGATCTCGTCGCGGAACTTGGTCTGGATCTGATAAAAGTTGGCCGGCAGTTGGCGGTAGCTCTTGATCTCGCGCCGGATGAGGTCGGTGATGACCTCCTCGTGGGTCGGCCCGAAGCAGAAGTCGCGCTGGTGGCGGTCCTTAAGGCGCAGCAGCTCCGGGCCATACTGCTCCCAGCGCCCGGATTCCTGCCACAGCTCGGCCGGCTGCACCGCCGGCATCAGCACTTCCTGGGCGCCGGCGCGATCCATCTCGGCGCGCACGATGGCCTCGATCTTGCGCAGCACCCGAAGGCCCAGCGGCAGCCAGGTGTAGAGCCCGGCGGCGAGCTTGCGGATCATCCCGGCGCGCAGCATCAGCCGGTGGCTGACGATCTCGGCGTCGGCGGGGGTCTCCTTGACGGTCGACAACAGCAGTTTCGATGCGCGCATGGGCTTCCGTTAGATTGTGCGAACAGGCCCGCGAGTATACCGAAGCGGCGTGGGGGGATCGACCGGTCACGCGTATCCAGTGTCGGGGCGTGGTCGGCGGGGCAGGATGCCCCGCCTACACCTGCATCTCATCCTGTAGGCGGGGCTTCCAGCCCCGCCGGGCACGGCGCCCACCATGGAATTGTCATTCAATATGAATTATATTTTGAATGACATTTTGTCGTTGAAAGGTATTGCCCATGTCGCTGTTATCGATCCGCCTGCCCAAGGATCTCGAAAAGCAACTGGCCGACGAGGCCCGGCTCACCCAGAAAAAGCGGGCGCAGCTGGTGCGCGAAGCGCTGGCCGATTACCTGCAAGGCCGGCGCCGCGAGCGGTTCCTGGCCGAGATGACCCGCGCGGCCGGCGCGCTGGGCTCGGACGAGCGCGCACGTCGCGAGGCGGGCGAGACCGCGGAAGGTTTTCTGCCGCTCGACAACGAGGCGCTCAGCCTGGTCGAGGCCCGTGAGCCGGCCGCGCCGGCGCCGACACGGCGGCGCAAGCCGACCAGGAAGAAATGAAGCGCGGCGAGGTCTGGGTCGCCAACCTCAACCCGGGCCGCGGCGCCGGGGTCGGCAAGATTCGCCCGGTGGTCGTCATGCAGTCGGATCGCCTGACGGACGCCGGTCTGCCGACGGTGCTGGTGATCCCGCTGACGACGCAGTTGCGCCCGGCGCTCGAGCCGGTGCGCGTCACCATCGCAGCGCGCGACCGGCTCGAACAGGACTGCCACGCCATGGTCGAGCAATTGCGCGCGCTCGACCGCCGCCGCCTCGGCGAGGGCCCGCTCACCCGGCTCACCGCGGAGGAAATGCGCGCGATCGAGCGCAGCGTGATCGCGCTGTTGGGCATGTATTGACGCGGTCGCCCGAATGCCGCCGGCTTTTTCTTTACATGCAGAAAAGGCGCCGCGGATCTTACCGGAACTCGGCCAGCAGGGCGATGTCCCGGCTGGGGATTCGTTGACATCACTCTGCCTATGGCAAATAATTCAATCCAACATGTTCTAAGCCCACTCATCATGACCGACTACCGCGACATCATCACCATCGAGCCGGGCAAGCGTGGCGGCAAGCCCTGTATCCGCGGCATGCGCATCACCGTTTACGATGTACTGGATTACCTCGCCTCCGGGATGACGCAGGAAGAGATTCTGCGGGATTTCCCGTATCTGACCGCCGAAGACATCCGGGCCTGTCTGAGCTATGCGGCTGACCGCGAACGCCACCAGCTAGTGTCGAACGCGTGAGGATGCGTTTCGACCAGAATCTTTCCCCCCGACTCGTTGATCTGCTGCTGGATTCCTATCCGGGATCGGTGCACGTTCAGTCGGCCGGCTTGGATCGCGCTTCGGATGAGGTCGTATAGAACTACGCGAAAGAGCACGGATTCATCATCGTTACCAAGGACACGGATTTCCACGAGCGCAGCGTCATCGCAGGCGTGCCGCCAAAGGTCGTCTGGATACGCCGAGGGAACTGCTCTACGGTGATGATTGAGCAAATCCTGCGTCGTCACCATGACGACATACATCAACTCTTCGCCGATAGTGCCATCAGCTATCTCGTATTGATCTGAAGGGTCCAATATCATCCGCTGGTTGGCAGGAGCCGGCAGTGGGATCGCGTTGTTGGGCATGTATTGATCCGGTCATCGCAGATGACGACCGCGTTTATTGCTTGCCCCTCAACCGGACCTGGCGATGTACTTCACGTCCTCGAGGCCTTCGAAGTCGCTGTCCTGCGTCCACACCGCGGCTTCATATTCGCGCGCCGTGGCGAGGATGACGCTGTCGGCCAGCGGCAGCTTCAACTCGTGGCCGAGTCTGGCGGCACTCAGCGCCAGTCCCGCATCCAGGGCGACGACTTCACCCTGCTGCATCAGGGCGACCGCCTGCAGCGCCTCGTTTTCGCTGCGTTGCTGGAGAACGCGTTTGAAGACTTCCAGAAGGCTGATGGTCGGCACGACGAGGCGGGCGGTGTTTTCGATCGCGGGTGCGAAGAAATCCGCGTTCGCCCCGTCGGCCAGGTATTCCAGCCAGCCGGAGGAATCCACGACGTTCATGCGCGGTCTTTGTCGCGCGGCACCGACGTGTCGATCCCGCGCAGGAAGCCGCGCATTTTCCTGGGCTTCTTGACCGGTATGAATTCCACGCGCCCTTCGTACACCACCACCTGCACCTTCTGGCCGGGCCGGATGCCGAGGGCCTCCCGCGCGTGTCGCGGAATCACCACCTGGAACTTCGGCGATACGGTAACGGTCGTCATACGAGATACCTATCGATGAACATATCGTTAAACGTATGCCACCCGCCGCGTGGTGTCAAGCATCGAACGGTTATCGCGCGGCCGCCGCGCCGGATGACCACGTGGTATGTTTGACGTCACACGTCCCAGCGGGTAATATCGGTAAATGATCCGAAGCTTCAGGGACAAGGACGCCCTGGCCCTGTTCGAGGGTCAAAGCGTTCGACGGTATCGCGCCATCGAGAAGCAGGCGCAGAACCGTTTGCAATACCTGGATGCCGCCACGACCCTGGCGGACCTGGCCGCCCGGCCGTCGAACCGGTTCGAACGCTTGTCAGGAAGCCGAAAGGGCCGGCGCAGCATCCGCATCAATGATCAATGGCGCCGGGTTTTCCGATGGACGGACGAGGGCGCGGAAGACGTGGAGATCGTGGATTACCACTGAAACGGAGATATCGTGAGGACCCCGGTAAACAAACTGCCCCCCATCCATCCCGGCGAGTTTCTGCGGGAGGACATGGAAGCGCTCGGCCTCTCGGCGCGCGCGCTGGCCGACGCCCTGGCCGTGCCGCACAACCGTATCGCCGCCATCCTGCGCGGTGAGCGTGCCGTCACCGCCGACACCGCCCTGCGGCTCGCGACCTATTTCGGCACCAGCGCCGAAGTGTGGATGAATCTCCAGCAGGCTTACGACCTCAAGCTGGCCGAGCGTGAACACGGCAAGGCGATTCGCGCGGCGGTGAAGAAGCGGGCGGCGTGATCCGCATTTGTTGTGGGCGGGGCTTCCAGCCCCGCCGTGCATGGTGTCCGCACGCCTGCCCAGAGTGTTCGTCTAGTGAAGCGCGGCCTGCAGCAAGCGCACGACCAGGCGCAGATCCTCCTCACTGCTTGCCTGATCCAGGAGGTGGTCGAGCTTGCCGCGTAGCGTCTGTCTGTCGCATGCCAGCAGTTCAGCCGATGAATATTTCCCAAGGCTCCACCTTCAGCACGCGACACAAACGCAACAGCGTATCGAGCGCCGGGTTCTCTTTACCGCGTTCGATGTTGCTCAGGTATTTCTGACCGATCCGGGCCCGTTCAGCCAACACCCGCTGGTTAAACCTACGTCTGGTCCGCAGATGCCTGATCTGTTTTCCGAGGAGGATTTTTTCTTTCATGGTAGCGCCGACTGTAGCGTCCGTAGTGCACAGGGTGAACCACGTACTGCATGGAAAATTCAACGTCTATTCCGCCCTCTACAATGACTTGTAGGAGGTTTCGATGAAAACGACGCGAGTCGCGGCGGAATACAGCGGTGCCGATTATTCGTTCTCGCAGAAGGAATTACCCATCCCCCGCGAGCGCTCCAGTCGTGGCATGCGCCGTCCGGGTAGCCGAAGGACAATGTCCTCGCCAGTGGGCCCGGGCGCTCATAGCCGCAGCCGGACCGCGTTCTCGAACGTATCCCGCTGTGGCCATGCCGGGCACAGCGCTTCGACGACGACCATCAAATCGTCGAGCAACTCGAAAGGGTCCCTTTCGCCGCTCACCGGCGCAACGATGCCGCCGCTGCCGGCGAAGAAATGCTCAGTCGGTTTGGCGTAGGAGTTCATCGGGCAAGGGCTCCCGGTTGAAGAGGTGAAAATACTCGCGCACCTCCGCCATGTCCAGCGTGGCGCGGTGGGCGCGCAACAAGGCCCGGATATCCTCCAAATCCTGCGTGCGGCCTCACGGGTTGCGTGATCGGCCTTTACCGCTTTCAACTGCGCGAGCGGCACGCCGACCCGTCGCCCACCGAACGGCACGAGCACAAACATCTCGGCCAGGCGTCCTCTTCGCGCGCCATCGCCACCACTTCCGCTTTCTCACCCTTCTTCAGGGGCGATGCCGACCGGACGGCGATGCAACGCGCACTGAACGGAAACGACAGCCTGCCTTCGAGGTAATAGTACCAGCCCATGGCGCTTTCTTCCGATGAATAGCAGTCCACGACGATATCATTGGCGATACGCTTCTCGCGGGCGCGGTCGAGGCGGGCCTTGGACATCGGCGATCGCCCCGAGCCGAGCGTGCCAGGGATGGCGCGCTTGCGGTTTCGGCGATGGGTAACTCCCTCACCCATTGAACAGCCGTCGCGTAAGCAACGTTTGCAGGTCCCGCCGGCCGTCGGCGATGAGATAAACGTAGACGCGTCGCTCCACCATCCGGTAGATCATGCGGTATGGCTTGAAGAGTGCCTGGCGGTACTCACGACTGCCGAGAGCTACGCACGAATCGAGCAGTAGCTTCATGTACCAGTGTTCAGAATGAGCGTTTCGATATGCTCGTGCGCCAATCCGCGCC
>Ga0214471_10002020_pt1 | contig 15998 bp, 11 predicted proteins | sample RVTome_5_FD_207665 | JGI IMG/M metagenome (GOLD analysis project Ga0214471, IMG submission 207665) | Soil microbial communities from uranium-contaminated site in the Upper Colorado River Basin, Wyoming, United States - RVT142D155 | ecosystem: Environmental > Terrestrial > Soil > Contaminated >... | reverse complement strand
CTTCGCTCGGTGAAGAAGGATTAATCGTGCCGGTTATCAAAGAGGCAGATAACTTGTCACTTCTCGCGACGGCGCGTGCAATCAATGATCTGGCCAATCGCGCCCGCTCAAAGAAGCTACAACCTGATGATGTCAAAGGCGGGACGTTCACGCTCACTAATCATGGCATTAGCGGATCGCTGTTTGCGTTTCCTGTTATCAACCAGCCACAATGTGGGATTCTCGGGGTGGGCGCGATGCAGAAGCGAGTCATAGTAATAGATGATGCGATTGCTATCCGCCCGATGCTATATCTCTCGTTTGTGTTCGATCATCGCATCCTCGATGGCGCGTCGGCCGATGCGTTTTTAACAAAGGTCAAAGAGACGCTGGAGAATTGGGCATGAGTGAAATGCAGCGAGATCACGCCAGTGTCAAGATCCATCCTCCGATATTATTATTGATACATATATTCGCGGCATTTCTTCTTAACTGGTTATTACCTCTGTCTTTTGCTTTTCCAAAATTCCTGATATGGGTTGGTTATCTTCTTATCCTTGTGGCAATTGGCCTGGCGTTCAGCGCGGCTGGCCGCGTCATGAAAGCACACACTACACTAGATCCGCATGGGTCGGTGACCGATATCGTCACAAGCGGACCATACCGCTTTTCGCGAAATCCAATCTACTTAAGTTTTGTCTGTCTACTGATCGGTTTTCCGTTCATATTCAGAACCTATTGGGGTTTGATCTTGAGTCCCTTGCTAATGGTGTCGCTGTCCCAGCTTGTTATTAAACACGAAGAGGCTTATTTGGAGAGGAAGTTTCAAGATATGTACTCCAACTATAAGTCCCGCGTCAGGCGATGGTTGTAAATAGAACACGTGTTCTGATATAATCTGACCAAAAGGAGCGTGTGTTATGTCCATCCGAAAATCCGAAATCAAATTAGATGTGAATGGTCAGCCCGCGAACGCGTACCTCGCCGCGCCGGAGAAATTTGGACCTGGTGTACTCGTTCTTCATGCATGGTGGGGGCTGAAACCGTTCTTCAAAAAAGTCTGCGACCAGCTTGCGGCGCAAGGTTTCACAGCCCTCGCGCCCGATCTATATCAGGGCCGTCTTGCGAAAACAGTTGAAGAAGCGAAAGTTCTATTGGATCAACGCGATTTTGAATTGATGGGTGATACCGCCAAAGCCGCAAAGGATTATTTGGTTTCACTAAACACAAGTAAGCCAATTGGAGTGTTGGGGTTTTCGATGGGCGCGTCCTGGGCATTGATCGTTTCAGCAAATGAGCCTGACATTGCCGCGGCGGTACTTTTTTATGGATCAGATGGAGTGGACTTCACTCCTGTACAGGCAAAGGTCCTTGGTCATTATGCGGAAGTGGATGAGTGGGAACCGCTCGATGGAATCCACGCTATGGAAAAAGATATGAAAGCCGCAGGTGTGGACGCTACGTTTCATTTTTACCCGAAGGTTGGTCATTGGTTCGTTGAGGAGGATCGCCCTGAATATGATCCCGAGTCCGCGAAACTGGCATGGGAGCGGACGTTTGAGTTTTTGAAGAGAAATCTTTAACACTTCGACTTCGCCTGCGGCTCCGCTCAGCGCGATGAGAAAGGGTTAAGGGTATAATCCCCCTAACCCTTTTTTGTTTATAGGAGAATATTCTCGATGGCAGAAAATTTTGATGTCGTTGTGATCGGTGCAGGTCCTGCGGGATATGTCGCCGCGATCCGCGCCGCGCAACTCAAACAGAAGGTGGCAATCGTTGATAAGCAATGGCTCGGCGGTGTGTGTTTGAATGTCGGTTGCATCCCGTCGAAGTCATTGTTGAAAAATGCTGAAATTGCGCACACTCTCCGTGAACGCGGCAAAGACTTTGGTTTTTCATTTGATAATCTTAAACTGGATTATGGAGTGGCGGTCAAGCGTTCTCGGCAGAATTCGGACCGTCTGGTCAAGGGTGTCGGATTCCTGATGCGGAAGAACAACATCGCGGTCTTTATGGGAGAGGCGCGTCTGACGAAGCCGACCAGTGTTACCGTAAAAGATAAAGACGGCAAGACGACAGAGATAACCGCCAAAAACATCATTGTGGCTACGGGCGCGAGCGCGGCCGTTCCCGGCGCGTGGAAAGTGGACGGGGAAAAAGTCGTTACCTATCTTGAGGCCATCGTACAGGAAAAACAACCAAAGTCTGTTATCGTGATTGGGTCTGGCGCAATTGGTGTTGAATTTTCCACGGTATGGAATTCGTATGGTGTGGACGTCACGATTGTTGAAATGTTGCCGCGTTTGGTTCCGTTAGAAGACGAAGAAGTTTCGAAAGATCTGAAGAAAGAATTCGAGAAGCGCGGCATCAAATGCCTGGTTAACAACAAAGTTGAATCCGTTGAAGCGACCAAAACAGGCGTAAAAGTTAAAGTATCAGCAGACGGGAAGGAAACGACCCTCGAAGCGGATCAGGCGTTGGTCGCGATCGGGTTCCGTCCCAACTCCAAAGGTTTCGGGCTCGAAGAAGTCGGTGTCAAGATAAACGAGCGCGGCTTTGTGGAGATCAATGAGAAGATGCAGACCAGTGTTCCAAGCATTTGGGCAATCGGTGATGTAACAGGCAAGCTGATGCTGGCGCACGTTGGCTCGGCGATGGGGATCGTTTGCGCGGAAAATATTGCAGGAGCTGAAACCGTCACGCTTGATTATGAAATGATGCCGCGTGCGACATATTCGCATCCGCAGGTCGCGTCGTTTGGGCTGACGGAAGCGCAGGCGAAGGAACGCGGCTACAACATCAAGGTGGGACGCTTCCCGTTCCAGGCGAACGGCAAGGCACTGGGTCTTGGCGATTACGCGGGCTGGGTCAAGATCGTTACGGATGAAAAATATGGTGAGATTTTGGGCGCGCACATGATCGGTCCGGAAGTAACCGAATTGCTCCCCGAACTTACACTCGCACACCTGATGGAATTAACCCCGCATGAGGTCGCGCGCAATGTCCATGCGCATCCTTCGCTAAGTGAAGTGCTGATGGAAGCGGCACATGCAGCGGAGGGGAGCCCGATACATATTTAGCAATATAAATGATAAATGATCTTTAACTTGTTCCCTTCGCTTTTGCGAAGGGAACTTTGTCATTTAAGCACCTTCAACGCCTATCGTTTATGCTGGTCATGACAGTTTCTTCTCATTGGTCGGTCCCTTGTCTTCAAAAACACAGATCTGGTCGCGACCCCTTCCCTTTGCCTCATATAAGGCTAGGTCTGCTTGTCGTATAAGTGTTTCCGCTTCGATATCAGTTCCATGCAATAAGCTGATTCCGATACTCAACGTAAGAGGGCGCTTGAGGTCTGATAGCCTGGCAATTGCGATACGGATTTTTTTAGCTACGTTCAATGCTCCACCAACATCGGTTTCAGGAAGGATAAGTGCAAACTCTTCACCTCCAATGCGGGATACCACATCTGCGCTGCGGCGTTCCTGTTGGAGGCACCGCGTTATAAACTGCAGCGCCTTGTCGCCAGCCGGGTGGCCAAAGGCATCGTTGTACTCTTTGAAGTAATCGATATCCAAGATCATAATACCTAGACCACGTCCAAATCGCCGGCTACGGTCTACCTCATTATTAAGAAAGAGGTCGAAATAACGTCGGTTGTACACACCAGTGAGCGGATCTATTAGTGAGAGTTCGAAAACCTGTGCATGCAGGCGCGAGGCTTTGAACGTAGCCGCGAGCTGCCTGGCGATAATCGCACAAGGATCTAGATTCTCTGCATCGAAGGCTACATACCCGAGGGACTCATTCTGAAATACTAATGGGACGAGGGCGAGATTCAACATTTCATCTGGCGGGTAAAGAGTCGGCGGTGGAAATTCGCGGGTAGGAAAGCGTCGACTTATCGACTCCAAATCAGAATTGAGCAAGACACTCCAGGCAACGGGATCATCCCCCCCTGATTCAAAGAGTGCGATCTGCGCATGCCGTATGCCTACGTCAGCCAGGTTCGTTTCTAGGATTTCAACTGCTTGTCGTTCATCCAGGGTGGCACTTAACCGAGCGCTGAGCTCACTTAAAGTTTGGTCGGTAATTTCCTGCTGGTATTGATGCCGATAATCCTGCCGCTGGGCACTTTCGCTGATCGCGGCCCGCGCCTGATGCAATATGTCTTCGGCGAGACCTCGAGTACGGGCTTGGTCCCACCTTACTGGTAACCGAGTCATTTCACGCCGCAGAGTTGAGATGATATCCTGCCAGGGATCTATGTTATCGTCTGCCAACTCAAGTTCCTGGAGTAGCTCCATAAGCGTCGCTTGAAGGTGAGTGGAACTGCCATCGTTCAAGCTCATATAGAAGGCTTGTACTAGGTTGGTGCAGAGACGCTCTATCCGCTCCCCACTTGGGAATCGTAATGCAGAAGGCAATGTGGCGAGCATTTCATCCACAATCTGCTGTTTGACGCTGCTGATCATTGAGGTGTGTGCCCTGGATCGGCTGGGAGATGCCTGTGTTCGTGGTTTACTATTACCTGCTGACAATACAACATGCGGTATGCAACCGCAGGATTGACGAGGCACCAGCCGGGTCGGTATACGGATTGACTCTAGGCGATTTTGCCCGGTAAGGTGATCGATCATAAGCACCAACGCCTGCTGGCCAATCTCGGTCAAAGGAACATGGATGCTTGTAAGCGGTGGTACCTGCGCTATGGCATCTGGCTGATCGTCAAAGCCGATTATGGCGATGTCATGAGGGATTCGCAAGCCCCTATCCCGAATAGCCTGCATAGCCCCTATAGCGCTATTGTCGTCGCTTGCTACCAGCGCGTTAAGCTTAACTCCCGAGTCGATGATTTTCCGCGCTGCATCGTAGCCTCCCTGGAAAGTATGCCAGCCCTGCGCGACCAGCCTCGGATCCTCGTCCAGCCCGTAATCGACTACGGCTGAATGATAAGCACGTAGTCGTGATTCGCTATCACCTTTGTCGTCCGGGTTACCAGCGATGAAGCCGATGTCGCGATGACCGTGATTTATCAGGTGCGCCACTGCCTGGCGAATTCCCGTCTCATTGTCGACTGAGATCATGGGTTCTCCCTCACCCGTCGCAAGGAAGAGCACAGGATAACCTTGGTTGCTCAACTCCTTCAGGTAAAGCGAGCGTGCCTCATGGCTTAAAGGCGCGAAGACGATCAGGCCGTCTGTGTTCCAAGGACCGACCGGAACGAAATCTGAGTCTGGGGAAACTTCGGGCCAGGCTGGATAGATGCCATCAGAATGAGTCACCCGCCCCAAGCCCCATGCTAGCAATAGGTGACACTGCCGGATGCGGGCCGCCGATTGGATACCCTCCCACACCGAGGCGAGGTAACGATCCGGAATTTTACCCTCAAGGGCTGACCACCCCGGCAAAATGCCAATCGTTGGCCGATCACGCTTGAAATTTGACATTCTTGCGGTTCCTGCTGATGGACTTTATTCGAGACCACTTGATAATGATGTTGTTTTGACTCTGACCATGCGCAACCCATGGGGGTCAGGAACTTTCCAGATCTGGACAAGACCAACCTTGACGATAGTCTTAAAATTATCTTGAGTAGACAAGTACTACTATCGGGTATTGTAATTGTACTCCTGCGTCATAACCATACAAGCGCCTTTCAATGTTTTCAAAGTCTGTACTGTGTGTTTTCTCACGATCCACAATTGAGCGCTGAACGAAGCCCGATACCTATTGTAAAGATTATCGACCGGCAAACCTTTCAAGGCTAGCTTTATCTATGGAGAGGATTGTGGGAAACGCGTCGGCGGAGAGATGGCTGAAGAAATGAGCCGGGCTTGGTTAGCGAAAGGGGCGGGCAAGTTTAGAATAATTGATATCAGATTTTCCCAGATACGGCCCGGGAACTTGTTGGGGGTGAAGTTGGTCTTATGGGTATAATATCGCTCCATGCTTCTATCGATGATAAAATAAGGTGCTTTTTATCACAATTGGGCAGGAGGCATTATGAATGATCCATCTAAGACGTCCCCAAGGGGGATCCCACCCTTGTCATCACGTAATGGAAATAAAGTCTCACAGCGGGGACTGTTGAGCCTTGCTATGATGCTATCGAGCGTCGGGGCATTAACCTTTGCCCTGCTTGGCGGCGCGAGGCTAATCCTGGATATTTTCAGCGCTGGTTTAGAGAACTCCCTCAATGGCTTGGGCACGAAGGCGCTGGTGATTGCCCTCGCATATATGGTCGGGTGGCTGACTGCAATGATCGCAATCCGCGTATATAGCAACTTGATATTGCCGATCATCATCAACTTTTTCACATGGGGCTGTCTGGTGGGGGTATGCGTTCTTTATTTATTAGTGCTGCAAAGATTGTACACGCAAGGTTATGACCTGCTACACTATTGGGCATATCTAACGATTGTTGCGGCTGGCCTGCTGGCGATGGTTGGGCTTCACCTGATCATCGAGGGCCATGATCTAAGGCCGTTTGCGATCCCATTGCTTATTATCAGCCTGATCCAACTCGGGTTGATTGTGTTCCGGTATGTATTTACCGGAACGGCAAACGCCAGTTATCTCTGGAGAGATCTGCTATTCTTCCTGGGGATGGCGATTTTTTCATTTTACATGCTGGCACACGTGGGTTTGCTCAAGCCTCTACGCACCCGTCTGACTAATTATTTCGACAAGAATAGTAAGATGATCCGAACAGAAGATTGAGTTCCAGACAAAAACTTCCGAAGCCTGGTGATGTGGCTTCAGAAGTTTTTGTTTGCGGCTTTCTTTAATTCCCCAGTGGGATTTGCATGATAAACGTACTGCCAGGCAGTTTTTCCTCGTCATATCCTGGACTTTCCACCCAGATCCTGCCTTTGTGCGCTTTGACAATGCCCGCTGCGATTGCCAGCCCCAGGCCCGGGCCGCCGCCTTTGAATGTGGTACGCCCTGATGAATGCAACTCCACTTTGCCAAGCTGGTACAGTTTTTCGAAAACAATCCTATGGTTGGCAGGGTCAATCCCTATGCCGGTATCGCGAATGCGGATCTCGCAATAATCGGTGCCTCCGTCCGCTTTGATGGGATGGGCATTGACGGAGATGGAACCGCCATCGGGTGTGAATTTGACGGCATTGACGATCACATTGTCCAGCGCCTTTTGCAGAAGCTGAGGGTCTGCCAATAGCTCAGGACACATGTTGATTTCGGGATCCAGATTGAGAGTGATCTGACGTGCAGCCAGGTCATCTGCATAATCCTTTTGAATCAGGCGCAGGATCGGGCCAAGCGTTACCTTCTCGAGATGGGGGGCCAGTATCTGGTTTTCAAGGCGGGCAACGTCCAGCATGCTGTTGACGATTTGATGCAAACGGTTGGTGCCCTGCAAGACGCCATCAACCGCCTGCATGAGCGAAGGCTGCCCGAGCGTAGCCATATCCGATTTGATCATGCCCATATAGCCTTTGATGACAGTGAGTGGTGTCCGGAGCTCATGTGCCGCAACCTGGATGAAGTCGCTCTTGTTCTTGTCGAGCTTCTCGAGAGTGGTGTATGCATTATTGAGTTCATCCACGCGCTGCTCCACCATGCGCTCCATCATTTGATTGAAGCGGGTAAGTTCATCGTAAAGTCTTGCATTGTCAAGCGCGATTCCTGCCTGGACAGCGAATGTGGTAGCAAGCAGTATGTCATCCTGGCTGAACGACTCAGGCGCGCTTCGGCTGAGTGTGATCATGCCTGTTACCTTGTGCTTGGAATGGAGAGGAATCCCCAGCCACGAACGATCCTCCGGAAGCCATTCGGGCTGGTTCCAGCCATGCATGTTTTTCACGTCAGGGATCACCATTGGCTCTGATTGCCGCGCAATAATGTGATAGATGTTTGTGCCGTCGACACTATATTTCAATTCTGGCAGTGGAATATCTTGCGGCAAGCCGTGATGTGCAAGCAGGCGTGGGACGCCATTGACGTCTTCCAGGAACAAGGTACTGCGGTCATTTGGGACCAGCTGGGCCAATTGCGAAACGATCTGTTGCGGGACCTCCACCACAGTCCCCAGCGAGGAAAGCTGACGTGACGACTTTGCCAGCGCTTCTGCTGCCTGACGACGCGCCTGCTCGCTGGAATATAGTTTCGCATTCTCTGCTGCAGTCCTTTCCGCGAACTCCTTGGCGATTGCCAGTTCTATAGTACGTTCACGAGCCTCAGAAAGCAGGCGCTCCACCTCCTGTTGTGCCAATTCACGCTGCTGGACGAGCATGGTGCGCAGGAGGGCACTACTGACCAGATTGCGTATGCGCACGTATATCTCCCAGTCATGCGGACCCATCTCCACCCACATGAAACCGAAGCGGTTGCGAGCCAGGGAGAGCGGCATCACCACCGCAGTATAGCGATGGTCTTCAGGTGTTTTACCGCGTGGGACAAGTTGCCCTGTCCCGATGAATGATTCCTTGCGCGGAATCTCGAATCTTGAACCCTCATATTGCAATAGCAAGCGATAGCTTTCAGGCGGCGGTGTGCTGATGGATTGCGGTGCAGTCACATCGCTGTAGAACATCACATACCAGCGCTCTATGCCCATGGCAGGGAAGTGTGTCGAGATGACGCTGCCGATCTCATCCAGGCTCATGGCAGGTGCCATCGAGAAACTGAATCCCTGCAACAGGTTTTCCTGTTGTTCAAGTACAAGCCGTCGATAGGCCTGTGAGCGTTGTGAAAGTTCGCCTGCCAGCAGACGCGCCTGCTGGAATAAGTTCTCCGCTCTCAGCATGGTTGTGTGGCTGGGAATGCCGCCCAGCGCATAGCGGCGCATCGTCGAGATCATGTTATGCCACACGGATGTTGTCAGACCGTGCTTTTGCATCAGTTCGATCACGGCATTGATCGTTTTCAGGAAATCATCACTGGATGATTTCTCGTGCAATGTCAAAAGGAAGGTGTCCCAGGCGCGGCCAAAAGCATCCCTGAATTGCAGAAGCGCTGGATCCTGCTCTGTGACGCCCGCCGAGTTCAACAAAGCGCGCAACGCGGCTTCGCGTTTGTTTTCCAACCTGCCTGTTTTTGCAACATCACGCGGCGCTACAGCTGCCTGACGGACATTCTCTGGCAGGCATCCGCATGACCAGCGGACCAGTAATTGCGTGGGTGTGAGTGTCACCGGCGCAAGCTTTCCCCCATTGATGCGCCTGAGCAAAGCCTCCAGCGCATGTTTTCCGGCGGTGTAAAAAGACTGGCGCACGGTCGTCAATGGTACGCCAGTTGCCTGAGCTTCGCGCAAATCGTCGAAACCTGTGACAGCCAGATCATCCGGGACGCGAATGCCGCGCTGTTGAAGCACCTCCAGCGCGCCGAATGCCATGCGGTCATTCGCGGCGACAAGGGCCTGGAAGCGACTCCCGCGTTCATCCAGCAATGTGCGCACTGCGGCCCTTCCGCTTTCAAGGGTGTAATCACCATCCACTACAAGTCTTTCATCGTAGCGAATACCATGCGCCTGGAGTTCATCCTGATATGCCTGAAACCGCTGCTCAGCATCTATCTGGCCCTCGATCCCACGAATGAAGGCAATCCGTTTGTACCCGTGTGTTTCGATCAGATGACGCATCGCAGCGCGCATTCCCTCCATATTATCCGGAATGAACATCGACGCGCCTTCGATTACCACCGACTGGGTTACGATGGGCAGATCGCTGTAGAGCGCAGAGAATTCCCTGAGATCCTGAGTGCTCGTGCCATAGGCGACATCGGCGGTCAACAACAATCCATCGAATTGATCGGGTTTGACAAGGTCGTATAACCCATAGGACGGCTTGGCCTGATTGGGTTCCCTGAGAGGTGTTAGTTTTCCCCCGATAAAATGGACAAGGTTCACATTATTTTCTTCAGCAGCCTTGGTAATACCCGCGATGAACTCTGCTCCCCATTCACGGCCCACTTGTGATGCGAATACACCAATCGTTTTACGTTGATAATATGGCTTGGTCGGAGACAGCATTACCTGCGTCCTATTGAATAGGATGGGATTATATCCTTGATTTCAGAACGGCGTAAAACGAAAGGATGACAAGCTATACCCTCACCTGCACTTCCCGGCACTACTCGCCCGGTGCAAGTGTTGACACGGCTCAGGACATCGCTTCACGCTTCGCGCAAGCCGCCAGGAACATACTAAAGTGCGAGTCTCATCTGCCATTGTGACAATTCTTTGCGCTCAAAGCCTGCGCGCTCGAAGACCTGCCCAAACTCTTCGGGGTAGATCGCGGGGACATGCCATGTCTTGCCCACATGATGGGCAATGATATTTTTCAACATATCTACACCCAGGCTGTTCCCACGCGCATGTGGCTCAACAAGTAGAGACCAGATTACCACATGCTCTGTATCCGGATTCGAGATCACGGCATATGCTGGCCCTTTACGATAAGCACGTGTTGGCCGCGTCATCTGCGCGATGGTTTCAGCGGATAACTGCCATGGCAGGTCTGGTAGTCCATGTTGCGATATCAAACGTCCCATCTCGCGTAAATCCATTTCCGGACAATCACTTGTCTCCTGCTGTGCTGCATTCTTGTGGATCAGCCTGATCAATCTCCTTACGGTTTGAAAACCGCATTTTTGATATAACCGGACAGTAGGCCCATTGCCTTCGATCACTTCAAGCACCATTTCGCGATCTTGGCGTTCACATGCCTCGCGAATAAGTTTTTCAATGAACCATGTCTCTGCGCCCCCTGCCGCGCATTCCGACTGAAACGCCCATCCCTGCAAGCCGGCTGGCCCAGCCGCGGCGTGCGATCAATGCGATCCCTGAAGGTTCTTCATCTGCAAGTAGCACGCGGCTGGCGGATAAATCCAGGCTATCTTTGCGGAGCATCGCCAGAAATGCGGGAATGTTGAACTGAATGGGAACCAAGTAGTTCTCAAAGCCGTGATTCAACAATTTTACGCGATCAGTCAACGGGTAGTCTGAAGCGGGTTTAATGTCGAATTCCATGATGTCTCTCTTGAAAATGATAAGTCAAGCCTTGCGAAGGCCGGATTGCCTCGTCAGTCCGGTGCCTAATGGAACCTTCACAAGGCTGTTTCTTTGATGGATGCTGTCGTCACATTCTACCCCTGTCCATTGTATAATCTGCAAATCCAAAAGGATGCTATCATGACGGATTTTCCCAAACTTGCGCGCAAACTTACGTGGGTGCTCTTTGCGAACCAAAGCCTGGCATCCGCAGGCTTTATCGCATCCGCAACCCTCAATTCCATCATCGGGGCAAAACTGGGCGGCAATCCTTCTCTTGCTGGGGTGCCTTCGGCTGTTTATCTTCTTGGCGCGGCCTTTGCTGCCTCAGCCTGGGGTTATCTGATGGATCGCATTGGCCGAAGAAATGGTATCGTCTCTGGTCTCCTCATAGGCGTGATTGGCAACGCGCTGGTCTTGTATGCCATTGGTATTTCCTCCTTCCAGCTGTTTCTCACCGGCATGGTGCTCATGGGGATCACCAATGCGGCGGTTATACTCGGACGCTTTGCCGCTGCAGAAGTGAACCCACCTGAAAGACGCGGCGCGGCGATCTCGAATGTGGTCGTTGGAGGCACTTTTGGCGCGATCGTGGGGCCACTGCTGGTCGGGCCGATGGGAAACTTCGCCAGCTCCTTGGGAATGGATGAGCTTGCAGGGGCATATCTCGCTACCCTGGTCCTGTTTGCGATTTCAGCCGTTGTTGTCTTCGCCGGTCTTCGACCTGACCCGCGCGATCTCGGAAAACAGGTCGCTGCGCAATATCCTGATCCTAGCCTGACCGGTAAAGCGCGGCCCATTCTTGAAATCTTTCGTCAGCCTGCGGCGCTGGTTGCGGTCAGCGCCATGGTTCTTGGCCAGGTTGTGATGGTTGCCATCATGGTAATTACATCCCTGCATATGAGGAACCACCAACATAATCTGAGCGACATATCGGCTGTGATTTCCTCACATACGCTCGGCATGTTTGCATTTTCCGTTCTCTCAGGACGTCTCTCGGATAAGTGGGGTCGCGGACGTGTGATCCTGGTTGGTGCATCCACACTGTTATTAGCCTGTATCACTGCGCCCTTATCACCGAATGTCTTTCCACTTGCGGTTTCACTCTTCCTGCTTGGGCTGGGCTGGAACTTTTGCTTCGTCGGAGGCTCGGCTTTGCTTGCTGACCAGCTTTCGCCGCTCGAACGCTCGCGCACCCAGGGCACGAATGATCTGCTGGTTGGGCTGGCTTCCGCGACAGGAAGCTTGGGGAGCGGTTTCATTTTTGCTGCATCGAATTACACGGTGATTGCCCTGGTGTCTGGTATATTGGCGCTTGCTCCACTTATCATGTCACTGCTCTGGATGAGAAAAAAGTCTTTGCCTGCAACCGCTTATACTGATTAATTCCGAAAGAACATTGCAAATCTCTGAAATCAAACTCGCCCCGAATATTATTCGGGGCGAGTCATGCTATTCATCACTTGCGTATCATTGTTAGTAACATCTTGAACCGGGACAATGCTCTCAGTGCGTGGGGTTCATCGGCTGGCATGATAATTGCATCGCCTGTTTTCAAGTTGAAGGCTTTGCCCGTAATCCTGATCTCGGCATCGCCATCCAGTATATGCACAAGAGCATCAAACGGTGCAGTGTGTTCACTCAACTCCTGCTCTTTGTCAAAGGCAAAGAGTGTCACGTTCCCGGCATCTGCTTTGGTGATCTGACGGCTGACAACCGATCCATCTTGATAATTAACCAACTCAGCCATGTGCAACACTTCCGATTTTGGTGCTGTTGCCATCTGCCCTCCAATGATATTACTTGATTTCGATTTGATACGCGGCAGGCAGCCTTGTGAAGCGTGTGGTTCCTGTTACGACCAACGTCGCCTCCTCGCCCGAGTTCAACAATAGCGGAATTTCAGCTGTCTGGTCTGCTCTTAACGGGATATGGGTCACAGTAGTGGTATCGCCTTTGGTAATGAGAGCCAGGCGATAAGTCTGCGGAAGAACGTTTTCGAGTCGTGCGAATCCTGCGGCTTCCCAGCCCCCATCATCGGCTTCAAAATCGGACTGGTAACTGACCGCATGTATTGAAATGTCATCAAGCAAAAGGCCTTCGCCGTTAACCGCCGCGTCGGTAATGTATTCGAAGCGGATCTGTACTTTCTGTCCCGCGAATTGGGACAGGTCAACTTCCTCTAGCTTCCAATCCCCTGTTTGACCCGTGTAACCCCAGCCATAGGAATTGCCGGAGGGGTTGTAATCTGTTCCTGAAGGTGTAGTAATGATCTCCCAGGTCTGACCGTCAGTGGATGCTTCAAGGTATAGATAATCCCAATCTTCCTCGATGTCATACCACATCCAATAACTTAAATTGATCGGGCCGCTTACACCCGTGAAATCGAATTCGCGCGTAAGGGTCATATCTGATTCGTTGCCTAGATTAGACCAGAACGAATAATCGCCGGAATGAGCATCAACAGGCAATAGTCCAGCAACAGTGGAACCAGTGAAATTCAGAGTATAGTCCCCTGCACAGTTAATAGTGTAGTAATCCATGCCATACTGGTTGACAGACCCATGTGTGGATTGCGGGCAACTCGAAATGAATTCAGTCGGAAAATACTGGGGAGCATTGGGGTAATTCCTGTAATCATAACGACCGTCACCAACAGAGCCATCCATGAGATACATTGCAACTGCCCAGTCCATGAATACATCATCGGCCGTAATAGGTTGGCCTGTCTGTGAGTCTGTGATGTTCAATTGGGCAAGTGTATCGTCCACGCTGGTCAGATCGTTTTCAGGGTTGTTTGTGAGAGCTTTCGTGGCTTCGTCTCCGAAGCGGTCGAGAAAGTATGTCAGATAGAGAAAACTCTGGCCATAGTGTGCCGAAAAATCGGGGGATGAGTTATCCGCCCAGGCATTCAGCTGGAGGTCAGGGTTTTGAATATATACGAACTGCCCGTCACCGACATCATAACCGTTCAAAAATGCACCGACTTCCGCAAAGCCTTCATTTATCCAGGAGACGTCATTGCGATCGGATGCATCCTGGATCATATGCACAAACTCATGAGCCAGTGTAGCGTAAGCGTATTGCTCTCCTAGCTCCTGAACAGTACCCAGCACATACGTTTCATGTGCGTTGGAAAACTTTTTTACCAGTGGATTGTATGAGTCTGAAGAATTGAAATAACCTCCAACGCTACTACCGAGATTATTCGCATAAAGCACGAAGATATGCGGGTCGCCATCCACGCCTGGGTTCGCCTCACTGCCAAAAAATTCACGGTCTGTAGGATAGATCTTTTCCTCGAACGTATCCATCAGAGCTTTCATGTCTCCTTGATTCACCTCTACACCGTCTTCAGCCCAAAAATAGGAATGCGGTGTGATATAAAGCAGAGTAAAGTCACCTTGACGATGTTCAGCTGTGTCAGAGTTTGAGATCCAGAATTTTTCCGTATCACCTACTTGATAGGATTTTCCTTGTACCGTCCTGGAAACATCACATACCGCCTGTAAACGACAGGCCAGTTCATAGGGATCATTTTCAGGAACTAAAGTTTGTCCGAGTGTTTCGAGTGTTTTTGTCGAGATGGAGTCTGATGTTGGACGTTCAAGGGTCGGGATGGGAACTGGAGTCGTAAATTCTTGCGTTGGGGAAATAGCCGTGCTAATCTCAGGGGGTAATAAGTTAAACGCCTGGTAGCCGATCACACCTGCTGCTGCGATTGCAATACATGAACAACAGACAAGAATTGCCGCGATCACACCGATGATCTTGGGAAGATTTGAAGATTGATTACTGCTTGTTTCCATAAAAGGGAACCTCCTGAAATATTTCGTTCATCTTACACTGAATTGATAAACCTGCGATTAGAGTGCCTGCAAATAAAATGATGTTACTAAAAAGTTAGGGAAGCAGTTCAACTGCTTCCCTATCATGTTTTTAGGACTGCACCCACCTCACTTTACGCTTCTGCATGCTGCTTGCTCTTTTTCTTTACCGGCTCGGATGTTTCAAAGACAATTTTGTTGTTATTCTCATCCACATCCACCCGCACGGTCGCACCGTCCTTGAATTTGCCACTGAGTAATTCCACGGAGAGTGGACTCTCGACATATTTCTGGATGGCGCGTCGTAATGGGCGTGCGCCAAATGCAGGATCATAACCTTCTTTGGCGAGCCACTTGCGCGCTGCATCGGTCAATTCAACCGTGATGTTGTATTCATTCAGGCGGTCCTGTACTTCCTTCATTTGCAGGACGACGATCTCTTCCATCTGCTCAATGGTGAGCGACGAGAACATGATGATCTCGTCAATCCGGTTGAGGAACTCCGGTCGGAACGCGCCCTTAAGGGCCTTCTCGATCTTATCGTGCGACTCGCGCTCTTCATCAGATGCCTTGGGCTGGAGGAAGCCCAGACTGCCACTCTTTCTCACATATTCGGTGCCCAGGTTGGAGGTCATGATCAGAACCGTGTTGCGGAAGTCCACGATGTTGCCCTGACCATCCGTCATGCGGCCATCGTCTAGGATTTGCAGTAACGCGTTCCAGACTTCCGGATGGGCTTTTTCGACCTCATCGAATAGCAGGACGCGATACGGGCGGCGGCGAACTGCCTCGGTTAACTGACCGCCTTCCTCATACCCGACGTATCCAGGAGGTGCACCGAAGAGACGCGAGACGGTATGTTGTTCGCGATACTCGGACATGTCAATGCGCACGAGCGCTTCTTCATCGTCGAACATGAACCAGGCGAGGGCTTTGGCTAATTCCGTTTTGCCGACGCCCGATGGCCCGATGAAGATGAACGAACCAATGGGACGTGACGGGTCCTTCAAGCCTGATCTCGCGCGGCGGATTGCATCCGAAATGGCGTGAATGGCTTCTTCCTGCCCAATAATGCGCTCATGCAAGCGTGTTTCCATGTGCAGCAGTTTCTCAGCTTCGCTCTCCATCATCTGAGTCAGCGGGATACCTGTCCACTGATTTACGACCCCAGCGAT
>Ga0214471_10002019_pt1 | contig 15999 bp, 8 predicted proteins | sample RVTome_5_FD_207665 | JGI IMG/M metagenome (GOLD analysis project Ga0214471, IMG submission 207665) | Soil microbial communities from uranium-contaminated site in the Upper Colorado River Basin, Wyoming, United States - RVT142D155 | ecosystem: Environmental > Terrestrial > Soil > Contaminated >... | reverse complement strand
CAGACCGACTCGTAGTCGGACTTCGCCAGGAAGCCTCGGAGCGGAGAGAAGCCGCCGTTCATCAGCAGCTCAAGGTCGCACATCTGGCGTTCTGTCAGGTCCCACGACGGCCAATCGCGTGACTCGGCTTTCATCTCGGCGGCGCGGGCTTCGTCGACGAGGAGGTCGACCAACTCGCCGCCGTGGGGCGCGATCAGACTGTCGGGCACGGGTACGGCTCCTTGTTTCGGTATTGCTGGGTGTCTGGACGAAAAAACACGGCCCGCCACGAGTCCGTGGGGGCCGAACCAACTCAGTGTAGATCACCCACCCCCGCTTGGGAAGCCGAGGCCCCTATCCGTTCTTGCGTACATCGCGGCCACACTTGGCCGCCAGATACGCAAGAACGGATGGAGACGCCCCCCTAGGTGCCGCAGCCGGTGATCGACCAGGCGACCGCGGTGTCAAACAGCAGCCAGCCGTTGGCCGTGTATGACGCCGGAGTCTCGTGGTACGCCGGGAACCCGATGCGGCAGCCGGGCGCCGGCGACCCGTTGGCCAACGTGTCTCCCGACTCGAACACGAACAGCGTGGCCGTGCCCGATGCCGTGGCGACCACCGTGCCACCCGCCGACGGCGATCCGGTCGCCACCCGATTGGACGCCGACACGATCTGCGCGTTGCCGTTGAGGCCGGCCGCCAGCGGATGTGTTGCATTGGTGACGTTGATCGACGTGACAGTGGCGTTGCCGCCGTCGTTGGCGGTCATCTCCATGGCGTCGTACGAGAACGGCTTGTAGATGATGATCGGCTGGGGGACGTCGCGGAACTTGGTGCCGATCCCTGAGGTGCTGGCATTCGACGAGATCAGGATCAGCGCCTTGCCCGCGGCGTCGGCGGTCGTGGCCGTCGAGGCACCCCGGACGACCACCGTGTGGCCCGCGTCCTCGAGCCGGTCGACGACGGCCTGGTCGCCGCCGCTCAGCGACCCGTTGTTGGCGACGACGAACAGCACCTCGCCTCCGGGCGGCGGTGGAGGCGGCGGTGGAGGCGGAGGGGCTCCGGCACAGCCACCGACCGCCCAGGCGAGGGCGTTCTCGAAGAGCGCCCACCCGTTCGCATTGAGCGCCGTGGCGGTGTTCGTGTGCAGCGGGTAGGCGATGCGGCATCCTGCAGCGGCCGACCCGTCGGCCAGGTCGTCGCCTGCCTCGTACACGAACAGGGCCGCCACACCCGACACCGTGGCCACGACGTGACCGTCGCCCCCCGGCGTTCCACGCGCCATGAGGCTCGCAGGCGACACGACGGTGACCGATCCGCTGAACCCGGCGGCCAGCGGGTGGGCGGCGTCGGTGATCGTGACGTTCGATGCCGTCGTGTTGTTGCCGTTGGTGAGCGACATGTCCATGGAGTCGTAGAGCCACGGCTTCCAAATGATCACCGGCTGGGCGACGTTGCGGAACTTGTCCGATCCTGCGCTCTCCGACACCGATGCCGAGACGAGGACCGCGGCATGCCCGGTGGCGTTACCCGCCGTGGCCGTCGCCGCCGTCACCGTGTCGACGTCGTAACCGAGGGAGGTCATCCGGTTGCGGAGGGCGATCTCACCGCTGGTGAGCGAGGCGGCGTTGTTCACGACGAAGAGCACTTGGCCGGCAACGTCTCCGACGATCGCGACCGACTCGGATCCCGTGTCGCTGACGGCCTGGCCGTCGGACGTTCCCGCCGCGGTGACGGTCACCGAGTAGTTGCTCCCGGCCGGTCCGGTCACGTCGACCTGGTGCGAGCAGCTGTAGGCGCCGCCTCCTGCGATCACCGTCGGCACGTTGCAGGTCCCGGCACCGTCGAGGTTGCCGGTCCGGTTGTCGGACAGCGCAGTGAGGTTCACCGAATGCTCGGGAGACTGGTTCGTCACCGAGATCGCGAAGGCGACCGGCCCTCCGGGCTCGGTCACGGAGCCAGGGCTGGCTGAGACGTCGACGGTGATGCCCACAGGGCTTGGAGAGCCTGGCATCCCCTGCGCCGAGTAGTAGACGTCGGCTCCCCAGGCCCGGAACGCGTTGAGCGCTTGCGTGCTGGAGTCGATGGCCCACTCGCATCCGGTGCCGTTGAACTCGAGCACCGCGGTGAACTGCTCGTAGCCGGGCTGCTTGAACAGCGCCCGGGCGTCGGCATACCACTGCGCCTTGCGGTTGGGGGAGTCGGAGTCCTCGACCGTGCCGTACTCGGGCAGCGCCAGCGGCTTGTCGGGGTGCTGCTGGGTGGCCCACTGGCGAAAACCGTTGATGATCTGGGCCAGTGAGCGCCAGTTGGTGTTGTTCGGTATGCGGCAGTCGTGCCAGTTGTAGCCGTCGGCGCCGAGCACGTCGACCCACCCGTCGCCGGGATACCATCTCGGGGCGTAGCGGCGGGTGTTCTGTCCGACGCCGTACGCCCAGGCGGTGGTGATCCACAGGTAGGTGGCGTTGTCGACGCCTTCGGCGCGGAAGATGTTGACGACGTTGCGCCAGGCGTTGATGTAGTCCTGCTGGGACCCCATGTTGTTGTTGGAGGCGGCCTCCGGCTCGTGGTCGAACGTGAAGTAGAAGGGGACCCCGTATTCGCGGAACCGACCTGCCCAGGCGACGATCTGGTTGTAGAGCTGGCTGCCGGGAGCGGCCGCGGCGACGTCGGCCCAGTCGTAGTTGGTGCCGCCGGTGTTGAGCGAGATCATCGGAACCCGGCCGGTTTCGGCCAGCCAGTTGTGGTACGAGTTGGGGAAGTCCTCGTTCCACGTGAGGTACTCGCGAACCACGGCCGCCTGACGCTGGGCGGCGTCCTCCCAGTCCTCCAGCGCTGCCTGTTGGCTCTGGCCGCCGGTGGGCTTGGCGTAGGCGCCGAACAACACCGTTGGGTCGTTGGGCCCCGCCCCAGCGACTCCCGGCACCACGAGCGCGCCACACACGATCGTTACCAACAGAAGAACACGTCCGACGCGATCCATCCCCCACTACCCCCCAAATATGCCGAAGCCCTGCGCTCGGTCGAGGCGTTGCCCGTCCCGGCGCGCCCAGTCACGTTACGACCGGCACGGCCCGACGGCTAGGGACTTGTGACTCCGGCTGTTCCCATGACCCATATTGGCCCATGGCCCGGGCCGGCATCCCTCCGAATTGCGTACATTCCGGCCACATGTGGCCGGAATGTACGCAAGAACGGGATTGCGCCCGGCGGCTCGGGCCGGGACAATCGGGCAATGGATCGCCCCGACCCGCTCGACGACCTCGACGACCTGGCTCGCGAGCTACGGACCAGCGTCGGCGGTGAGTTCCGGCGCTGGGCCGAGGAGGACGAGTACGCCGCCCGCAAGACACAGCTGCGGTCGCGCACGCTGGAACACATCGCCCACGAGTTGCTGAGCCGAGGCGACGCCGTCGCCGTCACCCTCGGCTCCACGGTGCTCCACGGCACCGTCGTCCACGCCAAAGGCGACCTCATGGCACTCGAGACCCGTCGCGGAGACCGCATCGACCTGCGCCTCGGCGGCCCGCTGACCATCCGGGTCGTCGCCCGATCGTCCGATGGTGGCCGGGGCCGCGACGTGGCCGAGCCCGGCTCGTTCGTTGCCCGCCTGCTCGAGCTCGAGCTCGACGAGGTGCCGGTCATGCTCACGCCGGCTCCGGGGAGCGACACCGTCACCGGCGTGATCGAGGCGGTCGCCGAGGACCACCTGATGGTGACGGGCGACGACGGGGAGACCACATACATCGCAATGTCGAACGTGGTGGCGGTGACACGGCGCTGACCCGGCGACCCGACGCGTGACGGACCGGTAACGTCGCCCCCATGTGGTACGACGTCCTCGTCGTCGGCGGAGGCTTCGGAGGAGCGTTCGCCGCCAGGGAGCTGGAACGGCTCCTCGCCGGTCGCAGTGAGCGCACGCTGCTCGTGGCGCCTGAGAGCTTCATGCTGTTCTCCCCGCTGCTGGCCGAGGCCGCTTCGGGGACCCTCGAGCCGCGGCACGCGGTCATCCCGTTGCGCGAGCTGCTCGGACACACCGACCTGCTCATCGGACGGGTCACACGCTTCGACGCCACGGGCCACAAGGCTGTGATCACCGACCTCAACGGGGACGAGCACGAGATCGAGTTCCGGTTTGCGCTGCTGTCGCCGGGCTCGGTGCCGGCCACCTTCCCGATCCCGGGCCTACGCGAGAACGCCGTGGGCTTCAAGACCCTGGCCGACGCAATCTGGTTGCGCAACCGGGTGCTGCACCAACTCGACGCCGCCGAGGCGGCCCGCGGCCTCGACGAGCGGCGGCAGCTGCTCACCTTCACGTTCGTCGGCGGCGGTTACGCCGGCGTCGAGGCCCTTGCCGAATTGGAGTCGCTGGCCAGAGACGCCGTCAAGCGGTACCCGACGCTGGCGGTTGGCGACTTCCGCTGGGTCCTCGTGGAGGCGCAGCACGCCCTGCTGCCCGGCCTCCACCCACGCCTGGCGAGCTTCACCGAGAAGGTGCTGCGCAAGCGCGGCATCGAGGTGCACCTCGACACCCGGCTGGTCAGCTGCATCGACGGAAACGTGATCCTGTCCGAGGACCGGGTGGCCCCCTACGTGTCGGACACAATCGTATGGACCGCCGGGCAGCGGCCCTCACCGCTCGCTGCGCACTGGGGCCTACCCACGGACGACCGGGGGTTCGTCGCCGTCGACCGTCATCTGCGAGTCGAAGGCGTGAGAGGCATCTACGCAGTCGGCGACGTGGCGGCCGTGCCCGATCCCGCAGGCGGCACGAGCCCCAACACCGCCCAGCACGCGTTGCGCGAGGCGCGGGTTGCTGCCGCCAATGTCGCGGCCGAACTGGGAGTGGGCACGCCGGCGCCTTTCACCTACCGCAACCGGGGTCTGGCGGTGACGCTGGGCAAGTGGCAGGGAACAGCCCAGGTGCGACGCTTCACCTTCACCGGGCCTTTGGCGTGGTGGATGGGCCGCAGCTACCACCTGCTCATGATGCCCGGCCTTGCCCGCAAGTCCCGTGTCGTGAGCGACTGGACCATGGCACTGCTGTTCCCGAGGGACGTCTCCCAACTCGGGCAACTCGGCACCCCGAGCCCCTTGGAGTAGGCGGCACACGGCACCCAGATCTCAGCCTGCATCCACCGCTCGGATTGGCCGCTTCGGCCGATTCGCCATAGACGCCAGCAGATTCGAGTCGTGGTCGCCAGGACCCATCAGTGCCCACCGCTGCAGGGCAGCATTCCCTGCGGGACAAGGGCCATCGGCCGAAGCGCCTCCCTGGACCGGTGGATACAGGCTCATGTGTCAGGTCGGCTGTGCTCTTGGACCAGGGCGAGGATGTCGTCGCCGTAGCGCTCCAGCTTGGCGGGACCGATGCCGGGGACCCCGATGAGCTGGCGTTCGGTCGAGGGGCGCACGGCGGCGATGGCCTCCAACGTCGTGTCGTGGAACACCACGTAGGCAGGGACGCCCTCCCTGGCGCTCACCTCTCGTCGCCAGCGACGAAGCGCCTCGGCCAGCGCCGGATCCGCCTCTGCCGCGGTCGCCGGAGCAGCCGTCACCACGGAGCGGATCTCGCCCACCGCCACGTTGAGGTCGGCCCCGGTCTCGAGCCGCACCGACACCCGGTCGCCGTTCACCGCCACAACGGCGCCGGAGTACCCGCCCATCACCTCGACCTGGTCGCCAACGAAGACGTCCAGCCGTCGCCGCGGCACCCGGGCCGACCGGCGTCCTCCCACCTCGCTGGCGCCTGGTACAGCGGCAGGCTCCACGACGCCGGCCATCTCGCCGAGGAACCGGCTTGGCCGCGACTCGTCGGCCATCACGACGACCTGGTCGACGGCTCGAGTGATCGCAACGTGGAACACCCTGCGTTCCTCCTCGACGTCGTCGGACAGGTCGTGCGGCATGGTTCCCCGATCGGCTCCGAACACGACGACCCTGGACCACTCCATGCCCTTCACCCTGTGCACGCTCGACAGTGTCACCCCCTCCGGATCGGGCGGTCGCGCCAGTGCGTCGCCGAGCCACCGGGCGAAGTCCTCGAGGAGCGGGTGCAACGCCGCAGCCCTCCGCACCGCAACCAGATCGTCACGGTGGCTCGACCGCGAGGCGTTGGTGCGACCCGAGTCGAGGTTGCCGGCCGACCATGCCAGCCCGATGTCGTCGACGATCATGTCCACGGTGGCGGCGGCCTCGTTGCCGGCGGCCGCCGCGGCCACGGCGATGAGATCGTCGGCGAACTCGCCCCAGCGTTGCGCCTGCTTGCCGTCGAGGCGGGATCCCAGGCCGGCGAGGGCGTCCATGTCGAGGTGACGCGTGATGAGGTCACGGGCCACGGTGGTCAGCCCGCGGGCCGGGCGGCGCACCGCCTCGAGGGCGTCCTGGCGGGTGATCCGCTCCGGCTGCGTCCCGATCCGCAACCAGGCGAAGAGCGCCCTCAGCGTCGTGCGTTCCAGCGACCGGGCATCGAGGAGGTCTGAGGACGGGATGCCAAGGTCTACCAGCGCCGCCTTCACCGGGATCAACGAGGCGTTGACCCTGCTGAGTACGGCGATGTCGCCCGGCGCCACGCCGCCTGTCAACCACGCCTCGATCCTGCATGCAGCCTCCCCCGCCAAGTCGGCATCGCCGGCCCTGGTCACGACGAGGGCCTCCTCCCCGTTGGCGCCGCCATGTCGGGCAGCCCGGATCGTTTTGGCGATCCTCCGCTCGTTGCAGCTCAGCAGTCGGACTGAGGCCTCGACAACGGCGACCGGGCACCGGTAGTTGACCTCCAGGGCGTGTTCGCCCGCGCCGGGGAAGTAGCGGTCGAAGTCGATGAGGAACCCGGGATCGGCACCGGCATAACCGTAGATCACCTGGTCGTCGTCGCCGACCCCGAAAACCTGGAGCTGGGGCGATGCCAGCAGCCGCACCAGCAGGAGGTACGACGGGGTGAGGTCCTGGAACTCGTCGACGAGCAGATGCCGGTGGCGATGCTGCCACCGGGCACGCAGCACGGGATCGCCCACCAGCGCCTCGATGGCGCCGTACACCTGTTCACCGTGGTCCACCCGTCCTCTGTGGTACAGGCGGGCGCGGTAGTCCTCGAACACGGAGGCGAACCCCGGCACGTCGTCGCGTTCCGCCTCGACGCCCTCGGGGTCCCGCAGGCCGGCCCGCACCTCGTCGAGCGCCTCAACGTAGGGCCCGAGAGGGTCGGCCTCGACTCGTCGCGGCACCGGCACCAGGCCGCCGAGCACGTCACGCACCTCACCCTCGCCTACGAGCTCGAGCCCTGGACGGGCGTCGTTGAGGACGGCCCAGCCCAGCGAGTGGATGGTACGAACCATCGCGCGGCCCACGCCCAGGCGCCCCCGCAGCTCCTCGGCGGCCCTGACGTTGTATGCGACGGCGGTGACGAGCTCAGGCTCGACCATGCGCTCCTCGACCAGGTGCCGCAAACGGGCAGCCAGGGTGCGGGTCTTGCCGGAACCAGCGGGGGCCACGACCCGCGAGGGGCCAACGCCGTGAGCAACCGCATCGAGCTGGTCGGGCGCAAGGCCACGGTCACCTGGCAGTGACGGCGCCGGCACCGGGGTCGCCAGGCCCATGTCGACGCTCTCGCCGCTGATCACCATCGCTGCCAGCGGCGGCAGCGATTGGCGAGGGCCGCCGTCGATCCATGCAGGCATGCCGTCGGCGAGCGTGACGTCGGCGGGCCCTCCGGGGACGGCACCGAGCGCCTGCGCCGCCTTGAGCGACCACCACCAGCGGGGAGCGCCGCCGCGGGCGTCGTAGTTGTTGGAGAACACCAGGAAGCGCAGCCGCTCGAAGGGGAACAGGAACCCGGCGCCGAGCTGCCAGGGCGGGCCGGCGAACGTCTCCTCGACGGCGAGGGCGGCGTCGTCCACCGCCCAGGCCAGCACCAGCCGTTCCCGGTGCACCCAGGCGCGCTGCAGCCGATCGCACAACGCCGCCAGCGCCAGCGGGCCGTCGAGCGCGTGCTCATCGAGGTCGACACGGGGGCAGGTGGCCCACGACGCGGGCACCTCGGCGCCGGCGCGCACCACCACGCCCCGCCCCAGCTCCTCTGGTCCCGGAACCGTCATCGGCTCGGAGCGTAGGGGCCGGCACCGACGGGAACGGCCGGCGTCACTGCGCCGGCAGCTGGCGGACCTCGACGTAGCGGCCGTCGGGAAAGGCGATCGCCGCCAGGTCCTGTAGGTCGGCGGTCGTGGTCTCCTCCACCGTCGCGATGCGGCGCCCCACGTCGTCCAACGACTCGTCGGGGTGGTTGGCGTAGAACAGCAGCGTCTCGATCCAGAACTCGTTGGACACGAACTCGAATTGCCGGGTCAGCTGCTGGCGGGCAGTCGCCAGCTCGGCCTCGGTCGGGCCGTTGGCCGCCAGGTCACGCAGAACGGCCACTGTCTCCTGTGAGATCTCGTCGAGGCGATCAGGGCTGCCGCTCACCTCGATGTAGGTCTCGATCAGGGCGTCGGGCTCATCGGTCGTCGAAACCTCCACCTGCGGCGAATACGTCGCCGACAACGCCTCCCGCAGGCGGTTGCGCAGCCGGGTGTCGAGCACGAGTTGGAGGAGCTGGGCATGGATCCTGTCCTCGGAGCCGGCATCGAGCGCTCCGGTCACGAGGAACGAGACCGCCGCCTGCTCGTCGGTGCCGGCATGCACGGTCTCCACCACGGCGCCCTGCGGTGGATCAGGCTGGCGATCAACGAAGCCGTCGGCGCGCCCGGTCGCAGGCAGGGTGCCGAGATAGCCGGCGACGAGGTCGACCACGTCGTCGGGGTTGAAGTCCCCGGCGAGCACGAACACGAAGTCCCCGGCGTCGCCGAAGCGGTCCCGGTACACCGCCAGTGCCGCGGCCACGTCGAAGGCGTCCAACTCCTCGATCCGAGGCAGAGGGGCGTACCAGGGATTGTCCTCGCCGTAGCGGGCTTCTGCCAGGGCGACGCCGGCGGCCAGACCGGCCACCGTTCCAGGCGACGCCGCGAAGGGCCTGACCTCGCCGAGGAACGACTCCACAGCGCCGCCGTCGGCGCGAGGAGCCGTCATCGTGAGGTGGGCCAGTTGGAGCATCGTCTCCAGCTCCTCGGAGGCCGACCGGCCGAAGATGCCTTCGGTCGTGGGACCGATGAACGGGCTGACCTCGACCACCTTGCCCGTGAGGAGCCTGTCGAGTTCGACCCTGGTCAGGTCGCCGGCGCCGCTGGTGGCGACGATGTCGGATATGGCGAAGGCCTCGGCGACGTCGGCGGCAGCCACGACGGAGGTGCCCCCGTAGCTCGACCCCAGCAACAGCACCGCGTTCTGCGAGATCGTCGTGGGGATGAGGCCGACGCGGACCCCGTTGCCGAATGTGAGCCAGGTGACGTCGAACGCATCCTCGGTGCGGGACGAGATGGGGGCGGGCTCCGGTCGCACCATGAGGTCGCCCGCCGACGGGTCCTCGTCGGGGCGGGCCTCGATGTCGGCCGTCGCCACGAACTCGAGCGACTCGGCGAGCTGCGCCTCGTCGGGAAGGGCCTGAGCCGACGAGGCCGGGCCTACGACCATGACCGCGGGTGCAGTGCCGTCCACCACCTCGACGAAGGCATCCTCCACCCGCTGCAGCGTCATCTCCTCCAGAGCCCGAATCGTGATGTCATGGCCCGCCTCGGCCGACGGCACCGGCACACGGGCGAGGAACAGGGCGACCAGGCCCTCGGCGAACTCCGCGTCCTGGCGCGTACGAGCCGACGCGAGCGCCTGATCGGCATCGGCGCGCCATGCGGCGACGGCGCGCGACAACTCGGCCTCGCCGAACCCGTGGCGGCGCACCCGCTCGATCTCCGTGGCGAGGTCGAGGATGGCACCGCCCACCTCCTCGGGGTCGGCGTCCACCGCCAGGCCTGGGATCGTCATCGCCCGCGCCAGCGCCAGCTCCTGGTAGTCGACCGAGAAGAACGACGCCGATCCTGCGGCGACGTCCTCGTCGAGCCGGCGCCGCACGAGGTCGAAGCCGAGCGCCGCCGCCATCGCGTCCCTGGTTGCGCCGTAGCTGACCAGCTCCTCGGTCCCCGTCGGATAGAGCAGGTGCCCGAACGCCGCCGGCAGGTCGGGATCGGCGAAGGAGACGAACCGCGGTTGAGCCTGCGCGGCGACGGTGATCTCCGGGCGTTCCGTGGGCTCGGCCGGCCCGACCAGCGTGCCGAACCGCTCGACGATGGCCGCTTCGAGGTCGTCGACGTCGACGTCGCCCACGGCGACGACGGCCATCAGGTCGGGGCGGTACCAATCCTCGTAGAAGCGTCGCAGCTCCTCGGAATCGGTGGCTTCGATCGCGGACTGCTCGCCGATCGGCGCCTGCCCTCCGTATCCGGTGCCGGCGAGCAGCAGCTCCTCGTAGAGAGTGCTGATGCGCCCGCCGATGCCCTGATCGCGCAGACGCCACTCCTCGACGATGACCCCCCGCTCGGCCTCGACCTCGGTCTGGTCCAGGGTGGCGTTGCCGGCCCACTCCCGCAGCACGTCGAACGCGAGGTCCACCGTCGCCCCCTCGTTGGGAACCACGAGTTGGTACACCGTCTCGTCGTAACTGGTATAGGCGTTGATGTCGGGCCCGAATTGCGACCCGAACCCTTCGAGCACCGCGATGAGCTCGTTGCCCGGCCAGCGCTCGGTGCCGTTGAACATCATGTGCTCGAGGAAATGAGCGGCGCCGCTCTGGTCCTCGTCCTCGAGCACCGACCCGGCGTTGACGGCGAGGCGGAGCTGGAGCTGGCCGCCGGGCGCCTCGTTGTGGCGCACGTGGTAGGTGAGGCCGTTGTCGAGCACCCCCGCCCGGACGTCGCCGTCGAGCGGGATGTTCTCCAGATACGCCGGGTCGGACGGTGAGGTGGTCGCCGGAACCGTGGTGCCGGCAGTGCCCGGAGTCGAGGTCGACGTCACAACCGGATCGGACGTGCACGCCGACGCCATCGCGAGAAGGGCGATTGCCGCGACCAGGCGCCTCACAGGGACGCGGCGTGGGAAGAACACGACGGCATGCTACGGGAGCACACCCGCAATCAGTCTTCGGTCCCATCGCGGCCGCTGCCCTCGCCGGACTCGTCGGCCTGGCGCCGCACCGCCTCCGATTGCTCCTCTCGCCCGCCGGTGCGCCCCAACCGGGCTACTGAGAGCCCTCGCCGTCGCCGCCGTTGCCCTCGTCGCCGGCAGGCGCTGCGGGAGCGGTCTCGGGGTCGCCGCGCATCCAGGGGGCGCGCAGTTGCGGCAACGGCGGGATGTGGAACGCGGGCGCGTGGGGGATGGAGGGCTCGTGCCATTCTTCACCCGTCCCGGGCTCCTCCGACGACGCCTCGACATCCGCAACCGGAGCCGCCCAAGGGTCTGCCTCTTCGACGGTCTCCTCCACCGGAAGAGCCCACGGGTCGACCGCCTCCGCAAGCGGAGCGGCCGAGGTGTCGTGCTCTTCGAGCGTCGAGTCGGCGGGTGCGGCCCATGGGTCGGGCTCGGCGAGCACCACTTCAGGCACACCGTCGCCGTTCGAGAGGGCCGCATCTCGCGCCGCGGTCATGTGGAGCCACACCGCGGGCGCATCCGGGTCTGACGCCACCTCCGGTCCGGCCGCGGTCGCGTCGTCGGCCTCCTCGGCCGACTCGCCCTCGCCGACGGGAATGAGCAGGCCCCGCCGGATGAACTCCGCCATCTTCCGGGCCGCCGGATACTCGAAGATGCTCAGCCGCTCGGCGACCTCCTCCACGGCGGCGCCTCCGCCGACGGCCGCCAGGAACGTCCAGGACCGCGCATCCACGTTCACGTCGAACAGGTCCGCCGGCAGCACCGGAGCCATACGGAAGCGGGTGATGGCACTGGGCACCAGATCACGGATCTCGTCCCACTCGTCGAACCGTTCACGGGCCTGGACCAGCAACTCGGAGGCGCTGAACGTGAGCGGCCGACCCGGTGGCAGCGCGGTGGTGGTCACCCCCTCGTCGAAGACGAACTCGCCGCTGGGGTTGCGCAGAAACCGGACGAACACGTCGATGATCTGGTGCCGCAGCAGGTCGGGAAGTGCCAGCGCCGGAGCCGCCGCGCCGTCACGGCGCCGATCGCGTCCGGGCAGTTCGGCGCCGCGACCTCGCAGGTCGTTGACGGAACCGTCCTTGGCGCGGGTGGTGGCGTACACCACCGCTCCATCGACGAAGAAGACCCGACCCACCAGACGGCCGGCCACCACCCGCAGTGCGCCGGTCTTGCGGGTGCCAGAGAGCAGGCCGATGATCACATCGAGCCCGAATACCCCCAGGTTTCCTTGCAGCGTGTCCACGCTTTGTCTCCACCACGCGCCTATCCGAAAGCGTATCGGCCACCCCGGGCCCCGGCTGGAGCACATCGAGCCACAGTCGGGGCGGAATCCACCTCGAGCACCGTCACTCTTCGCTGCCGTATTTCTTGCGGTGTTCGGCGGCGGCGCTCTCCATCCAGCGATCGCGTTCGATGCGGCCGGGGAACGCTCCCAGGGCGGCCGTCACAGTCGCCACGTCTGCCGGCGTGAGGCTTGCGATCTGGTGCAGTGACGTTATGCCCATCCCCTTCAGTGTCCTCTCGATCGCCGGTCCGATGCCGCGCACGACCGTGAGGTCGTCGCTCGGCGCGGGGTGGGTACCCGCCGTCCTGGCAGCGATCTCGGCCACGGCGCCGAGTGCCGTCGCCTCATCCGCCGTGTCGCCCCCGGGGCCACCGGCGGTGGCCCGGATCCTGGCCAGCTCCGCCGCAACGAGCATCATCCGATGCTCGGCGGCCGCAGCCCTGACCTCGAGTCCCTCCACCCTCGTGTCGTACAGCACCCGGCGCAGGATCCATCCGACGACCACGCCGACGACGAGGGCCGCAACGAGCAGCACGGCGATCTCCCACGCGGCGTAGCCGACACCCCTCATGCGCCGGCTCCTTCCTCCACGACGAATTCGATCCTGCGATTCAGCGCCCGCCCGTCAGCCGTGGCATTGTCGGCGATCGGCCGGTCCTCGCCGAACCCGACCGCCCGCAGCCGGTCGGCTTCGATCCCGCCGGCAACGAGGTAGGCGACCACCGCCTCGGCTCGCGCCTGGCTGAGTGCCAGGTTGGCAACGGCGTCGCCGTCGGCGTCGGTGTGGCCTGCGACGGTCGCAACGGTGGACGGATTGGCGACCAGGATGGCGACGATCCGGTCGAGGAGGGCAGTTGCCTCAGCCGAGATGGTGGCGCTTCCCGACTCGAACGTGGCCACGCGCGACAGCAGGGCCGTCAGCTCCGAGGCCACCGCCGCGGGCGCCACCTCGACATCTGAGGTCTCGGAGGTGAGGCCGCCCGCCGACGCCGCCGCGGTGAACATGGAACGGACGCCGGAGGCCGTGGCGGTGTCGGCGGCAAACCCCGCCGCGGTTGCCGTGGCGGTGGCGCCGTCGATCCGCATCGTCCAATCCGCCAGAGGCTCGAGCGCCGCCACGATCGGTCCCACAGCGCCTATCCAGTCCGGGCTGCCCACGGCGGGCACGATCGCCACTTCGCCCACCACGTTGCCCGACCCCACGGCACCGGCGACGGCGGCCATCACGGCGTCTGCGTCGTCTTCGTCGCCGACCTCACCGGACACGGCGACCCTTCCGTCCTGTGACGCCAGGGCCAGGGACGCCGGCAGTGGGACCACCACCTCGAGGCGGTCGACCGCCCCCAATGGAGCCATCGCCGCCGCCATCGCCGCCATGACCGCCTCCTGATCCTCCTCACTGGCGACCACTCCGCTCACCGAGGCTCCCTCAGGCCCGAAGGCCACCGTTCCCTCCTCCAGTGGAGCCAGGGCGGCGATTGCACCGGCGAGGCGAGCCACCCACGGAGGCGACGAGATGCCCGTGACGACCACCAGAAGATCGTCGACGCCGCCAGGCCCGAAGGTGTCGAACGCAGCGGCCGCTATCGCCGCCGCCGTCTGGGCGTCGGGTACCCGCCCGCGCAACGACACCCGGCCGTCCGCGAAGCGCCAGGTCATCTCGGGGACGCCCGAGACCGGCGGCGCCGCAGGCTCGTCGGGAGCCGCCGGGCCGCCGGCGATGACGTAACCGGCCGCCGATTCGACATGGCGCACACCCCGCACCGACTCCACGGCGCGCAGTGCCACCGCGATGTCGTCCTCGAACTCCACCGAGCCGGTGAGGTAGGCGTCCCGCCCGTCGAAGTGGACCTGCAGCGGCACCCCGACGTCGGCCAGCGCCCGGCGCGCCCGCGATGTGAGATCGGAGTCGAAATGCCAGAGACCGTATGCGATGCCGACCACGACGAGACCGCCGAACCCGACCAGCAGCCACCACACGACGAGCGGGATCCGCCCCCGCCGCGCTCGCACACCCCCGGCCGCTACGGCACGTTCCATATGGCGTCCACCACTATGGCACATCGCCGGGTTGCGCCCCGGTCGGCGGATGGCCCGCTAGACATTCGGAATATGACAACGAGTCACTCAAGTTATACTCCTGTCAATCACTCAGCATCCGGACGCCCGTCGCCTAAGGGCGACCCGACGCACACGAACGAGGAGAACACCCCATGGGACGAGCGGTCGGCATCGATCTTGGCACCACCAACTCGGTGGTGGCGGTCCTCGAAGGCGGTGAGCCCCGCGTGGTCAACAACGCCGAGGGCCAGCGCACCACCCCATCCGTGGTCGCCTTCTCCAAGAGCGGCGAGGTGCTCGTCGGCGACCAGGCGAAGCGGCAGGCGATCACCAACCCGGGCCGGACGATCAGGTCGGTCAAGCGCCACATGGGTACCGACTGGTCGGTGGAGATCGAGGCCAAGGCCTACACCGCCCAGGAGATCTCCGCCCGCATCCTCCAGAAACTGAAGCGCGACGCCGAGGCGTTTCTCGGCGAGCCCATCACCGAGGCAGTGATCACTGTTCCGGCCTACTTCGGCGACGCTCAACGTCAGGCCACCAAGGAAGCGGGTCAGATCGCCGGCCTCGAGGTGCTGCGTATCGTCAACGAGCCGACAGCGGCCTCCCTGGCGTACGGGCTCGACAAGAGCAATGATCAGCTCATCCTCGTCTACGACCTGGGGGGCGGCACCTTCGACGTGTCCGTGCTCGAGATCGGCGAAGGCGTCTTCGAGGTGAAGTCGACTCACGGCGACACCAACCTCGGAGGCGACGACTGGGACCAGCGGGTCATCAACTGGCTCGTCGAAGGGTTCAAGAACGACCACGGCGTCGACCTCTCGAAGGACCCGATGGCGCTCACCCGGCTCAAGGAGGCGGCGGAGAAGGCAAAGATCGAGCTGTCGACCGTGGCCGAGACCGAGATCAACCTGCCGTTCATCACCGCCACCAACGAAGGCCCGATCCACCTGCTGCGCACGCTGACGCGCGCCGAGCTGCAGAAGATGACCGAGGACCTGGTCGAGCGCACCCGGTCTCCGTTCGAGCAGGCGCTCAAGGACGCCGGCGTCACCATCGACCAGATCGACCACGTGATCCTCGTCGGCGGCTCCACCAGGATGCCCGCCGTCCAGGACCTGGTGCGCCAGCTTGCCGGCAAGGAACCACACCAGGGCGTCAACCCGGACGAGGTGGTGGCGCTCGGCGCCGCCGTCCAGGCGGGCGTGCTGAAGGGTGATGTCAAGGGCATCCTGCTGCTCGACGTCACCCCGCTGACCCTCGGCGTGGAGACCGAGGGCGGCGTGTTCACCAAGATGATCGAACGCAACACCACGATCCCCACGCGGCGCAGCGAGATCTTCACCACCGCGGCCGACAGCCAGCCGGAGGTCGAGATCCACGTGCTGCAAGGGGAGCGGGCCATGGCGGGTGACAACAAGTCCCTGGGGCGGTTCAAGTTGCCCGGCATCCCGCCGGCGCCGCGGGGCGTGCCTCAGGTCGAGGTGACCTTCGACATCGATGCCAACGGCATCGTCGCGGTGTCCGCCAAGGACCTCGGCACGGGCCGCACCCAGCAGGTGACGATCACCGGCGGCACGGCGCTCTCGTCGGACGACATC
>Ga0214471_10002018_pt1 | contig 16001 bp, 16 predicted proteins | sample RVTome_5_FD_207665 | JGI IMG/M metagenome (GOLD analysis project Ga0214471, IMG submission 207665) | Soil microbial communities from uranium-contaminated site in the Upper Colorado River Basin, Wyoming, United States - RVT142D155 | ecosystem: Environmental > Terrestrial > Soil > Contaminated >... | reverse complement strand
CCGGGGTCGTGGCTCACCCGCCACACCGACCCCACAGGGTCGGCGAGCAGCAACGGCTCGGGGAGAGCGCCGTCCTGGAGGGCATCGAGCACGAGGGCGGCACTGCCGACCTTGAGGAACGTCTGCACCTCGGCTCTGGTGGCGTCGCCGATGATCACGTGCAGCCTGCGGTACTTGGCCGAGTCCGCGTGCGGCTCGTCCCGGGTGTTGATGATGGGGCGTTTGAGGGTGGTCTCGAGGCCGACCTCCTCCTCGAAGAAGTCGGCGCGCTGCGCGATCTGGAAGTCGACTGCCGGCCTGCCGTTCTCAGACCCCACCTTGCCGGCGCCGGTGTACACCTGCCGGGTGACCAGGAACGCGCTGAAGTGCCGAACGATCTCACCGAAGGGCAACTCCCTGGCGATCAGATAGTTCTCGTGCGCCCCGTACGAGTTGCCCTTGCCGTCGGAGTTGTTCTTGTGGACGAGCACTCGCTCGCCCTCGGGCAGCGACCGCTGGGCGGCGGCGACGGCACGGGCCATCACGACCTCGCCCGCCTTGTCGTACAACGCCGCAGACATGGGATCGGCACATTCGGGTGTGGAGAACTCGGGGTGGGCGTGGTCGACGTACAGGCGGGCGCCGTTGGTGAGCACCACGTTGACCAGGCCGCTCTCGACGTCGGATGGCAACGAGTCCTCGAACCCGAAGCCGCGGGCGTCGCGCCCGGGCGACTCCTCGTCGAACGACCACTGGATCCGCGCCCGCTTGCCGGCATAGGAGTTGATGACGAGGCTCGAAGCCAGCACCGGGTTGAATTCGGACTGGCCGCGCACCGTGATGCCGTACTCGACCTCGGTCCCGATGACCTTGGGGGGCGCCACCAGTCGCCTCAAGCCGTCACAGGTACTGGCCGGGGGTGATCGCCTCGACGCTGCGGCTTTCCCCGTCGCCCTCGATCAGGGTCCTCACGTACACGATCCGATCTCCCTTGCGGCCCTGGATCCTCGCCCAATCGTCGGGGTTCGTGGTGTTGGGCAGGTCCTCGTGCTCCCGGAACTCCTGGGTGATGGCGGCCAACACGTCGGCGCTCGTCAAGCCCTCGGGTTCACCCGCGATCTCCCGCTTGATCGCGTCCTTCTTGGCCCTGCGCACGATGTTCTCGATCATGGCGCCGCTGGCGAAGTCCTTGAAGTACAGCACCTCTCGGTCGCCGTTGGCGTACGTGACCTCGAGGAACCGGTTGCTCTCGGACATGTCGTACATCCGGGAGACGATGGCGTCGACCATGCTGTCGAGCATGGCCTGGTGATCGCCACCGAACGCGGCCAACTCGGTTTCTGCGTACGGCAGTTCTGGGTTGAGGTAGATGCGGAAGATGGCACGGGCCGCGTCGGCGTCGGGCCGCTCGATGCGGATCTTCACATCGAGCCTGCCCGGTCGCAGGATGGCCGGGTCTATCAGGTCCTCGCGGTTCGAGGCGCCGATGACGATGACGTTCTTGAGGGTCTCGACGCCGTCGAGCTCGGACAGGAGTTGAGGCACGATGGTCGACTCGACGTCAGAAGAGACCCCACTGCCGCGGGTCCGGAACAAGGAGTCCATCTCGTCGAAGAAGACGATCACCGGCACACCTTCGTCCGACTTCTCCTTCGCCCGCTGGAAGATGAGGCGGATCTGGCGTTCCGTCTCGCCGACGTACTTGTTCAGCAGTTCGGGGCCCTTGATGTTGAGGAAGTAGGAGCGGGCATCGTCGCGCCCTTCCTTCGCCGCCACCGCTTTCGCCAAGCTGTTGGCGACGGCCTTTGCGATCAGCGTCTTGCCGCAGCCGGGCGGGCCGTACAACAGCACACCCTTCGGCGGGCTCAAGCTGTACTTCTGGAACCGGTCCTTGTGGATGTACGGCAACTCGATGGCGTCCTGGATGACCTCGATCTGGACGCCGAGGCCGCCAATCTGCTCGTAGGTGACGTCGGGGACCTCTTCGAGGACCAGTTCCTCGACCTCGGGTCGGACGAGCTTCTCGTAGACCAGGCCCGTGCGGGTGTCGAGGCGGACATGGTCGCCGACGCGGATGAACTCGCCCCGCAGCGGAGCGGCGATCTCCACCACCCGCTCGTCGTCGGCGCGACCGATGACGATGAGGCGGTCGTCGCCCAGGATCTCCTTGATCGTTGCGACCTCGCCGCCAGGGCTGAACGTCCGCACGTCGACCACGTTGAACGACTCGTTGAGCAGCACGTCCTGGCCCACCTCGAGCGCCTTCACCTCGATCGTGGGCTCGACGTTGACTCGCAGCTTCCTGCCGCTCGTGAAGACGTCAACGGTGCCGTCGGCGTTGAGGCCCATGATGACGCCGAAGGGGTTGGGAGGTGCGGTGAGCTTCTCCACCTCTTCGCGCAGCAACGCCAGTTGTTCCCTCGTCTCCTCGAGGGCCGCGGTGAGCTTCTGGTTCTGGACTGCCGCCTGCGAGAGCTTGTTCTTGGTCTCGAGTAGGCGCTCTTCGAGCACTCGCACCCTGCGGGGAGCGTCCTGGAGGCGGCGGCGCAGGACGGTGACCTCTTCCTCCAGCGACCTGACGGTCGCCAGGAGTTCATGGGTGCCACCGTCGGAGTGTTCCACCGCCTGTCCTCTCTGTGTCCCCGGCTGTATCGGCCATCGGCCGACGATCTGAACCGCTCTGCTCGCTCTCGCAGTGTAGGCCGCGCCGGATTTTCCCCGCTCGCTTCGCCACGGCGCCGATGGATGACTGCACCCGACCGCACCCTGTCGGAATGGTCCGCCGATGAGAGCGGTTACACTGGCCCGCGGCAGCGATCAAGGACGACTCATGAAGGTGTGGATCGACCAGGACCTATGCACCGGCGACGGCCTGTGCGAAGAGATCGCGCCCGACGTCTTCGTCTTGCTCGATGACGGACTGGCGTATGTCCGTGACGGAGCGACGATCTACGCCGAGTCCGAGGGCAACGCCCAAGGAGCCCAGGGGTTGGCCACGATCCCCGACGGCCAACTCGACCTGGTGGTCGAATCAGCCGAAGAATGCCCCGGCGAGTGCATCTTCATCGAACCCTGATCGAAGTCGAGCCGTGATCGAAGCGGACTCCGTCCGGTTCGATCACGGCTCGAGTAGTCAGATGTCAGATTTCAGATGTCAGACCGGAGGTAGCAGCCTGGAGTCTGACGTCTGACGTCTGGAGTCTCACGGGCCGACGAGGCGAGCCACCGTGATGAATCCCGTGTGGCCGACCATGTGATGAGATGGGCGCACTGACCTCCCCTCGATCGCCCACTCCCGCATCAGCATCTCGAAGGTCATCACCTCGGCGAAGCGCCCCGTGGAGGCGATGGCATCGCGCACCGTCTGCACCTGCGGGACGGTGGGCAGGTAGCAGCAGAAGATCCCTCCCGGCGTGAGGTGCTCGCCAGCCGGAGCGACGCTGTGCCACGGCTCTGGTATGTCGAGGATGATCCGGTCGGGCTGCACGGGCTCGATCGCGTCCTCCACCTCGCCGATCTGCAGCTCCAGGTGGTCCGGCACCTCCCCGAAGAACCCACGGATCAACTTGCGCGCCCTGGCGGCATGGTCCTCGCGCCGTTCCACGCTCGTCACCCTCCCCCCGGGCAGCACCGCCCGCGCCAGCACCATGGCGAGCCCTCCCGACCCGGTGCCCGCCTCCAGGACGACCTGGCCCGGAGCAACGTCGGCCCAAACCAGAATCGCTCCTGCGTCCTTCGGGTAGAGCACCGTGGCTCCGCGACCCATCTTGAGCACATAGTCGGCGAGGCGGGGCCGCGTCGCCAGCAGCACGGAGCCCAACGACGAGACGAATGAGGTCCCGTCTTCGGTGCCGATCACCGCGTCGTGGGCGAGCACGCCGCGGTGGTAGTGAAACTCGGCACCCGGCACCAACTCGATCAGGTAGCGCCTGCCCTTGGCGTCGTGCAGCAAGCAGGGGTCACCGGCTCGGAACGGCACTGACACGGCGCCCTCAGAGAATGACGGGCAGGATCGTTGCGACCACCCCGAGAATGAGCGCGATCACGATCATCCATGCGATGACCCGCACCATCTGGTCGCGTGAGCGGAACACCTCAAGCCTCGATGTCGAGCGTCGCGGCGGCGGCGTCGCCGCGCAGCAGCCTCACGGTCACCGCCTCGCCGTCCTCGAGGGTCCGGGAGTACACCAGGTGCTTGCCGGGGTCGCGGCGGTTGCGCAGCCAACCGACGATCATCAACGCAGCGCCGAATGCCGACACCACAGCCTGGCCGCGGCGGGCCCCGCGGAACATGACGGTGGCCCCGGACCCGAAGATGCGCCTCAGCACGACACCCTCGCCGTGCGACTCGTTGGCCTTGCGATACGCTCGGCTCCCCTCATCGCAACCTGTACACCTCGACGCGGGCTCCACCGGCCCTCGTACCCTTGCGGCGGCCGAACAGGAACGCCAGTGCCACCACGGCGACAACGGCGACGGCGATTACGACGCCCGTGTTGCGCGCCTGCTCCTTCGTCTCGGACACCACCCGCTCGATCTCACGCAGCTTGGCCTCGAGGTCGGCTCGCTCCACCGCCATCAGCCGATCCCTCCCCGGCTCCGGCTTGCCGCGTACACGATCAACCCGCCGATCGCGGCCAGTGCGGCGGCACCCACTATGTAGCCGAGACCCGACCAGTTCGGACCCTCCGGCAGCCAGGCGATCAGGCCGCGCACCCCGGCGATCCCCAGAAACAACCCGGCAATGGCGAAGACCATCGCAGCGGCAATGGAGAATCCGGCGTAGCGCCCCAACTGCTTGGCGGGTTCCAGTGTCTCCTGGCGGAGGTACTCCTTCGACAGGTCGACGAACTCGCCGACGAGCTGGGGGAGCTCGGCAGGGTTCGCCATCGATACCTCCTCGTCGGTCGGTGCGCGCACGCCGGTGCGCCGATCCCACGGACGCTCCGTCTCCATGGACGTTAGTGCCTCGGGTGGACCTCGATCCACGGCTCCACCGTGGCGCTTCGTCACACGTTGGGCGACCCGCATGTAGCTACGATCGGGTCATGCCGCGTCCGGAGCCTCCCGAGCTGGCGCACCTCCGGCCATCCCGGCAGGCGCGCACCAACCGGCATCCCGTCCTCATCGGCCAGACGTTGTCGCTGCTGGGCGACTACATCGCCTACTTCACCCTCCCCTGGCTGGTCCTGGAGATCACAGGGCAAGGCTCCGACCTCGGGCTCATCGCGTTCTCCGAAACGGTGCCGGTGCTCCTGTTCGGCTTCACGGCCGGCGTGATACTCGACCGCTACCCCATCCGCGCCGTGCTCATCGGCGCCGACCTCGTGCGGGCCCTGGTGTTCGCCTCGTTGGCCGCCGCCGTCGCCCTCGACGTCGTCAGGCCCGGGATGCTGTTCGCAGGTGCATTCGTGTTCGGCTCGATGACGGTCGTATTCGACGCCGGGCTGCAGGCGATGCTCCCCAACGTCGTCGCCAGCGTCGACCTGGTTGTGGTCAACTCCAGGCTGTCGCTGGCTCGCACGCTGAGCTTCGCCGTCGGGCCTGCCCTCGGCGGCCTCATCGTCGCCTACGGCGGCGGGTTCGCCACGGCGCTGGGCGTCGACGCTGCGACCTTTCTGATCTCGGCCGTGCTGTTGACGAGGGTGCACGAACTGCACTCCGTCACCAAGCTGTCGGGGCGCTCCGGGTTCCGGTTCTCGCTGGGGCGCGGGTTGCGTTTCCTCGCTCGCAACCCGCATCTGCGATGGGCAACGGCCGGCGCGGCGATGGCCAACCTCGTCTTCGCCCCGCTCGAGGCGCTCCTCGTGCTCTTCGTCGACGAGCGCATCGCCGGCATGGCTGCGGTGCCGGCGATGTTCGAGTGGCTGTTCTCCGGTGCGGCAGAGGTGGGCCTGTTCATCGGGCTCCAGGCGGCGATCGGGTCGCTCGGCGTCGTGATGGCGCCCCGGCTGGCAAAACGGTTCAGCCTCGGCAGGATCTACGTCGTCGGGATCCTGATGCTGGGCGCCGGCTTCGCCGTGGTGGCCCTGATGAACAGCTTCTGGGCGGTCGTTCCTGCGGGCGTCGCGGCCGCCGGGGTCGGCTGGGTCAACGTTGCCTTCGTCACGATGCGCCAGCAGATCACCCCTGAGCCGCTCCTGGGCCGGGTCACGGCCGCCTCCCGCACGATCAGCTACTTCCTCATCCCGTTGGGCGCAGCGGTCGGCGGGTTTGCGGCAGACGCCTTCGGCCTCGTACCGGTATACCTCGCCGGGCCGGTGGCGATTCTCGCGACGGCGGCGCTCCTGATGTTCACACCTTTGTGGTGGGCACCGGTGCCGGACGCACCCCATCCCGACTGGGCGAGCGAGGCGATGCAGTCCGCCGGACTGCCCCGGCGGCCATCGCGGCGGTGAGCCAGACCGGGTGAGGCTCAGACCCAGCGTCCCGAGGTCCGCACCTCTACCAGGGCCGGACCGGTCGTGACCGCCAGCGCCTCGGTCAGGACCGCCTCCAGGTCCGCGGCGTCGTCGACACGGAAACCGGCTCCCCCACAAAGCCTGGCGAACTCGGCGAAGTCGGGGTTCACCAGCTTCGTCTGCCATACCGGGCGCAACGCAGCCACCTGCTCCCGGCTGATCTTCGCCAACTCGTCGTTGTTCAGCACCACGTGGGTGATCGCCATGCCGTACTTGACGGCGGTCGTGAACTCGGCGAGGTACTGGCCGAGGCCTCCGTCTCCGGAGATCGAGAGCACCTTGCGTACCCCTCTGGTGGCGACCCAGGCACCGAGGGCGGCCGGCAGGGCAAAACCGATGGACCCCAGGTAGCCGGACATCAGCACATCCTGACGGGCCCCACATTCGAAATAGTGCCCGAACGCATAGGTGTTGTTGCCCACGTCGACCGGGATCACGGCATCGCCGGGCGTCACACGGGACAACACCTCGAAGAGGCGAGCCGGGTGCATGGCGCCCTCACCGTCGACCATGGTGGCGCGGCGTGCCTTCTCCGTGCGCCAGCGGTCCCAGCGCGCTGCTACGTCGGCACGCACGTCGGGACGCCCCACCGGGCGGAGGCGCGCCATCAGCAAACCCACCGTCGTGGCGATCTCCCCCCACACCGGGAAGTCGACCGGGTGGAATTTGCCGAGCATCATCCGGTCGAGGTCGACCTGGATGGTGGGTTTGTTGCGACTGATGCCGGTGTGGTTGGAGAACGACGCGCCCAGCACCAGCAGGAGATCGGAACGGCCCATGATCGCCGAGGCCACGGGAGTGCCGGAGCGGCCGAGCACGCCGCAAGCCAGGGGATGCGAGTCCGCCACGAGGCCCTTGGCCTTGAAGGTGGTGATGATCGGCGCGTCGAGGTGCTCTGCGAGCGCCACCACGGCCTCCCGGTGGGCCCGAGCTCCGTGGCCCACGATGATCGCCGGGCGCTGGGCAGCAGCCAGCGCGGCTACGGCGGCCTCGAGCTGGTCGGAGGGTGGCCCCACAGCGGTGCCCGCGACCCGGCCGGCGCGCGGCCGCGGCGGCGGATCCTCGAGGCCGGGGAGCTCCTGGACATCGTCCGGGAAGATGAGGTGGGCGACGTCGCGCTGCACCTCGGCGTGCTTGACGGCAAGGGCCATCAGGTCGGTCGCGTTCTCGCCGGCCAGGACCGTCTGGCTCCACTCCGCCACCGCCGAGAACGCCGCCGCGGTGGGGATCTCCTGGAACGCCCCCGGACCGAGGACCTGGGTCTGCACCTGGCCGGTCAGCGCCAGGATGGGCGCCCGATCGACCTTGGCATCCCACAGACCGGTGAGGAGGTTGGTAGCTCCGGGGCCGGCGATGGAGAGACATGCCGCCGGTCTCCCGAGCAGCTTGGCGTAGGCCGACGCGGCAAAGGCCGCCGCCCCTTCGTGGCGGATGCCGATGTACGTCAACCTGCCGTCCTCCTCGGCTCGGCGCAGAGCGTCGGCCAGGCCAAGGTTGGAGTGGCCCACCATCCCGAAGACGGAGTCGATGCCCCACGCCGTCATCACGTCGACCATCTGGTCCATCAGCGTTGGGCGGTGCTCGATCACCGGTAGCTCGAGGAAAAGAGCCCCGTCGCGCTCCTCCACGGGATAGGTCGTCGCGCGGTCCCCGTACCCGGCCGGCGGAGCCCCGGTCAGCGGGTCGTACTCGTACCCGTGCCAGGGACAGATCAGATACCCGTGCTCGATCTGGCCCTCGCCCAAGGGCCCACCCTGGTGGGGGCAGCGGTTGTCGAGGGCGCCGTAGCCCGCAGCGGTTCGAGTGAGGCACACGGCGCGGCCCCCCGCAACGACCGTCTTCACGTGACCTACGGCAAGATCGATGTGCGCGACGCGATGCCACTCGCCGGCGGCGGCCTGCCGTCCGCCGGGTGCGGAGGGTGGAGCGCTCACGGCGCCGGCTCGATGCCGGCAGCGACCGATGCGGCGCGATGCTCCTCGTCGGTGACGGGGCGATCCAGCCATGCGGTCACGCCGCCCTGCGTCAGCGACAGGTGCGTCATCGGCCCTCCAGCGGCGGCGCCGTGCCAGTGGAGCTCATCGGCTGCGATCGTGACCGTGTCGCCGGTGGATAATGCCACTGCTTCGCCGGCCTCGTTGGCCACGAGGCCCGAGCCGTCCTCGACGTGCAGCACCTGGCCTCCGGGATGGCTGTGCCAGTGGGTGCGGGCCCCAGGCGCGAACGTCACGGAGAGCACGAGCAGGCCGGCGTCGTCCGCCGGTCGGGAACGAGCCGCGAGGCGAACCCTCCCGGTGAAGTGGGCGGCAGGGCCCGGCTCCCATTCCAGCGTCGATGGCGTCACCCGCTCCACTGACCAGCCTCCTGTTGCGACCAGGAGCAGGCTATCGCGCCGTCACCGGCCGGCGCCCGTCATGGCGCCGCCCAGGCCTCAGCGGAACTTCATTGGTCGTTTCTTGGGCGATCGGCTGCCCTTCGTCCTGCCGCGCGCCAGCCAGCCGATGGCGAAGCCGAACAGCACCGAGACCACGATCCAGATTGTGATCTGCGAGGCGATGTACGCCACGGTCTACTGGCCCTCCTCGGCGACCTCGTCGACGCCTTGCTCGGTGGACTCGTCGAAGATGGCCGTGAACTCGATCCGCCGGTTGCGCGCCCTACCTTCGTCGGTGTCGTTCGAAGCGACCGGCCGAGTCTCACCGTACCCGACAACGACGAACTTCGCCGGGTCCTCGCCGCGCGAGACGAAGAACGCCACGACGGCCTCGGCCCGGGCACGCGAGAGGTCCAGGTTCGACTCCGAGGTCCCAACGTCGTCGGTGTGGCCGGCGATCTCCACCGCCACCAACGGATGGTCGCGCAGCACCGCCAGCACCTCGTCGAGCAACTCTCTCCCCTCGGCGGCGATCACTGCGCTCCCGAACTCGAACTCCACCACCTTGCCGGAGATGGTGTCGTCGAACCTCTCCTGGGTCTCTACGACCTCCTCCTCGGTGACCCGGGGCTGGTCCTTCACCGTCAGTCCGCTGGAGAAGTCGAGCGTCACAGCGGCCAGGATGTCCTCCACCTGGTCGCGCAGGTCGTGCTGCTCCTGGCGGGTCTCGAACTCGGCCGAGACCTTGATGACGTTGGCCGACGGGTTGACGATGATCTCACCGTCCGTCACGGACTCCGCCATCCGGCGCAGCAGCGTCATCACCGGGGGCAGCCAGTCGCGCTCCGACGCCACTCCTTCCTTCACCGTCAGCCCGGCAGTGTCGGCGGCGGTGAACGCATCGTCGATGACGGCGACGACGGATGCCACGGTTGCCTCGTCCGACAGCGTCCCGGTCACGGTGGCCCTGCGGGCTACCCAGGTCACCACGAGCGGATCTGCAACGATCACCGATTCCGAGGGCGTCCGCGGCTCCACGTACACGACATTCGTCGAGACGTTGCCGATGCCCTCGAGCCCTACCGGCAGTGTCTGCGCCAGCTCCACCTTCTCGATGGCATCCACCGTGCCGACGATGTGCACATCGCGCCCGGACACGGTCACGTCGATCTCGTCGATCCCGGCCTCTGCCAGCAGCGACACCGTGCGGTCGTGAATGTCCTCACGGACGCTGCGGAGCCCGAACAGGGTCGCCAGAGCGACCAGAACGATCGTGCCCATGAAGGCAGTCAGGATGAACGCCGCCAACTCGACGGGGGCATCGTCGCCGGACGCGCCGCCGAAACGCGGTGGTGCGGGCGCGCCACGAGATGCCGCCGCCACCTTTGCCTTGTCGAGGTCCTTGAGCCGTTGGTTGAGCCTGCTCTTCGCCATATCCCGCCTGTGACGTCCGGGATGGTACCGGGTTCCTCGTGCAACCCACGGCGCCGCCGAGGGCGGCGCAGGCGTCGCCCGCAATCGACTATCGGACCGTGCGGTACGTTTCCGTCACCAGCGGCGTCAAATCGGCGGTGACGTCGTCGAGCACGACCTGAAGCTCCGGTACCGTGGTCTCAGCGAGATCGATACCGTCCCGTACGGCCTCTTTGAGGGTCCGCAGCAGCCACACGATGCGGTGCAGCTTCTCCCGAGCCTCGTCGATCTCGTCGTCGATCGCCTCCAACGCAGCTCGGTCCACGTGGCCGCCGGCGGCGCGCGCATCGGCGACCATCGCTGCGATCTCCGCTTCGGCCTCCCGGCGACGGCCGGCGATGTCCGCCTCCAGCGCCTCGGCGTGGCGCTGCGCCTCGAGGAGCATCCGCTCGGCCTCTGCCCTGGCGGCGGTGACTGCGGCTCCGGGGTCGCCAACGGCGGCGCCGGCGCGGGCCTCGGCGGAGGCGATGATCTCGTCCGCGCGGGTCCTGGCCTCCTGCAACAGCTTGGCTTTGGCCTCGGCTGCAGCAAGGAACGCGGTCTGCACCACGGTGTCGGCGTCACGGTCGCCCTGGACTCGTTTCTCCAGGCCCACCACCTTGGCGTGCGCTCGGGAGAGCTCGTCCTCGAGGCTGGCAACCCTGGCCGCGACGTCACGGAGGTGGGCGTCGACCTCGGCGGGGTCGTACCCGCGTTTGACCGTTGTGAAGGCACGCGTGGTGATCTTGCTCGAGAGCGGATCCATCGTCCGCCGCCCTTCCGTCGTCGGCGGCCTTCGATCCCGGTCGGCCCACCGAAAGTGTACGACTGCAACGCTCCGCGGTCAATCGGCTGTCTCGGCCAGCACCTTGAGCAGGCGGTCCACCAGTTCGGCTTGTTCGCGGTTGAGGGCTCTCCTCGCCTGGTCGGGATCGGCCCACACCACCCGATCGATCTCCTCGAACGTTCTGGGGGTGCCCACGCCGGGCGGCCACGTCATGACGAACGTGTTGCTGGCCAGCGCCGCCGGGTCGGCATCGCCTTCGACTGCCCATGCGTGTACCCGCTTGCCGGAGCGAAGCCGCACGTCGCCCAACGGGATCAGCGGACCATGGGGCACGTCGAAGCCGGTCTCCTCGACGAACTCTCGACATGCCGTCGCCTCGAGCGCCTCACCTTCGTCGGCGAGGCCTTTGGGAATGCTCCACCACCCCTCATCCCGGCGGGCGAAGAGGGGACCGCCGGGATGGGCGATCAGCACCTCGACCTCGTCACCGCGCCTGCGGTAGAGCAACAGGCCTGCGCTGACGGCGCTCACGCGACCGACGGCTCGACGCACGTCACCATGCCTGCCACCCTACCCGGCCACCGGTCCGTGGCATCCCGGGGTCCGGTGGAGTCGGAGGCGCGGTTCACCCGTGCGCGCCGGTACTCTCCGGGGCATGGCTCTTGCGGTCGATCAGCTGCCCGTAACCGTCGAGGACGTGCTCGCCGCCGCCGAGCGCATTCGACCTTACGTGCACCGCACGCCGGTGCACACGTCGGCCACGCTCGACCGCGAACTCGGCCTCAGGGCGTTCTTCAAGTGTGAGAACCTCCAGAAGGTCGGCGCCTTCAAGGCGCGAGGTGCCATGAACGCCGTCCTCTCGCTTCCCGATGACGTGGCCGAGCGCGGCGTCGTCACCCATTCGTCCGGCAACCACGGTGCCGCCCTGGCGTACGCCGCTTCGATCCGCGGCGTGCCCTGCACCGTGGTGATGCCGCACGACGCCTCCGATCTCAAGTTCGCGGCGGTTGAAGGCTACGGAGGGCGAATCGTCCGCTGCGCCCAGCACGAGAGGGAGGAGACCGCCGCCGAGGAGCAGCGCCGCACGGGTGCGGCCCTCGTGCATCCCTACGACGACCCGGCGGTGATCGCCGGCCAGGGCACGGCCGCTCTGGAACTGCTGGACGACGTGCCCGGCCTATCGGTGGTCATCGCCCCCGTCGGTGGCGGCGGTTTGCTGTCTGGCACCTCGTTGGTCGCTCACCAAAGGGGCGTTGACGTGATCGGCGCAGAGCCGGAGGAGGTCGACGACGCCTACCGTTCACTCGCCAGCGGCCGCCTCCAGCCCAGGGTGCCGCATCCGCGAACGCTCGCCGACGGCCTGCTCACGGGACTGGGGCGGCTCCCGTTTGCGATCCTGTCGGCCACGAGAGCTCACATCGTCCTGGTCTCGGAAGCCGAAATCGTCCGTGCGGCCCGGTTCCACCTCGAGCGGATGAAGCTCGTCGTGGAGCCGTCGGGTGCGACCGCGCTTGCCGCCCTCCGGGTATGCGCCTCCGATCTGAGGCGTCATCCGGACATAGGCGTGATCGTCTCCGGCGGGAACACCGACCTGGCTTGGATGAGAGGCTGAGGCGTGAGGTCGATCGTGATCGCGGGAACATCCGGGTGATCCACCAGGTCACGCCCGATCAGGGTGTTGCCGCCACCTCGTTTGGCGCGGTACATCAGCGAGTCGGCGATGCGGATCATGTCCTCCATCGCGAAACCGTCGCCGGCCCTGGCGGTGACCACACCAACGCTCACCCCGATGCGCCCGAAATCAGGCATCGAGACCCTGAAGGCGTCGGCGACGCGGGCGGCGATGCGCCGGACTTCGTCGTGTCCGGTCTCGGGCACCACCATCAGAAACTCGTCTCCACCCATGCGGCCCGCCAGGTCGTAGTCGCGGGCGTGCCGCAGCGTCGCCTCGCCGAAAGCAGCGAGGACCTCGTCGCCGGCGGAATGGCCGTGGTCGTCGTTGCACTCCTTGAGACCGTCGACGTCGAAGTAGGCGAAGGTCATCGCGGCGCCGTCGCGAACGGCGCGTGACCAGGCGCGGTGAACCGCGTCCAGCAGCGCGCTGCGGCTCATGAGCCCGGTGAGGGGATCCACCACCGCCCGCCGCTCCAGCCTGGAGACGACCTCCGACAGGGTGTTGGCGAGCAACACGGTCACCACCAATGCGAGCGACATGGCGAGGCTGCCCACGATCACCGCCAGCAGCGAGTACGGGGTGGATGCCGTGGCCGCTTCGATCGCAGCGGCCGACGCCGCCGCGCACAGTGCCATGGCCAGACCCACCCGCAGCGTTGCATGGTAGGTGGCCGCGGAGACGGTGAGCACGTACAGCGGAACGATGGAAAGATCGAGCCGGGTGCGCCACTGGACCACGGCGATGCCCCCAACCGCTGCAGTGGTGATCAGGAGGATGAGCGGCTCCGACAGACGAGGCACCCACCGCAGGTACGCCAGGAGCGCCGCGGCTCCCCGTGACGCCATGCGGCCCGTCCTGCCGGCCGGAGCGGGTCGGTCGTCAGGCGGCCACGGTGAACCATCGGCCATCAGACGATCTCGTAGCACGACAGCCCCTTCGAGCGCTGGCAACCGACATGGCTCATCATGAGTTCCCCTTCCCGAACATTAGGCCACCCGACAGCGCGTGGAAACCACTTTGTGTGGTCTTCCCGCCGGTGCCGCTACTCGAACCTGGTGTCGTCGGCGGCTTCGACGAGGGCGGCCAAGGCGTCGAGGTCGGCCGCGCCCGGCTCGCCCACGACCACATGGACGCCGGCCAGTAGCTCCTGGTACGCGACGTCCTGGCCGGGCCTCACCGCGGCCCACAGCGGCACGTCCGGCGCCACCACCTGCTGGTAACGACGAAGGACAGCGCGATGCTCGGGCCGGTCGAGGTCGAGTTGGAAGACCACACCGTGCGCTTGGTCGAGCTTGTCGCAGCGACCCTCGAGAATGGGACACGTGGTGCTCTCGGGGCCATGGCACACGAGGACCGGGTGGCCGTTCCTCTCGAGGAACTCCCGGTCGAATGCGGCCTCGCCGGCGCTGACGTCGAGGATGACGCCGTATTCGGGGCTCATGGGCACCTCCTTGGTGTCTCACAGATACCGGCCATGACCTCCATCCGATAGGGCCGAAAGGCCCGGTACGCACGTCGGCATGCTCCGGCGACCCTCGGGTAGCATCCGCCGTGGCAATGCGCACCATGCCTCGTGCCCGGGCAGCCGTCGTCGCTGTCTCTGTTGTCGTCGCGCTCGGGCTCGGCGGTTGCACGACGTCGACCCCCCGGGCGAACACGGGTGCGCCGTCGAGCGCTTCGCCGGCGACCGCCGGGCCGACCGCGAGCGATCGCGCCACCAACGGAACCGGGCCTCGCCTGCGCGGTGTCGCCCTCGACGTCGAGGTCGTACCCCGGTATGGGCGGCTCGAGATGACGGTGGAGGTCGACGCCACCTACGACAACCCGTTCGATGGACGCCAGGTGGCTCTCGACGCCGTGTTCACAGGGCCCGACGGTGCAGCGGTGACCGTTCCCGGCTTCTGGGACGCCGAGAGCGCCTGGCGCATCAGGTTCACCCCGCACGCCGCCGGGACCTGGCAGTACTCCATCACACTCGCCGACGTCGCCGGGGAGGCGGACCCGTTGGCGGGCCGCTTCGAGGTGGCCGCATCCGACGCCCACGGGTGGCTCCAGGTGGGATCTTGGGTCGACCCCGGCTACAGCGCCCGTTACCTGGCACACCACGACGGCACGCCGTGGTACGGGAGGGGACACGCCGACCTCGAGATGACGTTGGGCGGGCTCGATCCCGACGACGGCTTCCGGTACCTCACCGACATGGCAGCTGCAGGCGAGAACTACACGATGTGGTGGCCGCTGTGGGCGATGAACTTCATCCAGAACGGGTACGACGCCTACGCCGCCGACCAACTCCACCTGATCGACCTCGCCGTCGAGGACGCCGCGGCCAAGAATGTCGTGTTCGTGTTCACCATCTGGAACCATCAGCTGCTTCGCACGGGCGCACACCCTTGGCAGAACGAGAAGTGGCCGGAGAACGGCTTCAGCAAGCTGACAGACATCAAGGGATTCTTCACAGACGACGAGGCCTGGGCCTGGCAGGAGAACCTGTACAGGTACGTCATCGCCCGCTGGTCGTACAGCCCCGCGATCGGCATGTGGCAGACCGTGTCCGAGATCAACGGCACCGAGTCGTACGAGTACACCGACACCTGGCACCAGCGCGTCAACGACTACTTCGTCGAGCACGACCCGTACCGTCATCCGACCACCGCCACCCAATCGGGCTCCGTGGACTGGCCGGCCGGGCACGCGGTGATGGATGCCCCGCAGATGCACGTGTACGAGTTCGTCGAGGACCCGGTGGAGGCGGCGAAACGCATGGCCGGCTGGACCGAGCTGATGTGGGACAGGGTCGCCAAACCCAACTGGGTCGGAGAGTACGGCGAACAGGGGCCGCAGTTCTACCCGGAGTTGTTCCACACCGCCAACTGGGCCTCCCTCGCCTCCGGGGCGGCGATGACCCCCACCGAGTGGAACGACGGCTTCGGTTACGGCTTCTTCACGGACGAGATGGCGGCCGACATGTCGCGCTTCGCCAGCTTCGTCGACGCGGTGCCCTTGGCGGCCCTCGACCCGTCGGCGCTCGACGTCACCACCAGCGACCCGGCAGTGCGGGCTTGGGCGGTGGCCGGCACGTCGGGCGGCGTCGTCTGGGTGCAGGACTTCGCCCTCGAGGGCGCCACCATGGACGTGATCAGGGCGGACGCCACGATACGTCGCGGCGTCACGGTGACGCTGGGCGGTCTCCCCGAGGGTGACTACGTGGTGACACCCTACGACACCTGGCGGGGCCAGTGGCTGGACCCGCTGCCAGTGGCCTGCACGGTG